>Ga0075030_100003655_pt1 | contig 13933 bp, 11 predicted proteins | sample LitLauG_LLR_2012_FD_71393 | JGI IMG/M metagenome (GOLD analysis project Ga0075030, IMG submission 71393) | Freshwater sediment microbial communities from Pennsylvania, USA - Little Laurel Run_MetaG_LLR_2012 | ecosystem: Environmental > Aquatic > Freshwater > Creek > Sediment | place: USA... | reverse complement strand
CGTAGCCCTCGATGATCGCGGCGTCGGCCGCGCCTTCTTCGTTTATTTCTTTGCCGAACCACTTGCCCTCGGGGGTGTGGAACCAATCCACCATTGCCTTCGGTGTCACTTTTGAAACGGCTGGAAGCTTCAAATATTCCGGATCGAAATATGCCAGCTCCCCGTACAAGACCTGTATCGTCGGCTGATAACCAATTCTCTTTTCGACGATCTGATCGAGGAGGCGTCTGATTTCGTCGGGCAGCTCCCTTTTGTTATTGAGCGCTTGCCAGTGCCACATGCCGTGTGCGATCACGTCGACATTTCCGGCGACGGCGAATTGTTGGGCTTCAAAGCCGTTGGCATGGATCATCAACACCAGACCATCCTGCGTCGCGGCCTTGCGGATTTCCGCCAGAACGTCCGGGCCCATGACTGGAAGATTCTTGTCGTCGGCAAAGCCACGCTCAAAGTAAGTTTTCACGCAGATCCCGCCGGAACTTTTCACTCGCGCGACGCCAGCCGCAGGGGTGTGATCTGCGGGCTTATATTCCGATGGAATCCGGTCCGCTTGTTTCGCATCGTAGATAAAATTCGGGAAAGGCTTGAATCGTGCTCCTGGCGGCGCGAACGACATTGGATATCCGTTGGCAAAGGGCAGCGATCCGCCGCAGTCGTAGAGATCCGGATGAAGAGGGGCATGCCGGAAGTCTTCCAGCACACCCCCCTCGACCACGTTCAGGTCCACCAACGTCGAATAGCCGTAGTAGAGATACGAACGTGGGAGTTGTCTGAAGTATTCCTGCACCATCTGCTGCTGGCCTTGGTTCTGATCAAACTTCGTGCCGGGAACAGAAGCCAGGTGGACGTGGGAGTCGATCAGGCCAGGAACAAGATACTGCCCTATACCCGAGACCTCCTCTGCCCCAGCAGGCTTTTTCGCTTTGTTACCGAACTCGACTTTCGCGATGCGCCCGTTCTTGATCAGCACGCTGCCCTTCTCGATATGGTCGAGCGCCTCGGGTGAGATGATGGTGACGTCGGAGATCCAGGTTTCATTCGAGTCTTTGGTCGGTGTAGAGTCCGCGAAGGACGTGACGGAGCAAAGCAAGGCAAGCAGGGCGCGTGTTCTTATGGTTCGTTGTCGGCCTGGCGCGAACGGCATGAAACGCCCCGCGCCGCGACAAGTCCGTGCCACCGCGGAAATCATCGACAACAATTCGCTAAGGTATTCACTGCGGTTATTTGCGAATGCCACGGATGTACCTCCTGAACGACTGGCGATAGAAGATGCGGAAGCGAGAGGCATTCATGTTGGTACGGCCTCCCAGGTAGAGCATGATCAAACCGTGGGACAATGCGCCCATCGCAAAGACGATCTCCCACACGTCATCCCGACGGAAATAGCCGCTTTCCATGCCCTCCCGCACCACTCTCGCCAACAGATTGGCGGTTGGGGAGTAGCCTGCCTTGAAGTCTGCTGGATAGCGGCGAGCACCTTCCCGGGGCTTGAGGAACATGACCTCGAACAGTCGAGGGTTCTGCAGCCCGTGTGCCAGGTAGACCTCCACCATTTTCGTAAGTCGCTCTTCGATGGTCCCGGAGAAGCGTTTCTCCCCAAGCAGCGCGGACAACTCCGAGAACCCTTCATTCGCCAGAGCGTTCAGCAAGCCGGACCGATTTGGATAGTGGCGATAAACAGCCATCGGCGTAATGCCTACGGCCTGGGCGACGCGTCGCATGGTGACGGCTTCAACACCTTCTTTGTCCAGTAATCGCCGTGCGGCAAGGGCAATTCTTTGAGCAGTACGGCGGCGCATGTATACACTGTATACTTACCAACCAACGAATGGCAATTCGATTGTCGGCTGTCAAAAGCTTTGGACCGCGAAGGGCGCTAAGAAATGCCGCGAAGGCCGCAAAGAAAATCAGGCGCGGACTGCGGCGGAGACTTGATCGGAGTGCTAAGGGCTTCTGGGGCTAAAGCGCTGGGATGTCTGGCGCCGATAGCGGCACGGCTGAGAGCCGTGCCTTCCCAAAGCCTGGTCCCTGCCTACTGATTCAGTGGCAGCAGAGCCTGGCACGCGGCTTCACTACCGATGCCAGCGCCGGTCGGCTGCACTCGGGTCACGGCATCCTCGAAGGAGCAGAAGCTGCGGATACCAGTTTGATTAAGAGCAACCGGAACGCCGGTGGCAAAGTACTGTGTTGCAGGAGGCCCACCGGAACCGGTGGCCGTGAAGTTGTATCCACTCTTGACGCCGCCTGCCAGCACGCTGTCGATGAGACATGCAGCGGCCGAAGACGGGACGCACGGAGAAACCCCCCCCAAGTTGATCAGTGCCGTGGCATAGCCCACGGTCGGATAAGAGGCACTGTACGTGATCTCCCCCGTATTGATGGTGCGGATGGAAGCCACGGCCGAAGATTCATTGGCGGCCATGCGAGCCCGCAGCAAGTTTGGAATTGCGATGGCGGCGATGATCAGAATAATCGCGACGACGATCAGCAACTCGATCAGGGAAAAACCCTTCTGTTTACGCATTGATAAATAGCCCCCCGCCCTCGAATTGGGCCAGCTCAAGCTTAGCACTGGCGCGGGTTTTGCGGGATGGCCCAACCCGGCAGGAGCCGCAAGACCCTACTTCTTGTTCTTGTTCTTTTTGGCAGCCCCGGTCTTTGGCGGGGATGGACGGGCGTGCTTCGTCACCGGTTTTGCGGCGGGTTTGCCCGGTTTGTGATCGACCTTAGCAGCCTTGGGTAGTTCGGGCGCCTTGGTCTTGGGCGGCGGCGGCGGCGCTGCGACAGCGACTGGAGCAGCGGGCGCACCCTTCCCTTTCTTGCCCCCTTTTGTCGGCGCGGCTGCGACTAGGACTGCGGCCGCTGCTTTGGCCGCGCGTCCGCGACGGGGCGCAGGCGGAGGTGGAGGAGGTGGCGGCGCGAAGGGCTTCAGGAACTTCAGTATTTCTGTGCGCGAGCGCAGCTTGCCATCGAGCAGCAACATGAAAACGTCGTGCGCAATCTTGGGATAGTCGGGCAGTTGCGGGGTAATCAGTAGCTCCGTCATCTCCGGCAACGGAATCTTCTGCTGCACCTGGCGCCACTTGGTGAGGTAGTTCTTGATCTTCTGCTCGACCGATTGCTGCTTGGCGGTGACGGCCAGGAAGAGCACCATCTCGGGGCGCGCATTGCTGAGTAAATGCCAGGTGCGTGAGGGAGTGGCGGCTTCCTTGCCCATCAGACGCTTGGCCAGTTCCTTGGCGTGATCTTCAATGTCGCGCCAAGCTTCAACCAGATCCTTGCGCGGGATGAGGCGCTGCAGATCGGAAACATCTTTGTCGGACAGCCGCGAGGTGAGGAAATACATGACGGCCGGGCCGGCATCCGGGGCGTAGCCGAGATCAACCATCTGCTGGCGCGTCTTCATGAGGGCTGAGAGGCCAATGGTGTCGACCTTGGCGGTGGTCCAGTGCTCACGCAGAATCTCAAGCCAGCCCTCTTTTTCGAGCATCTTGACGACGTACAGCGGGTCGTCTTCATGAGCCAGAGCAGCGATTTCGTGGCCGATCGAGCTGCGTAGAATGTGGTCGATGTACTTGCCTTCCTTGGCGGCGTCGTAGCGGGCCTGAGTGCGCTCTTCGATCGGCCAGTGAAAGCGCGCGGCGAAGCGCGTGGCGCGGATGAGGCGCGAAGGATCTTCAAGGAAGGAATAGTTGTGCAGGATGCGAATCAGTTTGGCTTCGATGTCGGCAACGCCGTTGAAGGGATCGAGCAGTAGACCGCGGGATCCTTCGTTGAGCGACAGCGCCATGGCATTGACGGTGAAATCGCGGCGGCGCAGATCCTCGTGGATGGTGGCGGGGGTAACAATGGGGGGCTTGCCCGTCTTTTCGTAGTGCTCGGTGCGCGCCATACTGATCTCGGCGCGAGCGTTGCCGGGCAGGGAGATGAAGATGGTGCGGTTGTCCTCTTCGACGGCGGTAATTTTGGCGCCGGCCTTTTCCAGATCTTTTTGCAACTTGAGAGGATTGCCCTGGATGGTGAAGTCCAGATCGCGGATGGAGAAGCCGCTGATGATGTCGCGGATGGCGCCGCCAGTGAGGTAAAGATTGAGGCCGGCTGCCCGGGCTACGTCTTGTATCAGGCCGACGCCCTTGAGTTGATCCGGCGTCAACCGGAGTTCCATCGTGTAAATGTAATCAGCCATTCGCTTTCAAGCAGCCTACAGGTCGGCGTTCCGCAGCGTCATGCCTGTTGCGACCAAAGACCGGACGGGCTGGACGAACCGAGCTTTCCACAAGATTTCCACAGCCCGAGACGCCGCATCCCAACGGGTCTAAAGCACACGGGCGCAAGTGCCCTAATACAAAGTACTTAGGCGAAGTGTAAACTTTGTGGCAAGTTAAAGAACTTAACACAACGTTTACAGTTTGGCTACTGGCAAGGCGGATTCCGGGAGAATGTGGCGGAAAAGTGCGAGAATCGACAAGGGAGCGAGCCAGACGCGCGATTGTTGCGTCGCAAGGAACGCGACGCTTCGCGCGGGTGACCCGGGTTCCTTCGGCAAGCTCAGGACGGGCAAGAAGCGCCCGCCTCAGGATGACAACGACATCGTTAGTGATTGAAACGAGCTTGACGCAGCGACCGGCCCTTGGAACGCGGTCTTCATGCCCTCAACGCACAAAAAAGTAATCGTTCGCAAGATGGACCGGGACTCGGTGTCGGGCTACGTTGCACCGGCGCAGTTTGTCCACGAGGGCAAACTCGAGTTGCTGAACACTTCGGGCACAGTGATTTCGATCGACCTGCGAGAAATCAAGGGGGTGTATTTCGTGCGGGAGTTTGGCGACTCGGAGTCGCTGACACGGAAGACGTTTACATCCCGTCCGCGATCGGAGGGGCTGTGGGTGCGGCTGCGGTTCAAAGACAGCGAGGTGCTGGAAGGATTGATGCCCGCCGACTTGACCCAGACGACGCCGGAGGGATTCCTTGTGAGTCCTCCGGATCAGCGCTCGAACACGCAGCGGGTCTTTGTGCCGCGCACGGCGCTGGAGTCGCTGACGGTGCTGGCGGTGATTGGGGCGACAAGGCGCCGGCGTCACGGGGCAGAAGATCAGCGGCAGGTGCCGATGTTTGAAGAGTAGATGAGCCTCTGACTGCAAACCCCTTTCTCGATCCGGCCCTTCTTTCACGCGACTAGATCCGTTGAAAACAGACAGGACTCTGGTGTGGCGTGTTGGGTCCACACGGGCCACCAGCCTGGGCAAAGAGGCGATCGGACCCACTCCTTCCTCCTACGCCGATCGAACTTCGCGGAGGTAGCATTCTGGGTTCGCCAGCGCTGGCACAGGATTCGGCGCAGGCGGCGGGATTACTTCGCGGTGGCCTTGGGCGGAGGGCTGCCGTTGGTGGGCATTTTCCTGGTTGCTGCGCCCAAACGACGCCGCTTTAGCACGCTGCTTGGATTGATTATCGTGGTGATGCTGGTGACGGTTCCCGCCTGCGGCGGCGGAGGAGGCTCAAGTCATCAGCAGGATCCCGGAACGCCAGCGGGAGCCTATACCGTAATTGTGACAGCAGCGGCCGGATCGCTTTCGACGCAAAAATCTTTCACGCTCACCGTGAAATAGGCGGAGACGGTTTTCTATCTTTCACGGGGCCAGCGGAAGGGCAGGGCCTCGTTTTCGTGGCGGGGTCGTGCCTCGACATTCATTCGATCTGAGCGAGCGTCCTGAACTGCCGTTAACGATCAGCCGCTCGTGCCCTCTGGGGCTAAAGAGCGTGCGTGAGAACCTCAGCCGTCCCTCCGGGACGGGCTGGGATCTTCCACTATTCCCGGCGCTGAAGCGCCGGGCTATCGTCAGACGCCCCTCCGGGGCTTCCATCTCGACTGCTCTGTTCCACCAGTTCACAGCAAAATCAGTTCTCACTCAGTCTCTAAAGCCCGCATTCTTGCCGGCCGGGAGCGGCACGACTTAAAGTCGTGCCCTTCCCGAAGTCCGCTGAGCAGGCCACACACGATGGCTTTCGCCGGTGTACGATCTATTTGTCTCTTCCTTTCAAACTATGAAACTCTCCGCCATTGCTTCAACTCTGCAGGTGCGCCTCGAAAATGGATCTCCGGATATGGAAATCACCGGGCTCAACGGGATTGAACAGGCTGGGCCGGGAGAGTTGACGTTCGTCTCGAACCCCAAGTATGCGGCGGCAGCGCGGACGACGAGGGCCTCTGCAGTGATCGTGGGCGAGGACTTCCCTGCTATTCCGGCGGCCATGTTGCGGGCGAAGGATGCTTATCTGACGTTTGCGCGGGCGCTGGAAATCTTTCACCAGCCGTTACGGTATGCGCCCGGAGTGCACGCCACGGCCGTGGTGCATGCGAGCGCGCGCGTTGGGGCAAATGCGCACATCGGGCCTTATGTGGTGATCGACCAGGATGTCGAGATGGGGGCGAATGCGGTTCTGCTGGCGCATGTAGTGATCTATCGGGGTGCACGGATTGGAAACAATTTTTTTGCCCACGCGCACGCGATCGTGCGCGAGAACTGCCGGATCGGCAACGACGTGGTTGTGCAGAACGGCGCGGTGATTGGAGCTGACGGGTTTGGCTTTGCCAAGACTGCCGAGGGACACTGGCACAAAATTCTGCAGCCAGCGCCGGTGGTGATCGGGGACGATGTGGAAGTGCAGGCTAATTCTTGTATTGATCGAGCCAGCGTGGGCGAGACGCGCATTGGGCGTGGGGTGAAGATCGATAATCTAGTGCAGGTCGGGCATGGGTCGCAGGTGGGTGAGGATGCGCTGCTTTGCGCACAGGTCGGGCTTGCTGGCTCGACTGAGATTGGGAACAAGGTGATTCTCACTGGACAAGTTGGTGTAGTCGGCCACTGCAAGGTGGGAGAGAACGCGATTGTGACGCCACAGAGCGGAGTGGCGAACGATATTGCGGCAGGGGCGCTGGTCAGCGGATCACCTGCGGTGGATCACAGGGCTTGGTTGAAGTATTCGGCGATTCTGCCGCGGTTGCCGGAGATTGCGCGGGCGGTGCGGGGGAAGGAAAGAAAAGATTAAACACAGAGGGCACAGGGGTCCACAGAGGAAGACCTCAGGCAAACGCGGCTCCTCCTTGTTTCTCCGTGCCCACTTTGGTTGAAGGTGTTTGTCGGTACTCTTCCGGCAGAGCGCTTTCAATCGCGGCGCGGACCTTTTCCATCAGAGAGTCGCGATCGCCAAAGTCCTTGGGTTCGATTGGTGGATGGAAGATCACTTTCACTCGTCCGGGTTTGATGGCGAAGCGCGCTTTGGGCATGGCATAGTGCGTCCCGACGATCGTCATGGGGACTACCGGCACGCCGCATTCGAGGGCGAGATAGAACGGGCCTTTCTTGAAGGGCAGCAGTTTGCCGTCGAAGGAGCGCTTGCCCTCCACGTAGATGGTCATATTGAGTCCCTGCTCAACCACCGCTTTCGAGGCGCGCACGGCTTCGATGCCGGCGTCGCGATTGCCGCGGTCAACGGGCACCAGGGCGGCCATGCGCATGGCACGACCAAGAATAGGAGTCTTGAACAATTCCTTTTTCACCATCACCGAGGTGCGACGCGGAATCAGCGGAATCTGGATCGGCGGGTCCAGGTTCGATACATGGTTGGTCATGAAGATGTAGCTGCGCGAGTGGTCGAGTTGGTCGCGGCCGACGGTTTCGACGCGCACGCCAGTGAGGACCACGCCTGCGAACGCCCCCCAATTGAACATGCGATACAACGGGCGAATGTCGCCGGTGAGGAAGGCCCAGGAAAATCCGATCAATGCGGCCGGAGGCGCCGCCAGCGCCCAGAAGCTAAGCATGACAATGGTGCGAATCATTTTGTGGCTCCCGCGGGTGCTGGAGTTTGATCCGCGTCCTGCGCTTCGCCCTTGAGCCAGGCCGCACGGCGGGCGCGCTGCGCGGCGGTGACCTGTTCGATGTCACTCACTTCGTAAGAGAACTCCTGGCGCGCTCCAACCTTCCATTTAGTTTCACGCTCGCCGCCGCGGCGGCCGCGAACTTTGAGGGTCAACGGGTCGCCGGGACGCAGGCGTGCCAACTCCTGGCGGGATTCCTGTCCGGCGGGCTTGCCTTGTAGCTCAACGATGGTGTCGCCGACTTGCAGGCCCGCGCGTTCGGCGTCGCTACCGGGCGTGACGGCTCCCACTGACATGGGGCCGTCGAAATTGCGCGACGCGGCGAAACCTGCGTCGGGCACGGTGTTGGCGACCTGCTCCACATGAAGTCCGACCGAGCGGAGAAAATCATCCCAGGGAATTTCATCGGTTCCCGCGACATATTTTTGGAAGAACGGGCCCAGATCGGCGTGGCTGACGGCTTCCGCGGCTTCGCGCACGCCGTGAGAGTCATCGAAGAAACGGCCCTTCTGCGCGTAATTGGCGTTCATCCACCGCAGCAGTTCGCGCAACGACGCACGGCCGTGGCTGGCGTCGCGCACGGCCAGGTCAAGCATCACACCGAGTAGTTCGCCTTTGTTGTAGTAGGAAATGCTGCGCTCGGGACGGCGGTAGTAGGCGTTGCCTTCAAGCCACGCATCAAGGCTCGACTCTTCGGCCGACTGGGTCAGATGGGCCGGACGGCGCTCCAGTTCGGTGATTTCATCGCCCAGGCGTTCGAGGTATTGCTTTTCGTTGAGCAGCCCAGCGCGCAGTTCGATGGTGTTCTCGGCCGTGCTGGTCACTCCTTCGCTGAACCACAGGGCGCGAGTGTAATTTTCCTTGGCGTAGTCGACGGGCTCCAGCGTCTGCGGCCGGATGCGCTTGACATTCCAGAGATGGAAGAATTCGTGCGCGGTGACTCCGGCGAGCGCATCGGGACTTTGCTTGACGGCTTCTGCGTTGATGTCGATGGCGGTCGAGAAAGCGTGCTCCATCCCGCCGCCCGCAGGGCCACGCGGGAAGTGGTAGAGAAACATGTAGGTATCGAAGGGACGATCGTTCATCCAACTGGTTGCGGCCACGACAATTCGGCGCAGGTCGGCGGTGATCTTGTCCATCTGATAGTCGGCTGGATCGGCGTCGATGACGACGCGGAAGTGTCCGCCAGCCTCGTCGAAGTCGGACTCCTGGAAGTTGCCGATTTCCACCGGGGAGTCGACCAGACGATCGTAGGTGTCGGCGCTGAATGCGCCGTCGGGCAGCGGGGTCAGCGGAGTCGCGACGCGCCAGCCTTCTGGGATATGGCTGAAATGCACGTGCGCTGGCGCATCGCGAGCGTCGACCGGGTACATGAGAATTTCCGCGAGATTGAAGAAGGCATGATGGAAATTCAACTGCGCTCCGAAGGGACCGGGCAAATCGACGTAGATTTGGTATTCGATGACCGCGCCGCCCTCGGCACCTTGAATCTGCCACCGGCTCTTTTCGGCCTCGCGCACGGCGAGTTCCCTGCCCGCGCGATCTTTGGCGCGCAACCAGTTCACATACTGGGCGAAGTCGCGAACCTGGTAGAGAGCGTTCCACACGGGAAGTTGCAGGTCGCGGTGCGCCGCACCCGCTGGAAGGATGATCTGCACTTCGACCAGATGCTGTTCAGGAGAAGCCAGGGAAAGCGTGTAGTTCACCGGGGGCGATTGGGCGAGGGCGGTGAACCACGAGCCAAGAATCGTCACACAAATCGCCAGGCGGATGATCCGACTGGCAGTCGAGACTCCCACTTCTCGCAAAAGCTGCGAGAAGTGGGGCACCCCAGTTTTACCTGATTTGCTCATAGATAACTCAGGGCAAGCTCTGAAGGTTGCTTTTACACGATCAGGGGTAGGTGCGCCGGAAGGCGTGCTCCCATGCGAACCTCTGCTCTCGCCACCACTAGCCATCCAAGAATTCATTTCTGATTTGTCAGGCTCCGCAGACGCGCCGGTAGTTTTTCATAAATGCCGCCGAAGCCGCCATTGGAAAGAATGGCTACGACATCGCCGGGGCGCATTTCGGGGGCGACGACTTGAACGATTGCGTCGGCGTCGGGCAAGAGGCGCGTCCGGCGGCCATTTCGTTCGATCTCAGTGGCGAGAGCGGGCAGTTCCAGACGCTCGTTTTCGGGCACGGCCTCGGAGCGGAATACACTGGCCACGACGACTTCATCGGCCAGGGCCAGACTGCGCGCCAGGTCGGCCTGAAGGACGCGGCGGCGCAGCGTGTTGGAACGCGGCTCCAAGATCGCCCATATACGCGCACCGGGGTAGCGCGCTCGCAACGCTTTCAGGGTTCCGGCAATCGCCGTGGGGTGATGCGCGAAGTCGTCGATGATGGTGACACCGCTGACCTGCGCCTTCACTTCCAGGCGGCGCTTAACGCTTTTGAAAGTCTGCAGCGCCTGGGCAATGGCTTCTTTCGAAATGCCGCAGGATGCTGCGAGGGCGGCCGCTGCGGTGGCGTTCCAGACGTTGTATTCGCCGGCGAGGGCAAACTCGAAGTCTGCCCAGGTTTCGCCATCATGCAAGACTCGCCACGAAGTGCGGCCCGGGTCGAGGCAGAGGTTCGCCACTTGCCACGTTGCGCGCGGGCCAGCACCGTAGCGCTCGACGGGGCAGAATGCCTTGGCCAGACAGCGCTCCAGGCTTGGGCTTTCGGCGGAATCGCCGGCAACACCGTCGAAGGCTATGATTCGTCCGCGGCGCGGAATCAGATTGACCAGGCGCTTGAAGGCCGTCTCCACCGCATCCAGATCCTCGTAGATGTCGGCGTGATCGAATTCGACCGAGGTCAAGATGATGGCGTCGGGAAAATAGTGCAGAAACTTTGGGCCCTTGTCGAAGAAAGCGGTATCGTACTCGTCGCCCTCGAGAATGAAGTGCTTGCCCGCGCCGAGATGGAAGCTCGATCCAAAATTTTCGGCGATCCCGCCGATCAGGAACGACGGGTCGAGTCCGGCGGAATGGAAGATCCACGAGAGCATGGACGTGGTCGTAGTCTTGCCGTGAGTTCCGGCGACGACGAGCACCTCTTTACCGCGCAGGAATTCGTCGTGTAGCAACTGAGGCAGCGAACAGAAATCGATACGCTGGTCCAGGAGGTGTTCCAGTTCCACGTTGCCGCGGGACATGGCATTGCCGACCACGACCAGATCGGGGCGAGGTTCCAAATTCTTGGAATCAAACGGCTGCGCGACGGGAATGTCGAGGTCGCGGAGAAAATCGGACATCGGCGGGTAGGCGGCAGCGTCGGAACCGGTGACGCGGACGCCGCGCTGCTTCAGCATGCCAGCGAGCGATGCCATGGCGGTGCCGCAGATACCGATCAGGTGAATGTGTTTCGGAGTCCTCATAGTGATTGCCAGTCACGGCCCCTAAGAGCGTATTGGGATGATTGCTCTGCGCCATGCTGAAACAGGTTACGCAAGGAATCACCACCGGGGCTAAAGCCTGCTATTACGGCACGCCTTACGCGGCCCTGAAGGGCCGCTCTTCCACGGCGACCTCCTGATTCGTTCGCTTTTTCCGAGAATTGTAGAGGCATGCCCTAACACGAATCGCATATTCATCGACTGCTAGAGTTCTACTGCTGATTCCAGAATTCTCAGTGAGACGTTTCCGCCGTCAACTTTGAGTCTCGCTCGCACTCCCAACGGGAGCGTGATGTTGCGCGATGATACGTGGCCGGAGCGAACGCCGAAGGCCACGGGCACTTCGAGATCACCGACGATGCGGGTGACGACCTCCTCGAGCGAGTAGCCCTGGTTTGCCGTCTGCACGCAATCGAGCATTTCGCCGAAAACGATGCCGCGTACGTCATCCAGTTGGCCAGCCAGCTTCAACTGCATCAACATGCGGTCAATCTGAAACGGCTTGGCGGCGACATCCTCGAGAAACAGAATTGTACCTGCGGTCTTGATTTCGTAGGGCGTGCCGAGCAATGCGACAAGGATGGAGAGGCATCCGCCGTACAAGATGCCTTCGGCTTGACCATCCGCCAAGCTGCTGGCTCCCGCGCCCAGAGCCACGTCCCAAGGCGCTGAACCCGACAGGGCAGATCGCCACGATGCCAGGTCGACGCCATCTTCGTGCGCCCAATCTTTGGCGGCCATCGGTCCGTGGAACGTAATGAGGCGGCAAGAGTCGGCGAAATAGGTCAGCAGGGTCGTGATGTCGCTGTAGCCGATGAAAATCTTTGGATGCGACCTGACCTTCTCGAGGTCGAGGTTCTTGAGCAGGTAGTTTGCGCCATAACCGCCGCGGGCGCACAGGATCGCACGAACGTCTTCGCGGACGAACATTTCTTCCAACTCGCGGGCGCGTCGTTCCACCGAGCCGGCAAAATACAGGTCCCGCTCAAAGATCGAATCGTGGTAGAAGGGGCGATATCCGGCGCGCTGCAAGGCGGCGCAGCCAGCCTCGAGATCATCACGCTTGATGTTGCTGGCGGGCGCGACGATTCCGACGGTATCGCCGGGGTGAAGGGCGGGCGGTTTCACGCGTTGGAGACTTGAAGAAGTCATGAATGCCACAAATATGCCAGCCAGACGAATCGGACCCAACAGCGGATCAACTCAAAAAGAACTCTCCCCGACATGAAACGCGAGCCGGCCCGCGGAGGAAGATCGTGTTCCCTTCCTGGCGGACGGTCTGCGTGCCACCGGGCGCGTGGACTTTTAGGGACGAGTCGGCACGACCGGTCACGATCGCGGCTACGGCCGAGGCGCAGGAGCCAGTGCCGGATGACTGAGTTTGTCCGACTCCGCGCTCGAAAAAGCGAGCGCGGACGTTGTGCCGGTCATCGATCACAACCAACTCAACGTTCACCCCCTGTGGGAAATGTGGGTGGCGCTGGATCTCCGCCGAGCGCACCTGCCAGTCGGAGGGAAACTCGGGCACAAATACGACGTAGTGAGGGTTTCCCATCGACACGGGAACGCCGCGCACTTCTAAGCCTGCCAGACTCAGCGCGAGTTCCGGTTCCACGGTGCCTTGTCCCATCTCGATCTCAAACTCATACTCGGAATCGCGGCGCGCAATCAGGTTGCAGATCTTGAGCCCTGCGCCGGTAAGGATCGAAATCCGCTCTTTGCCGTGCTGGGCACAGAAGTACGCGGCGGCACAGCGGGTACCATTGCCGGAAATTTCCGCTGGCGAACCGTCGGCATTGATCAGGCGGATTTCCAGGTCCGCGGAAAAATGCGGCAGCATCCACTCCACGCCGTCGGCGCCCACACCCTCGTGGCGGTCGCAGATGCGACGGGTAAACGCGGCAACGTCGTCGGGAGCGAGTGCGCCGTCGATCAGCAGGAAATCGTTGCCGCAGGCGCTAGCCTTCACGAATGGGATGGTACGGACGCTGGCGTTCACTCGCGCTCCACGCGGCCAAGGGAGGTTGCGCTTAGCAGAACCGTGGACGCCTTCAGTTGTTGCAGTAATTGTTTTTGCTCGCGGCCGCAACCCTCGACATCGAACTGCAGGCGGATGTGCTGGCCCGTGTTGCCGCTCAGCACGTTCTGCATAAGGCGATGATGACCTTCGAGGATGCGATTAACCTCGTTGCCGATTTCTTCCACGCTGGCGCCAGTAACTTCGTAGCTGCTCACCAACAGCTTGAGGTTGAAGGTCTCTTCCATGTGCCCGAGGAAGAAGAGCGCCACCAGCACCATGCCAGCTGCAAAGATGGCAGTCAAATAGAGTCCGCCACCCGCAGCCATGCCGATCGATGCCACTACGAAAAGCGTCGCCGCAGTTGTAATCCCGGAGGTCAAACCACGCGTGTGCAGAATGGAGCCCGCGCCGATGAAGCCAATGCCGGGGATGATCTGGGCTGCAATGCGGGTGTAATCGGAGGGCTCGGCGGCAAGACCTCGCGACAGGACAGTAAACAATGCGGCGCCAAAACAGATGAACATGTTGGTCCGCAGGCCGGCGGAGCGATGCTTGAGCTCGCGCTCGAAACCAATGGCGCCGCCGAGAATCGCCGCCAACACGAGCC
>Ga0075030_100003654_pt1 | contig 13934 bp, 8 predicted proteins | sample LitLauG_LLR_2012_FD_71393 | JGI IMG/M metagenome (GOLD analysis project Ga0075030, IMG submission 71393) | Freshwater sediment microbial communities from Pennsylvania, USA - Little Laurel Run_MetaG_LLR_2012 | ecosystem: Environmental > Aquatic > Freshwater > Creek > Sediment | place: USA... | reverse complement strand
AGTCCTGGAATTCGAACGTGACGTACTCGCCGGCGCCGGAGCTGCTGTCGTCACTGCCCGCACCTCCGACGATGTCAAAACTCGACTGCTCTCGGAACCGTTCGACGCCATCATCCTGACCGGTAAAATGAGCAACCACTGGAGTGCGAAAGAATCGTATCCGTGGCTGATGGAAAACTGTCCCGGAATGGAGAAGCACGTCCTTTACACCTTCTCCAACGGCGTGGAAACCAACGAAGGACGCACTTTCCTGCAAGAGAACCGCATTCCCTGCCTCGTGAAGCCTTTCGAAGTTGCTGAACTGATCACGCAAGCCCGCAAGCTCCTCCAGAAGGCGCACGCCGCCGGCGCTGGCAACGACTAACGCCAGGGCTAGACTGTTCGCCAAGCTTTCGTCGATCAGCGCCCTCTCGCGTTGTATCCTTCATCCCGAGATGTCTGACCCGTGTGCGAGGAATATCGATGAACAGACAGTTCGAGTGCCTCCGGTGTCATATTCCGATGGAGTCCGGTTTCGTGCCGGATGGTACCCACAGTGGTTACGTCCAGGAACGGTGGCACCCCGGCGATCCCAAACCCAGCTTTTGGATGGGTCTCAATCTCGACTCCGATCAACTTCTGCCGGTGACCACCTTCCGATGTCCGGTGTGTGGATACCTTGAGTCGCACGCGATTCGGCGCGAGGGAATCTGAGTTATACTGCCCTCCCATTCAAGCGACGCCACAAGGAGCTGCCCCGTGAACAGGCTTCGTTCAAGCTGGAGCTGTGGTCGTGTATGCCTCTGCCTCATAATCCTGGCTGCTGCAAGCGCGAACTCGCAATCATCTAAACCAGCGGAGAAGACACCTGCGGAAAAAACCGCCGCCGGGCGCACGGAAGCCCTTCGTCTTGTCGACGCCTGGCTCGACAGCGTCCAAGCTTACCAGCATATCCCGGCGATCTCGGCGGGTGTCGTGGCGGGAGACGATCTCATTTGGTCCAAGGGCTACGGCACCATCGACGAGCAGCATGCGGTGCCGGCCTCACCGCAAACCATCTATTCCGTCTGCTCCATTTCGAAGCTGTTCACCTCGGTGTCTCTGATGCAGCAATACGAGGCCGGTAAGGTGCGCCTGGACGAACCCATCACCACCTACCTGCCTTGGGCCAAGCTCAAAGACGGTGGCGAAGAGAGCGTTCCCGTCACCGTGCGCGGCATCCTGACGCATTCCGCGGGTCTTCCGCGGGAGTCGGATTTTCCCTACTGGTCGGGACCGGACTTCCCTTTCCCCACGCGCGAGCAGATTCGTACAACCATCTCGACGCAATCTCCGCTCTTCCCGGCGGAACGCTACTTCCAGTACAGCAATCTGGGACTCACGCTGGCCGGCGAGATTGTGGAAGCAGTCTCCGGTCAACCCTACGCGCAATACGCGAAGGCTCACGTGCTCGACCCCCTCGGGCTGAACAATACGCGAACTTACATGCCGATGGATCTCTACGGCAAGCGCCTCGCCGTAGGCTATGGCGCATTGAAGCGGAATGGCACGCGCGATCGCGTGAAGCCGTTCGACACCAAGGGAATCACTCCCGCCGCCGGGTACACCTCCACAGTGGAAGATCTGGGCAAGTTCGCCTCGTGGCAGTTTCGCCTGCTCCGAACCGGGAAAGAAGAAGTCCTCAAGGCATCCACTCTCCGAGAAATGCAGCGCGTGCAATACATGGACCCGGCATGGAAAACCAGTTGGGGACTCGGTTTCGCCGTGGAACACAAGGACAAAGACACATTCGTGGGCCATGGCGGCTCCTGCCCCGGCTACCACACATCCTTGCGAATGCGAACCCAGGATGAGCTCGCTACGATCGTAATGGACAACGGCTCGGAGGATCCCGGCGGCTTTGCGGCGGCCGTGTTCGCAATTCTGGATAAGCGCAAAGGCTATGAATTCAAGGACCCGGGGCCGGCAACGGAAGTTGATCTCGAAGCGTATTCCGGCCACTATTCCAACCAGCCATGGGGATCGGAATCAGTGATCGCGCCCTGGGCAGGCGGCCTGGCAATTCTGTCGCTGCCGCAGGACAATCCGGCAGACGCTATCGGATTCCTCAAACCCAAAGGCGGAGACATATTCCGCCGTGTCCGCGATGACGGCAGCGAGGCCGAGGAAATCAAGTTCCAGCGTGACGCGTCCGATAAGGTCACCGGATTCACGCATTTCAGCAATCTCACACGGCGGATGCCGGAAGAGGCGTCGAACATGAGCCGTCCATAATCATTTCTTGGCTTCACAAAAGAGGATGATCTCGGTTGGAACCCGCGCGTGCCATTTTCAAGTCGCCTCGGACTTCGGTCGATAAGGTCCGTAGGACTATGGACCAATCCCCCCAGATTCCTGCTTCTCCAACTGCGCTTGCGCTTGATCCGCAACTTGTTTTTGACGCCATCAAGGAAGGCATCTGCGGCGTCGACGGACAGGGCCGGGCGACCCTCTGTAATGAAGCCCTGCTGGAGATGACGGGCTATCGACGAGAAGAGGTCATCGGGCGGAACGTGCATGAGTTGCTGCACCACAGCCGATCGGACGGCGCACCGTATCCCCGTGCGGATTGCGTCCTGGCACAAGCCATCCAAACTCATCAGGCGGTGCATGTCGCGCATGACTTCTTTTGGCGAAAGGACGGGACCTGCATCTGTGCGGAATACTGGATCAGTCCCCTGAAGCAACCGTGGGGCGAAACCTGTTATGTCGGCACCGTGAAGGACATCACCGAAATTCAGCAAGCCCGTGAGGTCCTGCGCGAAAATGAAGAAAAGTTCCGACGAATTCTGGCTAGTTCGCCGGACGTGGCCTGGACCTCGAATCGTGCCGGACGGACGACCTATGTCAGCCCCCGAATCGAGGAGGTACTGGGCTTCACACAACAGGAGATCTATCGCGGCGGAACACAACTCTGGCTCAACCAGATCCACGCGGAGGATTTCGGCCGCGTGGAACGGGCCTATGCCGCACTGTTCGAGCGGAACCTTCCGTATGACCAGGAGTACCGGATCCGGCGCAAGGACGGAACTTGGATCTGGGTGCACGACCGCGCGGCCAGTCCCCACGAAGAGAGTGGAGACCTCTATGCGGATGGATTTCTCAGCGATATCACCCGTCGCAAGAAGGCCGAAGCGGAACTCACGTCGCAGGCTGCCTTTCTGGAAGCGCAGGCGAACTCCACGATCGATGGCTTGCTCGTGGTGGACCGCCGCGGCCAACGCCTGATGGCGAACGAACGTCTCGCTCAGCTGTTCAACCTCCCCGCCGAACTGATGGTCGACAAAGATGACGGGCGGATGCTCAACTACGTGGGCACGCTCATCAAGGACCCCGAAACCTTCCTGGCCAAAGTGAAATATCTCTATCGCCATCCGGATCAGACCAGCCGCGACGAAATCGAATTCAGAAACGGGGTGATTCTGGACCGCTACTCGTCGCCCGTTGTGGACAAGAATGGCGTGTACTACGGGAGAATCTGGACGTTCCGCGATATCACGGAGCGAAAGCGCAACGAGGATGCGTTGCAGCAACTGTCCCTGGCAGTGGAGCAGAGTCCGGTCTCGGTTGTGATCACCGACCCGCAAGGCCAAATCAGTTACGTCAATCGCAAGTTCACCGAGTGCACCGGTTTCACCGCAGAGGAAGTGATTGGGAAGAATCCGCGCATTTTGAATGGCGGGCAGTGCCCACCCGAACTCTACCGGAACCTCTGGTCCACGATCACGCAAGGGCGCGTTTGGCACGGGGAATTCTGCAACAAAAGGAAGAACGGTGAGGTTTTCTGGGAAGCCGCGACCATCACTCCAATGACGAATCCCAAAGGGGAGATCACCCACTTTCTCGCCGTGAAAGAGGACATTACCGAACGCCGGGCGCTCGAAGGGCAGCTTCGGCACGCGCAGAAGTTGGAAGGGATCGGACAACTCGCGGCTGGAATTGCGCACGAAATCAATACTCCCATCCAGTTTGTCACCGACAACCTGACGTTTCTGAAGGATTCGTGGAAGGTCACTTCGGAACTGCTGGATCAATATAGAGCCGCGATGCGCAGCGTATCCGGAAACGTTGCGGCGGAAACCCGGGCAAGCATGGAGCGAGCTGAGCAACACTGCGACCTGCCATTCATCGCAGTGGAAGTGCCGCGCGCGATCGACCAGAGTCTCGACGGAGCGGGCCGCGTCGCCAAGATCGTCCACGCCATGAAGGAGTTTTCGCACCCTGACTCGGCCGAGAAAACAGCCACCGACCTCAACCGGACGATCGACTCCACGATCACCGTCGCTCGGAACGAATGGAAGTATGTATCGCAACTGGTGAAGGACTTCGACGAGAATCTGCCTCCCGTCGTTTGCTACCCCGGAGACATCAACCAGGTGGTCCTCAACCTCATCGTCAACGCGGCCCACACGGTCAAAGACAAAGTGCGCGAGGGGGAAAAAGGGCTCATCACTATCGCCACCCGTCTTCGCGGCGAGTTTGCAGAAATCTCGGTTACCGACACGGGCGCCGGAATCCCGGAAGACATCCGAGGACGGGTGTTTGATCCCTTCTTTACCACCAAGGAAGTCGGCAAAGGTACGGGACAAGGACTGGCCCTGGCATACACCGTGGTGGTCAAAAAACATGGGGGCAAAATCTGGTTCGAGACGGAAGTGGGCAGGGGCTCTACGTTTTTTGTCTCGCTTCCCCTTCAGCACACCGATTCCCGAAAGGCAGACTGATGCTCAAACGCCTGCTATTCGTCGACGACGATCCGATGGTGCTCGATGGCTTGCGCAGAAGCCTCCACGGCATGCGGCAAAGCTGGGAAATAAGTTTCGTATCGAGTGCCGACGCTGCGCTGGAACTGCTCGAACGCGAGCCCTACGATGCCGTGGTGTCCGACATGCGCATGCCCCTGACGGATGGTGCCGCTCTGCTGGAAATGATCAAGGAACGATATCCGGACGTGGTCCGCATGATTCTTTCCGGCCAGTCCAACCACGACGCGGTATACCGATCGATCTCTGGGGCCCATCAGTTTCTCGCGAAACCATGCAACCCCAAAGAACTGCTGTCGCGGCTGAATCAGGCCTTTACCATGCGCGACCTGCTCGCCAACCAGTCGCTCAAAGCAGTGATCTCCGGGATGCGTTCCCTCCCCAGTTTGCCCCGGCTCTATGACGAGCTGACTGCTTTTTTGCGGAAGGAAAATCCGTCGCTCAGCGAAATCGCCCGGATCATTTCAAAAGACGTCAGCATGACGGCGAAGATTCTGCAATTGGCGAACTCTGCCTTTGTCGGCAGCAGCGGCCGCGTATCGAGCCTGGTGCAGGCTCTATCACTGATCGGGACCGAGACAGTGCGCACTCTCGTGCTGTCGGTGAACGTGTTTTCGCAATTCGACTCCAGATCCCATGTGGCGGCGCACTTGCCGAAACTTTGGGATCACAGCGTTGCCGTATCTTCCCTCGCGCAGCGCATTGCCAATTGCGAAAACTCCGCCAAGGGACTGGCCGAGGAGAGCTTTACTGCCGGATTGTTACACGATATCGGCAAACTGGTATTGCTCGCGGAAATGCCGAGGGAATATCACGAGATTTTCGAAGCCGGAGTTTCGTGCGAGAGAGACCACGAACAGAGAGTGCTAGGCTGCACCCACGCTGAGATTGGCGCGTACCTGATGAGCATCTGGGGTATCCCGCTGCCTCTGGTGCAGGCCGTCGCTTTCCACCATCTTCCCTCCAACGCCGGTGACACTCAATTTTCCTCTCTGACCGCCGTACACGCTGCCGACGCCATTCTCGCCCCCAATGACGACCCCATGATGGATATCTATTACCTCGAGAGCCTTGGATTGAGTGCGCGCGAGCCGATGTGGCGCAGTCTGGCCGCGCCGGTCCCTGCTGTCCAAACGCCCGGCGATCATTCGGCGAATGCCTAAAGGCGTCGAACGGTTCCGCCGATGGACTTAAGGGACCTGCGACCAGATTTTATTCGCGCCGGCAGGATCAGACCGAGGGGGCTACACCGATGCCGGAAAAAATCTTGCTTGTGGACGATGAGAGCCTCGTGCTCGAAGGCTATCGCCGGACGCTGAGCCACGAGTTCACGCTCGATACGGCTGCGGGTGGGCAGCAAGCTCTGGCCATGGCAGCGGAAAAAGGACCGTATGCCGTTGTCATCTCCGACATGCGCATGCCGGGCATGGACGGCGTGCAACTGCTCAGCCGCATCAAGGCAATTTCGCCTGACACCGTCCGCGTCATGCTCACCGGTACCACCGACCGCGACACTGCAATTAACGCCATCAACGAAGGCCGCATCTTCCGTTTCCTCAACAAGCCCTGCGGCAAGGAACTGCTGGCATCGACCATGACGGCGGCACTTGTGCAATACCGCTTGGTGATCGCTGAAAAACAACTCCTCGAACAGACGTTGAGCGGCAGTCTGCAAGTGCTGACCGAGGTTCTGAGCCTGGTTAATCCCGCCGCCTTCAGCCGCGCCGAGCGAGCACGGCGGTACATCCATCATGTGGTCACCGCCATGCAATTGGGGAATCCCTGGCAATACGAAGTCGCGGCCATGCTGTCGCAACTCGGATGCGTGACCCTCGCACCGGAAACGATTGACGCGGTCTATCAAGGGCAAGCACTTTCGGAGAACGAACAGGGTCAATATGATGCGCATCCCGCGGTGGCCGCCAGTCTGTTGCAGAAGATTCCACGACTGGAGCCGATCGCGTGGATGATTGCGCACCAGAATCGCCCCGTCACTGAATCCGAGACAACCGAGGCCGGCGAGATGCGCCGAGGTGCGGAGATTCTCCGCATGACTCTGGCCTACGAACAGGCCATTCACCGAGGAGCGTCGCGCACCGAGGCCGCCCATCTCCTCTCCCGCCAGAACAGGAACTTCAGCCCCGAGTTTTTTCAGGCGCTCGCGAGTCTGGACCCAAACGCTGAGAATTCAGAAATCCGCAAGTGCGCGATCGAAGATCTGACGCCCGGCTTGATCATCCAGCAAGAGGTCCGTTCCGTGGCCGGGACCTTGCTCGTTTCCAAGGGCCAGGAAGTCACTCCCGCCGTCATCTGGAAGCTGAAGAATTTCCAGGCCCGGCGCGCCATCGCCAACGATGTCACCGTTTCCCTGCCCAAGACTTCGTTGGCCTTTGTGGAGGGAGCCTCGTAGACGCATAAGAACTCCGGCTCCACCTCGAGTGCAGGCCGGGAAACGCACAGCCATTCACACTTTTCCTCGGTCGCGTTTAGGTTAGACTAGCCATGACCCATGTCCCAATTCGTCCACCTGCACCTGCACACCGACTACTCGCTTTTGGATGGCGCCTGTGACGTCGAAAAACTCTGCCAACATGTAAGCAAATTGGGCATGCCCGCCGTGGCCATGACCGACCACGGGAACATCTTTGGCACCGTCCACTTTGTGAATGCAGCCTATAAGAACGGCGTGAAACCGATCGTCGGCTGCGAATTGTACGTCTGCAAAAAGGACGACCATCGGGCTCCGCCCGAAGGTGACACCTACAACCATCTGCTGGTGCTCGCCGAGAACGAAGAGGGTTACCGCAACCTGGTCAAGATCACGTCGGAAGCGTCGCTGCACGGCTTTTATTACAAACCGCGCATCAGCAAGAAGTTTCTGGCGGAGCATTCTAAGGGCCTAATCGGTCTTTCTGGATGCCTGAAGGGGGAAGTGGCCGAGCGGTTGGTGGAGAACAAGTATGAGGCCGCCCGCGCCGCCGCCGGACAATTTGCCGACATTTTCGGCAAAGAGAATTTTTATCTCGAGATTCAAGACCAAGGCTTGGAGATGGAGCACCGCATCCATCCCGGCCTGTTCAAGCTGGAGCGGGATCTAGGTCTGCAGCTGGTGGCGACCAACGACAGCCATTATCTCTGCGAGGACGATGCCCACGCCCAGGATGTGATGGTCTGCATTCAGACTGCAAAGTCGATCCGCGACACGGCGCGAATGAAGTTCGAGGGCACGCAATTCTTCGTCAAGAACGCCGAAGAAATGTATCGCGTTTTCAAGGATTCTCCGGACGTCCTGACGCGCACCCTCGATATCGCCGAACGCTGCCACCTGAAGCTCGAGAAGATTCCCAATCCCTTCCCGCAATTCGAAGTTCCGCCGGGATACACCATCGACAGCTACTTCGTTCATGTCGCAAGAGAGGGCTTCGCGCGCCGCCTTGAGGCGCTGCGCCCCCTGAGAGACCAGGGAAAACTCAAGCACTCCATCACCGACTACGAGCAGCGCCTCGAGCGGGAACTAGCCATCATCCAGCAAATGAAGTTTCCCGGGTACTTCCTCATCGTGTGGGACTTCATCCGCTACGCCAAAGAAAAAGGCATTCCGGTCGGACCGGGCCGCGGGTCGGCTGCCGGATCACTGGTGTCCTACGCTCTCGGCATCACCGATATCGACCCTCTGCAGCACGAACTCCTGTTCGAGCGCTTTCTGAATCCCGAGCGCGTTTCGATGCCTGATATCGATATCGACTTCTGCATGAACCGCCGCGGCGAGGTCATCGATTATGTCACCCAGAAGTACGGCCGGGACAACGTCGCCCAGATCATCACGTTCGGAACCATGGCTGCCAAGGCCGCTATTAAGGACGTCGGCCGCGCGATGGATATTCCGTACGCCGATGTCGACCGCATCGCCAAGCTGGTGCCGGCACAACTGAATATCACTCTCGAGAAGGCGATCGAAGAATCGCCGCCGCTGCGTGAGGCGATCGAGAAAGACGGACAGATCCGCGAATTGTTCGAAACTGCAAAGAAGTTGGAGGGTCTGGTTCGCAACTCCGGTGTGCACGCCGCCGGAGTTGTCATCTCGCCGCGTCCACTTACCGACCTCGTTCCGCTGCACCGCACCAAGAACGACGAAATCGTGACCGCCTTCGATATGGTCGCCATCGAAAAGATGGGCCTGTTGAAGATGGACTTCCTCGGCCTGACCACGCTCACGATCCTCACCGACGCGATGAAACTGATCGAGCAGACCCGCGGCACTCCGCTGACCCTCGAACAAATCCCGCTCCAGGATGCGGAGACCTACGAAAAGGTCTTCCACAAAGGGCTCACGTCGGGTGTCTTCCAGTTTGAGTCGCACGGCATGCGTGATGTGCTCCGCAAATATCAGCCGAATTCCATCGAAGATTTAACTGCTCTGAACGCGCTATACCGCCCGGGCCCGATCCAGGGAGGGATGATCGACGACTTCGTCGACCGCAAGCACGGGCGCAAGAAGGTCGAGTACGACCTTCCAGAACTGCAGGAGATTCTGCAGGAGACCCTCGGCGTCATCGTCTACCAGGAACAGGTCATGCAGATCGCCAACCGCTTGGCTGGATACTCGCTGGGCGACGCCGACCTGCTCCGCCGCGCCATGGGCAAGAAGAAACCCGAGGAGATGGCGCAGCAGCGCGAGCGCTTCATCGAGGGCGCGGCGCAAAGAAAATACCCGCCGAAAAAGATCGAGAAAATCTTTGACCTGATGGCCCAGTTCGCCGGATACGGCTTCAACAAGTCGCACTCTGCAGCCTATGCCCTGCTGGCATATCACACGGCCTATCTCAAGACGCACTATCCCGTGGAGTTTATGGCGGCCCTGCTGACCTCGGTCACGGGCTCGACCGACGACGTGGTCAAGTACATCAACGAATGCCGCGAGATGGGAATCTCGGTCGAGGCGCCCGATATCAATGTCTCCGACGCAAACTTCACCCCGCATGGCGAAAATATTCGCTTCGGCCTCGCGGCGGTGAAGAACGTCGGTGGCAACGCGATTGAATCGATTGTTGCGGCCCGCAAAAGGCTCGGCCGATTCAAATCAATCTTCGAGTTCTGTGAAAACGTTGACCTCCGCCTGTTGAACAAGCGCGTTCTCGAATCACTGATCAAGAGCGGCGCGATGGATTCTCTCGGACGCCGTGCCCAGCTCATGGCGGTCCTCGACAAGGCAATGGAACAGGCGCAGAAAGCCCAGCGTGACGCTGAATCCGGCCAACACGGCCTGTTCGGAGTTTTCCAGCAGGATGAACCGGAAGCGCACAACAATCATCTTCCGAACAGTCCTGACTGGGACGAGCACACCCGCCTGTCCGCTGAAAAAGAAATTCTGGGGTTCTTCATCACAGGCCATCCGCTGGAGAAATACGAAGACAAACTCCAGGACCTGCAGGCATTGAGCATCGAAGAAATCGGAGCCATGACGAAGTCCACGGGAAAAGACGAGACGATTCCGACAGCTGGCATCATAGGCAATGTGCGCGTGCTGAAATCAAAAAAGGGAGACTTCTACGCGCAGGCGACGCTGGAAGACATGTCTGGTTCCATCGACATGATTGTGTTCCCGGAAGCTTACAAACGCCTTTCTGAGAAGGTGAAACTCGAAGTACCTGTGCTGGTCAAAGCTGGTGTCCGCATCGAAGAGGGGGCAAATCCCAAGCTTACAGCGTCGGAAATCATGCCGCTGGAAGACGCCAAAATTCCCCTGCCCCGCGCCATCCGCATCCGCATTCCAGTTGACAGTTCCGACTCTGCAACGGTTGACCAGTTGCACGAGCTATTCCTGGAACGAAAAGGCGAAGCCCAGGTATTGTTCGACCTGGAGCGCGAGGGCGATTTCATGGTGGTTATGGAAGCGCAAGGCTATAATGTCCTTCCAGATCGCAATTTTGTCGCTCGCGTCGAGGCACTTTGCGGACGAGGGAGTTTCCGGCGGATTAGCTGATCACTTCCCCGAAGAAAAGAGATGGCAGCCACCGAAAAGGAACAGCAGGAACTGGAACAGATCGAGCGGCAAGTCGCCGAAATGGAGTCGAACGGGCCCGATGAGGCCACCCGGCGCCAGATCACGAAGCTGCAGGACCGCATCGATCAGCTTCGCCGCGAGATGAACGCGCCTCCCACAGCCTGGCAGAAGACCGAACTGGCGCGCCATCCGCAGCGGCCGCAGACCCTCGACTACATCGAGCGCGTGTTCACCGATTTCAGCGAGCTCCACGGCGACCGGGGATTTGGCGACGATGCTGCGATCGTCTGCGGGATGGCCCGTTTCCATGGCGAAGAGATACTGGTCGTCGGCACGCAAAAAGGCCGCGACATGAAGCAGCGTGTCTTCCGCAATTTCGGGACGCCGCATCCGGAGGGCTATCGAAAAGCAATCCGCGTGATGCAGATTGCGGAGAAATTCCGCCGCCCGATCTTCACGCTCGTCGATACGGATGGCGCCTATCCCGGGATCAATGCCGAGGAGCGCGGCCAGGCAGAGGCGATTGCTTACAACCTCCGCGAGATGGCTCGTCTGGAAGTTCCGATCATCGCCACAGTCATTGGCGTGGGGGGCAGCGGTGGAGCGCTGGCGATCGCCATCGCCGACCGCGTGTTGATGATGGAGAACTCCATCTACTCGGTCATTTCCCCCGAGGGCTGCGCCGCAATTATGTGGCGCGACGCCTCCAAGAAAGAACTCGCCGCTGAGGCCATGCGCATTACTGCATCTGACTTGAGCGAACTGGGGTGCATCGACGACATCGTTCCCGAACCCGAGGGCGGGGCACATCGCGATCACGAAGCTGCCGCCAACCTTCTCGATGCCAGCCTGCAAAAGCACTTGGCTGAGCTGAAAAAGAGCTCCCCTGCCGAATTGGTCGCATCACGATATAACAAGTTCCGCAACATCGCCCAGTTTTTCAAGACCGCGTCGTGAGTGCTGGAGTTGTCCCCTCGTTCCAAATCAGGTACCTCCGGGCTCCAGACGGGGCGGTGGACGCGACTCAGCGGCCAGTACCGCCGTATAATTTAGGGGGTTTCCTCCTCCGCAATCCATAAAGCATGGGCGACCGGCTTTTGCCCGTTGAATGAAAAGGATGGTATAGGGATGGCCATATCAGATGTCGTGCCCCGGGAATCCACCGGCGGCATGGGCAAGCAGCGCATCGTCAACGACATGAGCATTCAGGTCGCGACGGTCAACGGTTCGGGATCGCAAAGTTCGAATACGGTTTTGCTACGCAGCATTTTTCAGATGGGTGTGCCTGTGTCCGGCAAGAACATGTTCCCATCCAATATCGCCGGGCTACCCACCTGGTACACGATCCGTGCGAACAAGAACGGCTATATCGGACGTAAGAAGGAAATCGACTTCCTGGTCGCAATGAATCCTGAGACCGCGACCGAAGACGTCATGTCGCTCGCACCCGGAGCTTCGGTGGTCTACGACGATCCGCTCGCGCTGCATCAGCTGCGGAATGATCTGATCTTCTATTCGGTTCCCTACGACAAGATCGTGGCGCAGGTCTGCCCTGAGGCCAAACTCCGCAAGCTGGTCAAGAACATGGTGTACGTCGGTGTCGTCGCGAGCCTGCTCACCATCGACATGGCCGAAGTAGAGAAAGCCATCCGCAAGCAATTCGCCAAGAAGGTAAAAGCGGCCAACCTCAACCTGGCAGCGGCGCAGGCCGGCTTCGAATACGCCAAAGCGAACCTCGAAAAGCGCGGCGTTTTCTACATCGAGCGCATGGACAAGACTGCCGGCAAGATCATCATCGACGGCAATTCCGCGGCTGCGCTCGGCTGCATGTTCGCCGGATGCACCGTTGTCACCTGGTATCCGATTACTCCCTCATCGTCGCTGGTCGAAACGATGATCGAGTACATGAAGGAGTACCGCATCGGTCCCGACGGAAAAGCGACCTTTGCCATCGTCCAGGCCGAAGACGAATTGGCTGCCATCGGTATGGTGATCGGTGCCGGCTGGGCGGGAGCGCGCAGCATGACCGCGACCGCGGGCCCTGGAATCTCGCTGATGGCAGAATTCGCCGGGCTTGCCTACTACGTGGAAGTTCCGGGCGTCATCTGGGATATCCAGCGGGTTGGCCCGTCCACCGGACTTCCTACGCGCACCTCGCAGGGCGACATTCTTTCGACTGCGTTTCTTTCGCACGGCGATACCAAGCACATCATGCTGATTCCCTGCTCGGTCGAAGAATGTTTCACGATGGCGACTGATGCGTTCAATCTTGCGGAGCAGTTCCAGACTCTGGTGTTCGTCATGTCGGATCTGGATCTGGGGATGAATAACTGGATGTCGGATCCCTTCCCGTACCCGACGACACCGATCAACCGCGGTAAGGTGCTGAGCAAGGAAGACCTCGACCGCGTCGGCAGTTTCGCCCGCTACAAAGACGTGGATGGCGACGGCATCGGGTACCGAACACTACCCGGGACAGCGCATCCCAATGCGGCCTATTTCGCCCGCGGCAGCGGTCACAATGAGAGAGCGCAGTACAGTGAGCGCGCCGACGACTTCGAGAACAACATGGAACGTCTGAACCGCAAGTTCGAGACGGCGCGCTCGTTCGTTCCACGGCCCGAAATCACCAGGGGCAACAACCCGAAGATCGGCATCATCGGCTACGGCACGTCTCACTGGGGTATCACGGAGAGCCGCGATCAACTCCGCGCGGAATACGGCATCGAGACCGATTACTTGCGTTTGCGCGCCTTTCCGTTCACTCGCGAGGTTCACGAGTTCGTCGAGCAGCACGAGCATGTCTACGTTGTCGAGCAGAACCGCGACGCTCAAATGATGAGCCTGCTGAAACTCGATCTGAAGCCCGACCTCACACCGCGCCTGCGCAGCATCGCCCACATACCCGGACTGCCGCTCGATGCGCGGTCCATCACCGACGAACTGACCAGCATGGAGGGCAAGTAACGCTGGCCTTGAATGGATGCGTCGTCAGGCGCACCCTCCGACGCATCAATTTTGTGCGGCTTTAGCCGCTGAGGAAAACACACAATGGGCACCACAACCGTAGATCCAGGAACCAGCGCACCCGGTCCAAAGACCAATCGCATCGGCCTCACCGTCATCGACTACAAAGGCGGCAAGACCAC
>Ga0075030_100003653_pt1 | contig 13936 bp, 9 predicted proteins | sample LitLauG_LLR_2012_FD_71393 | JGI IMG/M metagenome (GOLD analysis project Ga0075030, IMG submission 71393) | Freshwater sediment microbial communities from Pennsylvania, USA - Little Laurel Run_MetaG_LLR_2012 | ecosystem: Environmental > Aquatic > Freshwater > Creek > Sediment | place: USA... | reverse complement strand
CCACCCACCTGCGTGGCAGCGTGAAGAAAGAACACGTCGGCGACCTGACGGTGCTGGCACCAAATTTTCGACAAGCGTCTATCGCGAAGCAAGTCTGACAAAGCAACTGGTCGAGTGTCGGCAGGCTGATGGCAGCGTCAATATACAGACTTCTTGCTGCGCACCTGCGGAAGCCCACCGGATCAGGCTTCCGCAACGCTGAACGTGGAAGCGATTGTCGGTAGCGGGGAAGCTCATGCCGAGGTGTAAAACGAACTTTTACTCAGAACTTCCCCAATTGCAATTCGATCTGTCGCGACGAAAGAAGTTTACGAACTCAGCGATTGCCAACGCATAGCAAAAGCAACGCCCGTAAGATCCCGCCCAAAGCCAAGAATGATGAAGACGGTCTCACGGCAAGAATCGCAACGCGCCACCCGCGAGGTTTCGGAGGATCGATCGTCGCGATGTTTCTGGCGAAAAGGTCTGGTTGCTGGGCGTCACCTTTCTCTTACGGTGCCGCCGGGACGTAAACGCTAGTTGCCGTCACCAACTCCGCATTCGGCACTTCGGTCCGGAGTCTGATCCGTTGCATTCCACTCTTCTTTTCTGGCTTAGCAAGAAACGTTAATAGGTATTGATGGGTAAGACGATGCGTCAGGTCATCCAGGTATGGAACGAACGAAACCGCGGGTCCGAAACCAAGATAATAAGATTCCCCTCCAGTCTCGTCGGAGACCTGCGATAAGTAATTCTGCCCCCAGTTGATGCGCCACCAACTGTGCCCGTAATGGCCAACTCCGGGTGAATAGATGGAATAAACAATGATGCCGGCACGCTGAGCCTGTTCAATCGTAGCGTCAACATAGGGATCGGATGGACTGCTCCCATAAAAGCGGTCGATACCATCGGAGATCATGAGGATCTCACGACGGACAGAAGTCTCAGGCCACCGTTTGATCAGCTCGCCCACAGAAAAGTAGGGGCTGGAAGACGCACCTGGATCCCCAAGCGGCAGCCGTAGAGACTTGGCCGCTTGCGCGTGGTCGGTGGTCAGGTTCTGCACGTTCTGTACGGTGCCATCTCGCATATAACCAATACCGATGGCGGTGGTTGCTGGCTGGGAACTGATGAATTGCCGCAAGTCCCCCAGCTGAGAATCTAGGCTTGTGTTGGAAGCATCATCGATCAGGAGAAACAGTTCGAGCCCGGCATGGTCCCCCTGTAATGGGAGCCAGTCGGTTACCTGGTCGCGATCATGACCCTCATACACCATGACATCTTCGCGATTGATATCCGGTACGTTGGTGCCGTGATGAGCTTCCACCGTGACCACTATGTGTACGGGAGTTCCTGACGACGCGACCTGCTGGCTAACAAGCGGGGTACTGCTGATTGCCAGCACTGCCATCGCGAGAATTACTTCAAGAGGGAAATGACGTTTGGTCATCGAATCCTCATCACGAGTCTGCTCATTCCGTATGTCATAGCCATGGGTGCAAACCGAGTTCCAAATTGCTTTGAGGATTTCATTGCCTCTTTGTGAATGAGTTGCGCAGATTTCTTCTGGCTGGACGCAATGACCGAAGCCCCTGAGTCCCCATATTGACACCTGCGGTCAGGATCTGGACTTGGGAACGTTTGAATAGTGGCGGTGACAATCCAGCCGTGTCTATCCATCGAAGTGCATCGCGACCCCGCCAATCGACACAGCGCTCCTGTCAATTCGTCCTCTGCATCCTACAACAGATGTTCTAATCGCAAGGTGGAAAGCTGACTGCCACGCATTCGTTGATTGGTGACAGGTTTGCTACCTAAGCTTGGGTGTTGGTTGGAGAAGCACCTTTCAGAGAAAGGAGAGGGCAAGATGATGTTGGATTGGAGCGGCTACCGTCAGCAATTAATCGAGACAATCGGAAAGATTGCACGGCTGAGTCCCGATACCGTGAAGGGCTACAGTACTTTGAATGCCGCAGGGGGAAAGACGAACCACCTCGATGCGAAGACGCGAGAACTGATAGCTCTGGCGGTCGCCGTGAGTCTGCGATGTGATGGGTGTATCACCGTACATACGGATGCGGCCATCAAACAGGGTGCGTCCAGAGGGGAAGTTGCTGAAGCTCTCGGGGTCGCGGTCTCGGTCAACGCGGGCGCCGCGCTGGTGTACTCGGCTCGGGTGATGGACGCCTATGAGGTCCATACCGGATCAACCGACGGGGCAACGAAGTGATTCTGAGGTAACTCAGTTCGATTCACGCCTACCACCCTCGCGGAGTCGCCCTCGCATCGATTCCGGTTCTGCTCACACGGGTCATTGGTTCCCTCTGGTGGTCGTGCTTCCTTTCACTGCCGCCGTAGTATCTGCCGCCGCAATGAGCAAATGGCTCCGCGGCTGGCCCGAGTATCCCAAGGCGTTGCGCGACGGTGCGCGGTAGTCGAGAGTGACCATGAAGTGGATGCCAAAAAGAGATCGCAATCTATGACTGACGCGGCGCTGCGGTCGGCAACGTGAAATGAAAGATAGCACCCCGTCCACCGTTGCCAGTGGCCCATAAACGGCCATCATGCGACTCCACGATCGAGCGACTGATCGCCAGCCCCATCCCGGAGCCGGTTGATTTAGTAGTAAAAAATGCATTGAAGATTTGATCCGTGTTGTTGGTCGGCAGGCCCACACCGGTGTCGCTGATGGAAATCAGCACCCGTCCGTCCTGATCGAGTTCCGACTTTACTGCAAGGACTCCACTTGTGGCTTTCATCGCTTCGATACCATTGACCATTATGTTCATAAGTACTTGCTGCAGTTGTACTCGATCTCCATAAACCGAGGGAAGGTCGACCACAAAGTCCGGCCGTATCGAAACGGCGTACCGGGCGGCCTCGTCCCGCAGCAGCATAACCATTTCGCGGATGATTTCGTTTACGTCGACCAACTCACGTAGAGGAGGAGTTTTCTTGTATAGCGAACGTAGTCGGTCGATAATGTCGCAGGCGCGTCTTCCGGCCTCCACGGTCCTCTTGCTTGCAGCGCACGCCTCTTGCAAATCCGGGTGATCAGCCTGTAGCCATTGCAGGCAGGTCTGTGCGCTTAGTATGCTGGCAGTAATCGGTTGCTTGATTTCGTGCGCCAGCGAAGCAGTCAACTCACCCATTGTGGTCACGCGGTTCACGTGAGCAAGGTCCGCCCGTAATTGTTCGCGTTCTTGTTCAGCGCGCTTCCGATCTTCAATATCGGTTGAAATACCGTACCACTTGAGGATCTTGCCCCGTTCATCGCGCAGTGGAACAGCACGAGCCAGGAACCAACGATATTGCCCATCTGTGCGCCGGTAGCGCACTTCATTTAGGAAGGGTTCGCCGGTCGCCAGAGAAGTACGCCATTTCTCCAAGTGCAGCTTCAGGTCTGCCGGGTGAACCGCGGCTTGCCAGCCTGATCCAGTTGACTGTTCAGCGGACAAACCTGAGTATTCGTGCCAGTGCCGGTTGACAAAATCCTCGGAGCCGTCAGGCAAAGCGCTCCAAGCAAAGGTCGGCATCGTTTCAATGACATCTCGAAGCTTCTTTTCCTGATTCCGAAATTGCCGGATACGCACTTGATAAGCTGCCCAAAGGAATGCAAGGAAGGCGATCACGCACAGGAACCGACACCAGGCAGTCTGGTAGTACGCCGGGAGAACGGAAAACTCCAAAGCCGCTCCGGTCTTATTCCAAACCCCATCGTTATTGCACGCCATGACCCGGAAAACGTAATTCCGGGGTGCAAGATCACTATAGAATGCCTGCCGGCGTGTTCCGGCATCTTGCCACTCCCGGTCGTGTCCTTCCAGCATGTATCGAAACCGCACTCTCTGCGGGATCGAAAAGCTGAGTCCTGTGTAATCGATCCGGAGATCCCGAGTTAGCGCAGGAATCTGGAGGCCCGGTCGCACGCTGAAGACGATGCGATCGGCAACCAAGCCTTCGACAAATACCGGAGGCGGGACGGCGTTCCTCTGGAGATTGTTTGGGTCCACCACCTGCGCCACTGTACCGTTAATGAACCACACTCGACCATCCGCCGCTTTGGAGGATATTGGCTGAGAAGGTTTCTGTAACTGCGGATGCGCACCGTCAAGAGCATCGAATACTGTGACCGCTACCTGAGCGTGTTGACGCTCTTCCCACTTCGCCAGTTCCCCAGCCTCGACTCTCACCAATCCACACTGGGCATCGATCCATAGGGCACGGCGGGTATCGGTGATCGCACTGTAAACGGCATCACAGGGCAGGCCATTCAACGTGTTAAGCGCGGTCATTTGTCCGCCTTTCCACCTGTACAATCCGCGCACGGTTGAGACAAGGACCGAATCATCCGTATCGACGAATAACCCGTTGATATCAATAGGCCCTTCCCTGTCGGATACCGGAACCGTTTGCACCTGTTCGGCCCGGTAATAGAAGACTGCGCCCTTTGACGGGCCGATCCACACACCGCCGTTTTGGTCAGCTGCCAGAAAGTGGCGGGAACCGAAGTCACTTTTTGGTAAAAGGTGTTCTTGTACTTTGTCTCCGTCAATACTGAAAAAACCTTCTTGCGAAGTGAGTACCCAGATTCTGTGAGCGGTGTCTTCCGCGATAGCGATTACGGAGCCATTGGCCGAAAAGGGTTCTCCGTGTCTGGTGATTTCGCGGAAGCGACCGTCATGAAAGAGCAGTAGCTTGTGATCCACACCAAGCCATACTGCCCCAGTATGGTCCTCCAACATTGTGCTCACTCCGTGGCCGCGCAATTCTCGAGCAGTGACAAGGGTTGAGTCGCCTTGTTTGCGCAGAACGTCCACACCCCCCTCATTTCCAAGCCAAACCGACCCATCGCGCAAGGCCAGAATAGACCATAGACTGGCGGTGGAAAGTCCCTGGTGAAGCGTGTAGCTGATGACTGGAGTGTTGCGAAATATGTCCACTCCGCCTTCGGTGAGTACCCACATGTTTCCTTCTCTATCCTCATAGAAGAGCTCCACCGAGTTGCCGGATAGACCATCCGAGATTGCGTAGTGGTCGGCGACGCCGTCATGAATACGGTAAATTCCATCGTTTTCCGTGCCAACCCAGAGGGATTTCTGTCGATCCAAGAACAAGGCGTGCGACCAGGTTTTTGGCCCGTCGAAACCCGGAACAACGTAGCGTGTCCAATTCCCGCCGGCGTAATGGCGAACGCCAAACTCCGGTCCCGTCGCGTCTAAGCTAGCCCATGCGGTGCCGGACGGACTGACGGCGACATCAACCACGTTGATCTCTCCACCCTTGCCGGGTTTGTCCGAAACCTCGCCAAAATACGTGGTAGCACGAGTGCCTGGACGCCACCGACAGAGGACGTTAGAACCGAACCAAAAATTCCCCGTGCTATCCTGGGTCAGGCCGAGACCATAGGGAACCGGGATACCATCCCGTTTACCAAAGCAACGTAGGGTGTCCGCCGTTACGCTGCAGAGCGGCCCTTCCCGTCCATGTAATCGATAGCGAGTCACCCATACAGTACCGGTATTGTCCTCGATAATTGCGCCGATACCGACGGGATCAGTCAGATCTGTGAAAACTCTCAGCCGCCCGTCTTTCAGACGGCTCAGCCCCATGCCTGTCCCGATCCACAAACTTCCGTCGCGAGAACCTAACAGAGCCGTGAAATTCCTACCCGGTAATTTCTGACCTTCGGGCGACTGCCATCGCACGAATCTGACGCCATCGAAACGCCTCAACCCTTCGGTGGTGCCCAGCCACATGTAGCCGTCTGTCGTCTGGGTGATGGTGGAAGCTCGAGCGACAGCTCCATCCTGGACTCGCCAGGCGGTATGTCCATATTGAGAGATCTTCCGGTTCGGATCCACTCCATTCGCGGCAGGAGTTGTGCACAGCCAGAAGAGACCCCACAGCACGACCCAGTGCAACAGGCTGGAATGTTTCGCTCTTGCAGTGACCAGCAGGTTGTTCGCGATCCTTTCGGCTTCGCTCATGCGCACCTCGCGAGGGAATCGGCAGGTCGGGGCAAATTTGGCGCGCCCGTGCTCAGCATGAGGATCCCTTTCAAAGTGCTGCCTGAGTGCGCATGGTTCACCAATCCACCCGTAGACCCGGCACGAGGCTTGCCACAACGCCATACTACAATCCGCCATACCGCAATGCCATACACGTCGCATATCAAGTGGCAGATCCTTTGTGTCGGCCCGTCGACAGGACGCGTCGAGCATAGGACAGTTTGAAGCCGGCTGGGCCACGGCTTCCGGCACAGTCTGTACCCGGACAGCATATCTGCGATCTCCATGGCACAGCTGACAGTGGCGTTCAAAGTGCAATCTCAGGCGGCGAGAAACTGAGATTGATTTCGCGGGAGAAACAGCAACGTGGTTAAGAACCTACTGACGCGGTGGCCGGTGATTCGCCAGATTCTGACTCGCAGTGATGGCACTGGTCTAGAAGCCGCGAGCGATCGAACCCGCAACCTTGCCCCTAAGAACCGAGATGCTCAGATTGCGCGCTCGGTATGTCCTTATTGTGCGGTTGGGTGCGGTCAGCTTGTGTATCACAAAGATGGAAAACTGATTTCCATCGAAGGAGATCCGCAGTCGCCTATTTCACGGGGACGTCTCTGCCCAAAGGGATCCGACAGCTTCGAACTGCTCACGCATGCAGGGCGTGAAACGAAAGTGAAGTATCGCCGGCCATTCTCAACCAACTGGGAAGATCTGGACCTCGAAACCGCGATGGACATGATCGCCGACCGTGTCTGGGAATCGCGAGAGCGCACGTTCGTTGAAGAGAAAAATGGCGAAACCGTGATGCACACGACCGCCATTGCGCACTTGGGCGGCGCGACTCTCGACAATGAGGAAAATTACCTGATCAAGAAGCTGTTTGCGGCCGGGCTGGGCATGGTGTGCATCAGCAATCAGGCCCGTATATGACACAGTTCGACGGTGCCCGGTCTGGGCACGACGTTCGGACGCGGGGGCGCCACGACGGCGCTGCCCGACCTTATGAACGCTGACGCCATTCTCATTATGGGTTCCAACATGGCCGAGAATCACCCGGTCGGTTTCCAGTGGGTGATGGAAGCGAAAGTGAGGGGAGCGAAGATCATTCACGTTGATCCGCGGTTTAGCCGTACGTCCGCTGTAGCTGATATCTGGGCCCCGTTGCGCGCCGGTTCCGACATTGTTTTTCTGGGTGCCCTCGTCAACTACGTGCTCCAGAACGGCAAGGAGTTTCGCGAGTATGTGGTGAACTACACCAATGCTCCAATCATTATCAATGAGGATTTCCAGGACACCGAGGATCTGGATGGACTCTTCTCCGGTTGGAACGCGGAACGAGGTAGCTACGACTCGCGAACCTGGTCCTATGCGCGCTGTGGTCCCAGCGACTCGGGAGAACAAGCGCCATCGGATTGCGGTCACGCAAAAGAGTCGGGGTGCATGACTGTCCCCGACCTTACAACATGTGACCGCGACGACACATTGCAGCACCCCGGCTGTGTCTACCAGATCCTGAAGCGGCACTTCGCCCGCTACACGCCCGAGTTGGTCGAGCGAACGTGCGGAACGCCGAAGCAGCTGTTCCTCAAAATCGCAGAGACATTCTGTTCCGCTTCCGGACCAGAGAAAACCGCAGCGATGTGCTACGCACTCGGATGGACACAGCATTCTGACGGCGTGCAGATTATCCGTACGGCCGCGATTCTGCAGCTTCTGTTGGGAAATATCGGACGTCCCGGGGGCGGGATCATGGCGTTGCGCGGCCACGCTTCCATCCAGGGATCAACCGATATCCCGACTCTCTACGACATTTTGCCGGGCTATCTGCCGATGCCGAAACTGGGTGTGAATTCGCGCGATCTGGCCACGTACTACCGCAAGCACCGGGACCACACCGGGTGGTGGTGGAACATCGACAAGTACATGGTCAGCCTGCTTAAGGCCTACTACGGAGAGGCCGCGACCAAAGACAACGATTTCGGATTCGCCTGGCTGCCGCGAGTTACCGGCGACCACTCTCATCAGGGCTACTTCCTCGACATGATGGACGGCAAGGTGGAAGGTCTGTTTGTAATGGGACAGAATCCGGCCGTCGCCGGCCCCAACTCACGGCTCGAACGCAAGGCACTCGCCAAGTTGAAATGGCTTGTTGTGCGGGACTTGGTCGAACTGGAGACCGCATCTTTCTGGTACGACTCGCCAGAAACCCAACGTGGCGAGCTTCGAACAGAAGACATCGGGACTGAAGTCTTCTTCCTGCCTGCCGCGGGTCATGCCGAAAAGGAAGGCTGCTTCACCAACACGCAGCGGCTGATCCAGTGGCACCAAAAGGCCGTGGACCCTCCGGGCGACGCTCGCAGCGAGCCTTGGTTCATGTATCACCTCGGACGCAGGCTGAAGGAGAAGGCCAGGCTCGACCCGCGACCGCGCAACGCTGGCCTGAACGCTCTCACCTGGGATTATTCCCTCGTAGGCAAGCACAACGAGCCCAGTGTGGAAGAAGTGCTGCAGGAAATCAATGGACGCTTTCTTTCCGATCGCACGCTGGTTAGTGGATACGGGGATCTGAAGGCTGATGGGTCCACCTCTTGCGGCTGCTGGATTTATTCCGGCATCTTTCCCGCTCCAGGTCAAAATCGTGCCAATCAACGCGAGGCCCAAGATTTCTACGGACACGGTTGGGCGTTTTCCTGGCCCTCCGATCGCCGCGTCTTGTATAACCGTGCGTCTGCGCGTCCCGATGGCCGGCCGTGGAGCGAGCGTAAGAAACTGGTCTGGTGGGATGAAGCACAGAAGAAGTGGACAGGGCTGGATGTTCCCGATTTCACCGCGACTAAGCCACCCGACTACAGGCCGACAAAAGGTGCTGAAGGAGATGCGGCCCTTGCTGGGGATCGTCCCTTCATCCTTCATGCGGATGGATTGGGTTGGATATGGGCGCCGCTTGGTTTGGCGGATGGTCCGTTGCCCACTCATTACGAGCCTTTGGAATCACCCCTGCGCAATCCTCTTTACGCCCAACAGGTGAACCCGGCAGCTATGCCGAAGCGACGTCCCGATAACCAGTACGCTGATTCACCGGATGAGCGCTTCCCCTATGTGATGACGACTTATCGATTGACCGAACACCACACTTCGGGAGCGATGTCGCGCACGCTATCGCACCTTGCGGAGCTACAACCGGATCCCTTTTGCGAGATATCGCACGAACTCGCGGCCGAGCGTGGGGTCAAGAATGGCGACTGGGTCACCATCACCAGCATGCGGGGAATCATCGAAGCGCGGGCGCTGGTGACTTCGCGCATGCAACCTTTGGACATCGAAGGAAACAGAGTCCAGCAGGTCGGAGTGCCTTATCACTGGGGATACCGAGGTCTGGTGAAGGGCGATATTGCCAACGACCTTGTCGCCATCTCGGAAGAACCCAACGTACGTATCTCGGAAAAGAAGGTGCTGCTCTGCAACGTCGTTGCGGGGCGTCGCGCAAGGGGCAAGCAAAGCGCTGGAGCAACTTGAAAAGCAGAGGGGGGAACTGATGGCCGTAAGTGCATTCCTGACCGACGCCACGCTCTGTATCGGATGCAAAGCGTGTGAAGTTGCCTGCAAGGAATGGAACCATGTTCCGGCCGACGGCTTCACTTTTACTGGCAACTCGTATGACAACACGAACGCATTGGGCGCCTCAACGTGGCGACACGTCATGTTCTTGGAACAGCCTGCAACCCTGGGACCGCAGATCACCGGAACGGAAGAACCGTTTCGTTGGCAGTTCCTCTCCGATGTTTGCAAGCACTGCGAGAACGCGGGCTGCCTGGAAGCATGCCCAACCGGGGCCATCCTTCGCACGGAACTTGAGACCGTCTATGTGCAGCCCGATGTTTGCAACGGCTGCGGCTATTGCGTGGTTTCCTGTCCCTTTGGAGTGGTCGACAAAAACCACGACGTGGGAACAGCCTTCAAGTGCACGTTCTGTTACGACCGTCAGCGAGACGGGCTAATACCAGCTTGCGCGAAAGCTTGTCCGACACAGTCGATTCGATTTGGCGAGGTCACCGAGTTGCGGCAGGAGGCACAGAGGCGCGTTGAGCAGCTGCAAGAACGAGGCTACAGCGATGCGCGAGTCTATGACCCCCAAGAGACGAGCGTGGGCGGTACCCATGCGATCTTTGTGATTCTTGACGAGCCTGAGGCGTACAACTTGCCTCCTGCTCCCGAAATACCCACGATTCACATGAAATCAGCCTGGAGCGCAGCGCTGGTTGCGGCGCTCGTTGTAGTGCTGGTGGTATGCGTAGCATTCGCGTTTTAACTGGGAGCGGGTTGTTTCCAACATAGATCCTAATGAGGGTGTTGAGTATGGCGGCAGATCCGCAAATCACGGAAGCAAGGCTGGATGCGCTAAGGGAGGAGGCAACACGAACTGGAAAGGTGCACCACAACGGCATCGTGCCAGCGGGTAGCCCTTTTCCAAAGCCCGCTGCCGCGACGAGTTATCATGGCAATCCAGTTCTCAAGCCGCCAACCTGGACGTGGCAAGTTCCCTTGTATTTTTTCGTGGGCGGGGTAGCCGGTGTTTCCGCGCTGATTGCCCTGGTCGCCCATGTGTCCGGAAATGTCCCACTGATACGCGCTGGGTTGTGGATAGGATTTGCTGGCGCGGTGATCTCGCCACTTCTGCTGATTGCAGATCTTGGACGTCCTGCCAGATTCCTTAATATGTTGCGCGTATTCAAACTGCGATCGGCCATGTCGATTGGCGCTTGGACGCTGGTGGGATTTTCGTCTGCCGTAGGGCTCGCAGTGATCTGCCGTGAATTGATCGCTGCCGAATACGGATATGGCTTTTTGATTCCCCTCGCGTGGATAGCCGAAATCTTCGCCGCCCTGAGCGGACTCATACTGGCCAGTTACACATCGGTCCTCTTGGGTGTGACGGCAATACCGGTGTGGTCTGAAAATCGTAAAATCGTGCCGGCTGTCTTCCTCACCGGAGCTTTGGGTTCGGCGGCAGGCATGCTCGAGCTTTTGGGGTTCCTAATTCCGGCTACCCAGTTCATCGCAATTGTCGCAAGCACTGTCGAGACCCTCCTTGCTACCATGATTGAAGTTCGCGGACGATATGTGGATCGTCCACTGCGTGAGGGAACTGTTGGCTGGCTGACTCGTTCAGGCGGAATCCTGGCGGGGCCTATATCTTTGTTACTCAGAATTTTCGCAGGGCACAATTCTGGGGGTCGTTATCTGGCCGCACTCTGCTTTATCAGCGGCGCCCTAATCACCCGCTACGCGTGGATAAGCGCCGGACGAGTTTCCTCCCGCGATCCGGAGGCCCTTTTCCGGATTCAGCAACCTCCTAATTAAGGTCGCTCCTCACCTTTGTCATGAATCCGGGTGAATGCGCGTCCGGCAGATAGAAGGCCGATAGTGGTGATCGAAAGTAGTACGACGTGCTCCATTTCTTGCGGTGTGACCCCGGCTTCACTGGCGTGACGCACGGCCGAATGTTTCCTACCCTCAGTACCTGCTCCAATGCCGATTGCTAAGTTCACCAGCCTGCGAGTTTTTCTCGTCGAGTGGACCCGTATCGTGGCACACCTGAGCGAGATTGACGAACTCTTGCCATACCGCTGGATATTTGGTTCGAACTTGTTCCGCAGCAGTGGACGGGTTTAGGAATGTTTCCTCCTCATCTTCTTGGTTTACGTTCGGCGCTGGCCAAGAGGACTGAGGGAAACTGGATCGCTGGCAGGAAAGGTCTCCTCGAGCGCTCCGTCCAACATTCTGTCCCAATGCTCCAGGTCCGCGTTCTCGCGACCGGCCATTTCACCGTCGTTGGGTGAATTTCGCTTCGCATGTCTCATATTTCAACTCCGGCGAGCCGACGAATTATCTTCCGGACAAACCTCGGATTCGGAAGTTACGGATACACTTACATCGCACAGGCACGGTATGTGTGTGCACTTCTTCCTCTCCTGGGTCGCCATTTCAGCTCTTAGCGGCTACGCTATTTCGCTCAACTGCATGCAACTCTCCACTGCACCGCTCATCAACTCATCATCACGGCAGCCATTTTGCCCTTCCCCTTAACAGCCGTGGTGTGCAAAGTAACGCCCGCCGCAGATAGCTGCAATCACTCCTCGGGAAGAGGCGATCATACTTTGGAATGACCGTATTTGATTACGGCCCGTACTCCTCTCGTGCTCGATGCGGTGCTGCATTGCAAATCTCAATACAAACAATGTTTTTTCCTGTGCCCTTCGGCGGACAGACCTTGTCAACCTCAGTCATTCCCACCTGCTGGTTCCTGATCGGGCGTCCGACGACGAAGCTCGCCAAACGAAGCAGAATCGATGCTTCTACTCCCCGGACAGACCATAAACATAGTTGGCATCCTACTTGCTGTTCGTGTTGCCGAAATATGGAGTCGGTAATTTAGCAACAGTCGTCATTCTGAATTTGGCTCTCGAGAGTCAGAGGGCGTGATGTCAAACCCCAACGGTTTACCGGCGCAACGCTCGCGCCATCACGCTAGAGGGTCTACCAGCGGACGAATGTGGCTCCGAGCAGAAGCGAGTTTCCCACTTTCCGGTCCAACCCTCTTAGGAGACGACAAATGAACACACGTTCCTCTTTGAAAACTACTTCGACTACCGGCGGCGCTGCTGCAGCAGGAAGCAGATTGAGTACACCTAACATCGGTCATTCTGTGCAGGCCGGGCCCACCTTTCGGCAGCCCAAGATAGTTCTTCCTGTTCCTACCCCGGAGGCAAAGTTTCAGCATGTAGAAAACGGGGTGCCCGATACGCAACTGACTCGCGAGGCGACCGGACTTCTCCGGGAGTACAGCACGCCTCTGCTGTTCAACCACTCCCACCGCGTCTTCTTCTGGGCGAATGAGCTTGGCATGCAGACGAGGCAGAAATTCGACGTAGAGCTTCTGTTCGTCTGCTCCGCATTCCATGATCTTGGATTGTTAAAGAAGTTCAGCAGCGTCACAGATCGCTTTGAGGTTGACAGCGCGAATGCCGCACGCCAGTTCCTGGAGCATCATGGCATACCCGAGACGAGAATCCAGACCGCCTGGGATGCCATCTCTTTGCATACCACCCCGGGCATCGCTCAGTACAAACAGTTGGAGGTCGAGCTATTGTTCAATGGTGTTGGCCTGGATGTGCTCGGAATCGGGTACGAGACATTTCCCGAGGACCTGCGCAAACAGGTGGTCGCACGCTTCCCGCGGGTTAACTTCAAGGAAGAGATCGCCAAAGCGTTTTTGGGCGGTTTCGAGAGCAAGACCCAATCCACCGAAGGCACGTGCAATGAAGATATTTGCTCGCACTACATCCGCAACTACAAGCGGAGCAATTTTTACGAGCAGATCCAGAATTCACTGTTCCGGAATTCGTAATTGAGAGAAATCATTCGAGATTATGAGCGACCGACGCGAACAAAAGCGAACTCTAACAACAACGTTTGAAGAGCCTCGGACGCTTAGGCACTCTCCAGCATCCCGTCGGAGACCGGCCTTCTCCCTCGAAAACACTTGGCTCATGCGATGCGCGGCTGGGTAAGCGTCAGAGCAACCACACGGTTGACAGATTGAATCCGCACTACGTTGACAAGCTGAATTGAGCTGGCTTTCGTTTTCTGGGATTGGCGCGCCGTAAAACGGGCGACTCGTAACATGTGGGTTGCTTAGAAGACAAGTTTGAGTTCTCCGCAGCAGCGCAACCCCAAAAGGCAAGATCAAATGGGTGGCGACAGGTCCCAAAAGATTCGATCCGGGTACCTCTCTCTACACCGACCGCGTGATCCGCACAATTTCTTCAATCGCTTCAACTTCCACAATCCCCTAAAGGATGTGCTGCGTCTTACAAAGTCTCGCAGCACCCCGTCGCATACACGAACGAAGATCTGAAAAATTCTTTGGCGCCTGCGAACCATGGGAC
>Ga0075030_100003651_pt1 | contig 13938 bp, 15 predicted proteins | sample LitLauG_LLR_2012_FD_71393 | JGI IMG/M metagenome (GOLD analysis project Ga0075030, IMG submission 71393) | Freshwater sediment microbial communities from Pennsylvania, USA - Little Laurel Run_MetaG_LLR_2012 | ecosystem: Environmental > Aquatic > Freshwater > Creek > Sediment | place: USA... | reverse complement strand
ATAAAAAAGGGACCCGAAGGTCCCTTGTAAATACCACTCTTCGGTGGTTTCTTGATTACATCAAGTTTTTCACTGCAAACAAACGGTAGTAAACGTTAGATTGTGAATCTAAACGACCATTACCTGCTGTTAGACCTTCAGCGAATGGGTTAGCAACCATACCATAACGGGTTTTGAAACCGATTTTTGGTTGGAAGGTGAATTGATCAACTGCACGAACCATTTGTAGAGGAACGTATGGGCAGTAGAACAAACCTGCATCATATGGGCTAGAACCCTTGTAACCAACGGTAACCAATTCTTGGTTAGATGTGTAACCACCGTAGTATGGATCGATATACACTTTGATACGACCGTGCAACATACCTGCAAAGGTGTTACCGGTATCATCAACTTGTAGGTCAGCTTGCAATGCTGGAGTGTAAGACAATACACCAGCCATAGCCATAGCGGAAGCAACGTCTGACGAAACGATCAGAACGTTACCTTTACCACGACGTGTTTGCTTCGCAATAACGTTCGCATCGCGTTCGATTTGGAAAATCAAACCTTTGAAACGTTCAACAGACCAACGACCGTTAGAGTCTGTATCCAAATCGAAGTAACCAGCAGTTGTTGTACCGTATTGTGCACCGATTTTAGCAGTGTTGTAAATGGTACGGATAACTTCACGGTTAATTTCAGCCAAAATTTCAGTAGACAGAATGTTAGACAATTCTGTTTCAGCATCAAGACCATGAATTGCTTTCAAGTCTTGTGCAAGTTCTAGTGAGTATTCAGCTTTCAATGCGCGGCTTTGTGCGGTAACAGTAACTTTTTCGATTGAGAAAGCCATTTGTTGGAACGCTGCATTTGCATCAGAACCCAAGAATTCAGCAACGCTAGTAGGCATAGCGATACCAGTTGTGGTATTAGCAGAACCAGATGCGTTAACTTGAGTAGCGGTGCTTGTGTCGGTTGCGGTTGTACCGGTGAAACCGTATGGGTTAGCTGCGGAACCAACGCCAGAGAACATTGTGTTCGCTTCGTTGTAGAATGCTTCTGAACCAGATTGAGCAGCATATTTTGCTCTCATTGCAAAGATCAAGCCGGTAGGACCAGTCATTGGTTGAACACCAGCAACGTCATACGCGATCAAGTTAGGCAACGAACGGCGAACCAAGCTGATCAAGATTGGGTCAAAGTTGCTGATACCAGAACCGGTAACGTTGGTAGGACCACCATCGGTAGTTTCCATCAACGCTTGACGATCTTTGGTCATAGCGGCGTGTTGGTTTTCCAATACCAAAGCTGTAACAGCTTTTTTGTATGGATCTTTAATGGCGTCTAGTTCTGAGTGTTCCAGAACTGGAGCCCATTTCTTTTGTAGTTCTTCTGACATATACATGAGGGTAACTCCTTAAATGTTTAACTTATTTGTTATTTATTTAGCAACAGATTTTGAGATCATTGTTGCATATTGTTCCATCAAAGGATCAGCAGACTTTGCGGTCTTCTTTTCTTCTTCGATGTGGACTTCATCATCCAAAGCAGAATTATCTGCAAACTTAACATCAGCTTTGAAATATGATTCTTTCAAAGTTGATAATTTAGATGCAAATTCTTCTTCAGTAGTAAATTCCACACCCTCTGCGAGTGATTTCAATTTTTCTACTTGAGTTTGTGTTAGGCCCTCACACGCTGTGTAGATTGCCTCCACCTTTTTCTGTTCGTTCAAACTTTTCTTTAGTTCGATGTTACGAGAAATTTCTTCGTTCAATTGTGCTTCTAGGTCAGTAACTTTATCTGCCATTTCTGCAACAACGTCAACCTTGTCTTCTGGAATGTCGATGTAGTGTTCAACGAATAGGTTACGCAAACCGTCGATGAATTCTTCAGCGATTTCTGCACGTAGGCCAGTTTCAACTGCCAATGCATTTTCTTTCATCCATTCTTCTGCCATATAGTTCAAATAGTCATCAACTTTGGTAGCCAAGTCTTCTTTGATTTCTTCAACAGCAGCTTCGAATTGTTCAACCAATTCTTGTTCAACTTGTTCGGCGATAGCTTCGATACGTGAAGTAACGGCGGCTTCAAAAATTGTAGTAGCTTTTTGTGCAAATTCTTCTGAAAGATTTTCACCAGCCAACAAAGCGCGAACGTCATCAGACATGTCTAAACCTTCACCATAAGATTGGAAGGTAGCACCTGGGTTCTTTTGGAAAGTTTGTGTTGGTGTTTTACCAGCAATACGGTCACGGATTTGATCCATGTGTGTAGGTTCTTGTTGAACTAATACATCTTTACGACCCATTGTTTCTTGTGGTTGGCCTTTTGGTTTAGAATAACCAACGCCATCTTTTTCTGAACCAACTGGTGGTGTTGCTCCTGGAGGTGTTGCTGAAGGAGTACCTTTTAGGTAATCTGGCAATACATCGCTGTTTTTTTCTGGTGAGTCGCCGATATGACCGGCTTCGTGTTCGCCATAAGCAACGGATGCTGGCAACTTGTCGTCACCAACTTCGCCCTTTTTGTGAGCATCTTGACCACGTTGGCCTCTTTTAGCCGCAATGTTAGCGTCAAAGGTTTCTTTAGAACCTTCAAGAATTGCACTAGCGGCTTCTGACAGTTTGAATCTTTTCATTTTAAAAAATCTCCTTGATTTTATATTGAATATTTATTGTTTATAGTTTTTTCATGAAGTTTTCAAATATGTGAAGACTCACTGCTTCAATCTCTTTGCTAGTAGCTTTTTTAATTTGCTGAATAGCTAGAGTCTGATCTTGTTCTGTCCAAACACCATTGACCAACATCCATTCTTTGCCTTCCATTATCCCCTGGACAAAGGCCCCAGGTGCAGAAGGGTCAGCTACAATATCTGCCGCTGTGGCTAGATAAAAGTCGGGTTGAACAACATTAACACCGTTAACATTTTTCAATGATCCCATACCTCTTGAAGAAACACCAAGTTGGCCACCACCCTCGATTAACTTACGAGCAATGTTACCCATTGGAGTTTCTAAAATCTTTGCTTTACCAATCCATTGTGTTCCATCTTCACGTAAACCTACGATCATGTGAGAAACGCGATCAAGATTGATAGTTGGAGTTTCTGGATGTCCCAATTCACCGAATGCACGATTCTTATTGATGTACTCTTCGGTATAGCGATGAACTTCTTTTTTCATCGTGTTGAATTCATACAAGCGACCGTTCTTATTTTTCTTTTCAGAAACAAGCATTGGTCCTTCTATGTATAATGTTTTTTTACCATCATCACCTTCAGTGATAAAATTGACGGTATCATATACTTCTTTAATTAACTTCATGGAGTTACCCCGTATGGTTTGTAATTGAATGCCGCTGGATCATTATATTGACCACGTTGGTACATTGCATTGTCTTTACGCAATTCAATAATCAATGAATATGCACAGTTCGCAACCAAGCCATATGTAATAACACCAATGTCTCCTGTTGGATTGGGTGCGTTATTTTTTACCGAAACAACGCCCTGATCTTCACCATATTCGCCACACAAATCCATATTAATAATTGGTACACTTTGTGCTGTATTTGCTGAGGTCCAAACCAATTCTACATAACCTTTTTGTTGTGAAGCAATGTTATATCCAATTCTGGAAACAGAAAGGTTGTAAAAAGATAATGGTGTATTGCTTAGGCTTTGTGATGTGTATAATAGAGCGCCGTTAGCATCTAAAGCACCACCCAAAGTATTTGCGGAAATTCTATAATAGTTTGTTTCTTGGCCCGAACCATCGAAATTTGCAGTTAATTTGATAACTGTTTTTTCTGTGGTGTCTCTTAAAACTTGATAGGTATAATTGTTCATAATTGCGTCCAGTATTATGGAGTAAGCCCATATGGCTTGTAGTTGAATGCTGCTGGATCTTGGAATTGGCCACGACCATACATTTGGTTATTTTTACGCAAAGCGATAATCAATGTATAAGCAGAATTAGGTGTTGCTCCTGTTGACATAACACCTAGATCACCATTACCAATAGAATTTGAAATTGAGTTATTGCCGGAATTATTTAAAATGGAAGGTAATTGTTCGCCTAGACCAAATTCACCTTGTAAATTCAAATGGAAAATAGTTGCCGAGTTTGCATACTGCGCGGTTGTATTTGCACCAGCGCCATTCCAATAAAGTTCAACACCACCAACATTGGTTGTAGGAAAATTGACATAATATTTAACACCAGTAACTTGAAGATCATAATAATTCAATGGTGTATTGCTTAGGCTTTGTGATGTATGTAATTGTGCACCATTAGCATCTAAAGCAAATGCTAATGTGTTTGCGGGTATGCGAGAGCCATTAGCTTCGGGACCAGACACACCATCAAAGAATCCAGTAATTTTAATTACGGAATCTGTCTGGGTATCTCTTAAAATTTGATATGTAAATTTATTCATGTGTTATTATTAATCTTTTGCATATTTTTATGCTTACAATTATCTCCGTGCCATCTTTTCATAACACTAATACCACCAGAAATCCCGCAATGTTCGCATACTACTTTCATTTGCGGACCCTTCAGTATCCCCTTTAATGCATTAGATGTCTTTATTTTAGTTTCCAAACTGACTATGTGACCTTTGTGTGATACTGATAGATTGTATTTATGGCTTTCGGAATACGATTTTCCATTTATTGTGTTGGTGGCTTTATATATTGAAAAAGACATCATTCACCCGCAACATTTAGTATATGATCCGGTTCGCCATATGGGATAGTGATATACCGCTCAATCTTATCTACCTTATATAAAGCAATTTTTTGATTGTTAGGATACTGTCTAATGGCAACTCTACGCATAATCAAAACTGCTGGAAGGTCGCCCGATTTTGCCTCGGTTATATTACCTACAAGTTCCGGTTCTTCACAGAAAACAAAACCTTCAGGTAACAGAAATTCATCTCCTTTCGGAGATACTTCTTCTGTTACCAAAAAGTCTTTGAAATTTTTCATTATTTGCTTTTCTTGTCCATGTGCTTAATATTTGCTTCTGCTGAATGTTGAGCATCGTGCAGATCATCATGGTGGCTATCGCTGTCTTCGCCCATGTGCTTACCGTCTTGATAATGACGGACACGGTATTCGCCCCAATCTTTATCTTTATAAACTTTGGCGGTATGTTTGCCGGTTCCATGTTTAGAAACTAAACGAAATTGACCAGCTTCTTCGGTTTGAAGTTCGGTTTCTTCTGAGTTCATTTTACGGTGATATTCAGTACCTTTTTCAGTTTTCTTTTTATCGAATTCTGATTCACCTTTTTTAGGGAACTTGGCTTTATATTCAGCAGAACCTGGGAATGGTGAACGCTTTGGTTCTTCTTCCTCTGTAACACCATGCTTAGGTTTTTCTTCTTCCTTTTTCATGTGGTGTGCTTCATCTTCTTTTTTCATCTTTGGTTTAGTTCCCTCAGATTGAGTAACTAAAGATTGAGCAACTTCTTGCTTCTTGGCTTCGATGTGTGCGGCAACTCTATCATGAATGGCAGCATACATTGCGCTTCTGAAATTACCAGCGTCATCGTTAGATGCGTAATCGATTAGGTCTCTTGCGTTCATTTTAGTCTCCTATTAACCGTGTAAAGTTCTTTTAACAATATCAAGAGTTGGTTCTAACTCTTCTTTTTTAACTTGCTTCTTGATCAATTTTGCTTGTTGTACAGCTTGTTGTTTCTGTGTTTCTCTGTCCAATTCAGCTTGATGCTCGCTATCTTCTTGGCCGATATTTGCCGTCATTTGAGCTTGTGCCACATCATTCATAACACCAACAGGCAATCCCATACCAGCTTCTTTTTCTTCTTCGATCTCATTTTCCATCTTCTGGATTTCATCATCCGTCAGGCGCAATACGTTACGTTGAATCCATGCCTGTGAAAAATAACGTCCAGTATATGGATCTACTTCGCCCAATAAAGATAAACGTTCTTTCATTAACTCGGCTTCTTTAAGCTCGGTGAAATTGTTATCTTTAATGAAGTTATAGTGGATGTGTTCTTTGAACTCTTTCCATTCATCATCCGTACAAATACCTTTAAGAACACATTGAACTCGTAAGCATTGGTCAAACAAGTCAGAGAATTTAGCTCTCATACGTCCAACAAATTTAGCAAACTTCAATTCATCTCGTGTAATTTCACCAACTCGCCCCAATGAAAAACCAGAACTGTTTGGATCTAATCTAGAAATTGGCACATTCAATGATTTATATAGCTTTTTCTCGAAGTATTTAACATCTTCTAGTTCGCCCAGATTTTGTCCACCCGGCAATGTAGTAATTTCTGTTCCCTTGCCGCCTTCACGACGAGGTAACCAAAAGTCTTCCATCATAGACAAGAATTTACGATCATCACGGACTTCTCCGGTGTTTGCGTCATACACAAGTTTGTTCTTGTATTTGACCATAATGTCGCGCAAATATTGTTCTGCCTTTAGCTTGGGTAAATTACCCACGTCAATATAGAATATACGGCGTTCTGGTGCACGAGAGATACGATAGATGACCGTGGCATCCTCAATCATTCTTAATTGATTTAACGGCTTAATAGCCTTGTGCAAATAGGACAATACAACTGCGCGTCTAGAGTCCATCAAACCAGACACAACTGAAATGATAGAATCGGTTGTAATGCGTGTTCCTACAGGGCCATAATTGGTCGATGAACCGGTAGTAACTTTATCATTAAAGATGTAGTATTCGTTGACTGTATTGACAACTTCAACACCAGTACGTTCATCTTTTTGTTTCTTTACTTCACGAATCTTTCGAAGTTTACGTGGATCGATATAACGTAATTCTTTGATACCTTGTGTCGGTGTTTCGCGGTCGATAATGATGTGATAATAAAGTTTACCGTCGATGTAGTATCTACGGAAAATATCCTGCGCCATGTTTGTATAATTTAACAAACGCATGATAGTATTGAATTCTGCTTTAATAGCTTCTTTAATTTTTGCTGGTTGTTTTAAATCGTCCAACACGATTTGTAAAATTTTACCGTCGTCGTCTTGACAAATTGCTTCGTTAACAATATCATCAATAGCGGATTCAATTTCTGGCTGCATAGCCATTTCGCGGTATCGAGAAATAAGTTCTACTTCATTTTTCGCGGTACCATCCAAGTCAACATATGTTCCATAATATGCAGCAGACGTAATGGTTAACGCACCATCATCATTACTCGGAGGTGAGAATGATTGTTGTGTGTCTTGTTGATCATCACCACGAGAAATGGTGAAACCAAAAAGAGAAAATTTATTTTGAGATGCCATATGTTTTTAAATCCGATTCAAAGTCACATTAAAAGAGAGGACCGAAGCCCTCTCTGTATATAGGTTGGATTATTGTGGAGCAAATGCAGAACCAGAAATCTGATCTGTAGATGCTGCTGTCCAATATTGGTATGCAAAAGTCACTGTAAATTCTTCAATTGTGTCATTTGTACCCCAATCTAAATCGATTGGAGATAAATCAACCGGGAACATACCGTAGAAATTATAGCTCTTGATGATACCAGCTTGAACTTCACCAACATTTGTATTAGTTCCATTTTTGCTGAACTGATTAACAGTAGCATTTGTGGTATAACCCAAAGGTGATGTGGTGTTGTTGTTTCTTACGTTACCGGCATTACTATTGATAGAATTCATCCAGGCTTCCATAGCGTTACGGATTAGGAATGATTCATCATTGATAATGGTGATGGTCCAATCAGCAAAAGTTCTGTTGCCAGGAAACTTCATTTCACGACCAAAGTAATACAACGGAACGGTTCCGATTGTAGAACCAGGCAATTGTGCTGCCTTAGCCATGAATGTAATTGAATCAGCATTTAGTGGTGCGACTGATTGAATTGCGTTAGGTACGTTCATCACAACTTGGAATAAGTTGGGACGGGCACCGTCCCCACCGAAGTTTGATCTGAAGCTGTCGATTTGAAATGGTGCTGCCATTTTATTCTCCTTGTTCTTCTATTTATTAGGCTTGACCAACAACTGTTGAGAAGTTGACACCAGTACCAACAGCAGTAAAGTTCAACTGAATATAGTTGATTGAACGTGCGGGTTGAATGTAGATATCACCAACAAATTGGTTAGCGTTAATAACAGCAGGGGTATTATTTGTAGAATCGCAAACAACTTGGAAAGCAGTAATACCACGTTGGCCTTGAACTTGAGCCAAGAATGGAGTTACCAAAGCGACAAATTGTGCTTGTGTAAATGCATCGTTGAATTCAAACAATGAGTATTGAGCAGCTTTTTGGATTGCTTGTTCAAGAACGATAAACAATCTACGAACATTGATGCGATCAAATGCCGAAGGTTTAACTTGCATTGTCTTATCACCAAACAATACAGTGCCATTTCCTGGGAAAGAAGCAACCGGATTGATACCATATGGATAGATGGCATTACGTTGGGCTTGAGTAGGGTTCCAAGCAAGTTTAATAACGTTCTTGATAGCACCACGGTTAAAACCTGCTGGCGACCACCAAGGAGCGTTTGTTGAGTCTGTGTTCACACATAGACCAGCAATGTCACCATTCAACGGAACCCAACGATATGCGTTGTTGTATTTGTCGAACATGTATTTCCAACCAGAGTCAGCAAAACCGTAAGAGCCCGATGGGTTTCCGGTCACAGAAGACAATCCGTTGTACCACGCAGTTACGCTAGTTTGTTCATTTCCTGCGTTATTAACAACAGCAGATTGTGGAGGCGAAACAAAAGCAACACAGTCTTTACGTGAAGATGCAATTTGAATTGCGTTTTGTTGAACTGTGGTATCCCAAGGGCCAGTCATCAACAAAGAAACTTGCGAAGATACTGGATCTGAGAACAAATCATATGCATTAACGATGTCCGCATCGGTAGGATAGATTTCAGTACCACCGGCCAAGCTGATTGTTTGAGCGCCGGACAATGTAGCAAATGAAGTATTAGCGGTAGCTCTACCCCATGTAGCATTAGTTGCGCTGTAATTTACTGGGTCCATTGCATAAACATATGCGGAATTAGTAAACAATACATTTTTGTAATAGTTGCTATTACCATTTTTATCAATACCATCGATGGCTTTGGATAGGAATGGGAATGTTTCTAAAACTGTACCTTGGGTACCAGTGATCAAACCACCAGTATCAACAACAGCGATGTGAATTTCGTCGTTTGCTGCACCTAATTGTGAAGCTGAGTATGAAGTTCCTGGTTGTGTACCAAAGAATCCAGACAATGCAACATTAGCATAGTTGTAACCAGCAACATTAGAAACCGGAACTTGCCAATCGGTAAATTGAATTGTGTTTGCGCCGCCGTCGATAACCGAAACAGTGATGGAGTTACCTAAAACGCCTGGGTAACGAGCAACGAATGGGCCGTATGTATTTGCAGCACCGGCACCCAAGTAATTAAATTGGAATGCGGAAGCATTTTGAATTTGTACGTTTGCTGATCCTGTTGTGTTGGTAACCGATGTAGCGTTGTTGGTAGAGGTATTAGCCGCACGAACAAGGTTTAAGTTATTACCATACGCCAAGAAAGACGCAGCAGTAAACCACGAGTTAGCGTTGAAAGTGTTTGGTTTGCCGAAAGTGGCGACCATTCCGGGTTCAGTGCTGATTGGAACGATTGAGTTAACTGGTCCCCACGCAAAAGGTCCCACATATGCACCGGCAGTAGTAAGAACTGAAGGGACAACTGTGGTTAAGTCAACTTCGTTTACAACTACACCTGGAGATAATTGAGCTATAGCCATTTGTATCTTCTCCTTGAATTATTCTGTTATTTGGCAGTAAATACCATACGAATATTTATGAATCGCCATTTTTATAGATTTCTCAACATGTCTCTTATGAAGGAGTCATAGACACCACCACCAGAGTTAGAATCCCACAAATCACCATCCATTAATTCGAGTCCGTGGTTTAATCCGTCGTCGATAATTGGATCTGGTAAAGTTTCATCATCAACTTGATTTAAAGTTTCAAGCTGAAGTTGTTTTCTAATATCATGGCTTACTATTTCTTTAAAATACTTTTGCGTCGATGCCCATGCAAATAACACAAGAGTCATAACCAAGTCATCATTGGCACCTGATTCTGCTGCGAATGAATTCTTGTCCGCAATAAATGTAGTCAACTCTGAAATCGTATCGAAATCATTAATAATAAGTTTGTTACCTTCGATCAGTGTCTTCATGTTAGAACAACCGATTCTTTTGACCTGTGGTGACATTTTAACGCCTAGCTGCACACCCCGTGCAAATCCGGCAGATAATTGTTGTGGTTTTTTATTACCAGTGAACACTTTCCATAAGTTTTCATATTCCAATTCGCTATGCAACGTATCAGCAACCTGTGGTGTATTGTTAATTTCGACCAACACATATGCATCATTATATAATCTTGCTGCGTTGTATATAACCGTTGGGAATAAAATTGGTGATATAGAAGAACTATGGTATGAAGCAACTTGCTTATATGGTATCTGGGATATATCAAAGACTGAAAATGCAGATGAGTCTAAGTTCTTTCCTTCGGATACGTCTACTGTTATAGCATATAAGTGATCTTTTAATGATTCTCCATCAATTTCTTTTTTCGGCAATTCATAAATTTTGACCTTATCGTGTTCAGATACAGGATCAAAGTAAACCATTCTTTGGAGTGTTTGTGCGGAGATAAGTGTATTTGTGGAGCCCAAAAATTCACATTCAAACTCTTGACGGAACTGTTCTTCGGAAGTGTTTCTAATTGTTTCTTCTTTCCACGCTTCGTCTCTTCCCGGAACCATTGACCAATGAATTTCGAATGGTTTATATCCGTTCTTATTGCCAATCGCGTCCATCCAAAGTTTATAGAATAGATTCATACCATTTGGTGTAGAAACGATAATAATTTTGGTGGATTTACCAGATGAAATAACAGGATATACTGAGTTAAAGAATTCATTGGCAATGTTGGCCGGAACGAAAGCAAATTCGTCCAAGAAAACTACATTGAAAGCCCCCCCACGAACTGCTGAAGATGATGTGGATGCTGCGATAATCTTAGAACCATTTTCGAGTTCTACGTTACCTTTGTTCCAAGTAATAATACCCTGTTGTAACCACATTGGTAAGTTTTCATATGCCAATTGGTATTTCGCCAAAATATCACGAGCCAGAGAACCTTTGTTGGCAAGAACCGCAATATTTTGGGTATCTGTAAATAGAGTTAACCAAAGAAGATATGCAACAGAAGTGGTGGTTTTACCGACTTGTCGAGGACATTTTGTGATAGCAAAACGATTTTCGTGGAACAATCGGATCATGTCCTTTTGAAAGTCCCACATTTTAAAAGGAATAAGACCTTCGTCAACGTTAACAATTTTGATATAATTTGCCGCAAAATACACCGGATCTTTGGCACATTTCATATACTCTTCGACTTGCTCTTGAGTATATTTTAGTTCTACGCCAGCACGTTTAAGTAACGGATTGTCGCGGTAGCTGTCTTTAGTATTAATCATTATTTGCCTTTGATCAACTTATTCAATTCTGAAGTTGATCCTATAAAAAAAGCAGCTTTATCAATTGTGGTACTACCGCCCTTGGAATTTTTATCCATATCTCGCATTTGTTTTTGAACAGAGAGAAGTTCTTTATTGGCATCAACCATGTTCTTTAATAAAGTTCCATAAACTTCAAAAGCACGAGGATGTTCGGATTCACGAGCGATTCTAAGCATATCTTCTAGTGCTTCTTTTCCTTGTTCGATTACATCTTGTAAATTGGACTTGGTTTGCTCATATGCGTCGGTAAGGTCATTGGTTAAGTCCAAACCAGTTTCTGGAACTGGTGGTGGTGCGACCGGAACTATCTTTGTTTCATGTGGAACATCAACAACTTTTGTGGCCACATCAAAGATTTCATCCATTGATTTTTCAAAATTAGACATTATTATATTCGGTTATTGTATTAGTATATGTATAAATTCCGTTAGCGTTAGCATTTGACGGATTTGGTGTGACTGTGATAGTTGCATATTCATATGGAGCAACAGAATAAGAATTAAAAGACCATTCAGCATTTGTAATTGCACCAACAATTGGTTGGTTTGATACAAAATTTCCTTGTAGGTTTGATAATGTAAGCTGTTTATTCAATGAACTCCAGTTAACAACTCTTCCTGATGCGGTGGCGAGAGCAGAAGAGAATCCTTGATATGCGGTTTCTCCTGGTTCATATTCACCATTACCACCAGAATTAACATTGAATATTATAGTATCTGCTGAACCAATATCGTTATGAATATTTGTTATCGAAGTCTTAATGAGCCCAGCGGTCGTTTCTGCACCAAAGATGAACCCTTTAACAGTGAAGTTTAGTGTCCAAATAACCATTCTGGTATCTGAGTTTCTATCGCCTTCATAAGTAACTTCATAATTTGTAGAATTTAAAACCACAGGAACTTCTTTGATGATACCCATTTCAGGAATCATATTCACTTTTATCGTATAATCTGGTGCAAAGAAAGGAAGAATGTGTTCAATAATTTGATTTCCGTCCTCGATATTTCTTACATACAAATACAGAGAGAAATCAAAGTTATAAGGAACCGGCATATATTGGGCCGATGTTGTTGGTCCATTTTGTGCAAAGTTCTTGATATTGGTCATTTGCTTTCTAGAAGCATCGTATGTCAATCCGTTCATTTCATAAGACATACGTGGCAATGTCATTTGGACTTTTTTGTCTAAATTAGGATCACCTTCTAGACGAACTACATATAGTTCCTTGGTTGCATAATCAATAGGAACAATGAATCGTTCTTGTTCGGTCTCATCCGGATTGTATCTGACTAATGTGATATTATTGAACATGTTACCGAAGGCAACTGTCAATTTACGAATCATTCTGTTATATGTGATATCAGCCATTATAGACCACCAATCGGATTGACTTCTGAGTTATTTACAACCCCAGACGCAGAGGTTTGAATGACTTCATTATCATAAGATTCTTTATTTGCGGGATCGTTTAATGGATCAAATGTCTGTAGCATGAATTGTGCGTTACTGCTTTGTCCAATGATTAACATTTCATCATAGAATTCACCAGCAATGTTAGTAATTGACAAAGTATTTGATGATGGAATCCAAGATTGAACTGTTCCGATAGCGGTAGCATTAGCATATGTGTTATCTTCAGCCTGGAACACTAATTCTTGTAGTTGATAAACACCAATACCAACTCCGGTGTTTAGATGTAATGTGTATGCCGAGTCGGTAACCACTTGATCGATGTCCGCAACTCCGGTAGAAATAACTTCTTGGGAATATTTGAATTTCTCTAATTCTAATTCATAGTAATATGGAACTTTACGTCCTAACATAAAGAAGTCTTTATTCTGGTTTGTAAATTTGATTTCATACAATTCACCAGTACCATTCAAGAATGGGATATAGACCAGATCACCTTCGCGGGGTCTTGTGAATGTATTTTGTGGGACACGCTCGGTGAATGCACGTTTAGAAACAATGACGGACACTTGGTTTCGGATTTCCAAACCAAATTTAGAGAACATTTCTCTATCACCATTGTAATCAGACGCATTAGAAAGATACATTTCTAATGGGAATGCTGATTGGAATTTCTTGATTGGGTCTTCACCATAGATTAAATCTCTGGCGGCATCATTGTTATTAGCGAGATAATATGCATCAAAACCCATAATCTTTATGGATTCTGTGATTAATTCTTCCATTAAACGCTGTTCGTTATACTTAGCGTTGTAGTTGTTAAAATGAACACTTGTCGCCATGTTAATTTGTTACTTTCTGGCATGAATAGCCTTTGTGGTGTTTATTTTTGCCTTTGGCCACGTTTGACATAGCACCAGAATCTAAATTGTTTTTTCTACAAAACTCATTCAAATTTTT
>Ga0075030_100003649_pt1 | contig 13939 bp, 12 predicted proteins | sample LitLauG_LLR_2012_FD_71393 | JGI IMG/M metagenome (GOLD analysis project Ga0075030, IMG submission 71393) | Freshwater sediment microbial communities from Pennsylvania, USA - Little Laurel Run_MetaG_LLR_2012 | ecosystem: Environmental > Aquatic > Freshwater > Creek > Sediment | place: USA... | reverse complement strand
ATAGTGCGGGACGCGCTGATCCTCGGCCCCAGGCGCGGCGAGGACCGCATCACCCCTCACACACGCCCGCCGACCGACGAAGACGCCGAGCATGTGCTCGTCAGGCTCGCGCGCTGTGCCTGGAGGGAGAGGCCGAGATGGAGCTCACATGCGAGCCGGTGTTCGACTACGGGCGCGTCCCGGCGGAGTGGGACGTGCGCGATGAGGGGCACATCGCTGACGCATCCGGCGCAGGCCAGGTGATCCGGCTGCAGACCGACATGGCTGTCGGAGTCGAGGGCGACCGTGTGCGCGCGCGGCATGTGCTCAGACAGGGCGAGCAGATCTACTGCGCGATGTCGTGGGCGGAGGGCCTGAGCGCTCCGGCGAACATCGAGGAGGCCTCCGAGCGCCTGGCGGCGACCGCCCGCTTCTGGCGCGGCTGGCTCGGGCGCGCGCGGATCCCCGACCACCGCTGGCGCGACCCGATCCAGCGCTCCGCGCTCGTGATCAAGGGGCTCACCTACATGCCGACGGGCGCGACGGTGGCCGCGCTCACGACCTCCCTGCCGGAGACCCCGGGCGGCGAGCGCAACTGGGACTACCGCTACACGTGGCTGCGCGACTCGACCTTCACCCTGCAGGCCCTGCACTACCTGAACCTCGACTGGGAGGCGGAGGAGTTCATGCAGTTCGTCGCGGACCTCGAGACGAACGAGGACGGCGCGCTGCAGATCATGTACGGGATCGACGGGCGCCGGGACCTGCGCGAGTCGACCCGCGATGACCTGTCCGGGTACGCCGGCGCGCGGCCAGTCCGGATCGGCAACGGCGCGTTCGACCAGCGCCAGAACGATGTCTTCGGCGCCGCGCTCGACTCGATCCTGCTGCACACGCAGCGCAGCCAGCGGCTCCCCCGGCGCCTGTGGCCGATCGTGCAGTCCCAGGCGGAGTGCGCGAGCGCGGTGTGGGGAGCGCCCGACCAGGGGATCTGGGAGGCGCGCGGCGAGCCAAAGCACTACGTGTCATCGAAGCTGATGTGCTGGGTGGCGCTGGACCGCGCCGCCCAGATCGCCGCGATCCGCGGCGATGCGGCGCTGCAGGCGAAGTGGCAGGCGACCGCGCAGGAGATCCGTGAGGACATCGAATCGCGGGGGTTCACCGCCGGCGGCGTGCTGCGCCAGCACTACGACACCGACGCGCTCGACGCATCGAACCTGCTGGCCGCGATCTTCGGCTTCCTGCCCGCCGACGACGAGCGGCTGCGCGCGAGCGTGATCGCGATCGCCGAAGAACTGACCGAGGACGGCTTCGTGCTGCGCTACCGCACGGACGAGACCGACGATGGCCTCTCGGGCAAGGAGGGAAGCTTCCTGATCTGCTCGTTCTGGCTGGTGACGGGCCTGGCGATCATCGGCGAGAGCCAGCGAGCACGCGACCTGATGGAAAAGCTGCTGCGGGTCGCGTCGCCGCTGGGGCTCTACGCCGAGGAGTTCGACACCACGACGGCGCATCACCTCGGGAACTTCCCGCAGGCGTTCTCACACCTCGCGCTGATCGAGGCCGCGGGCCGGATAATCATCGCCGAGCGCATCAGTGAGTTCTGAGCGGCCGGGCGGCTCGCCGGGCTCGGTCATAATCGACCGGTGAGAGCGCTCGACCCGCGGCTGCTGCACTACGCCCGAGCGACCCGGACCTTCCTCTTCATCTCCGTCGCACTCGGCTGCCTCAGCGCGGCGCTGATCGTCGGGCAGGCGTGGCTGATCGCCGACACCGTCTCGCGCGCCTTCATCGGCGGGCAGGACGCGGGGCAGCTCAGCACGCCGCTGCTGATCCTGCTGCTGGTCGTCGCGGCGCGCGCACTGGTCTCCTGGGGCTCGGAGCTCGCCGCGAGCCGCGCCTCCGCACGCGCCAAGTCGCAGCTGCGCGGCGCGCTGCTGGAGCGCGTGCCAGAGCTCGCGGGCGCCGGGACGCGCGAGCAGAGCTCGGGTGAGCTCGCTGTGCTCGCCACGCGCGGCATCGACGTCCTGGACGGCTACTTCTCGCTGTATCTCCCCCAGCTGTTCCTCGCCGTGATCGTGCCGCTCGTCGTGATTACGGCCGTGCTCCTGAACGACTGGGTCGCCGCCGCGATCATCGCCTTCGCGATCCCCCTGATCCCGATCTTCATGGCGCTCGTGGGGATGACGACGCAGGAACGGATGGACCGCCAGCTGCGCACCCTGGAGCAGCTCGCCGGCCATTTCCTTGACGTCGTCGCGGGCCTGCCGACGCTGAAGGTGTTCGGGCGCGCACGCGCGCAGGCCGCCGCGATCCGCGACATCACAGAACGCTACCGGCGCGCCGCGATGTCGACCCTGCGGATCACGTTCCTCTCATCGCTGATCCTCGAGCTCGTCGCAACGGTCGCCGTCGCGATGGTCGCGGTCGCGGTCGGCCTGCGGCTCATGAACGCGCACCTGGACTTGCGCACGGCCCTGTTCGCGCTCGTGCTCGCGCCGGAGGCATTCATGCCGCTGCGGCAGCTCGGAGCCAACTACCACGCCAGCGCGGAGGGGATCGCCGCGGCCGAGCAGGTGTTCGGGGTGCTCGAAGCCCCATCCCCCGCGCGGGGCAGCAGGAGGAGCTTTCCCGACCCGGCGGTCGCGGGCCTGGAGGTGCAGGACCTGAGCGTCACATACGAGGGACGCGCCGACCCCGCCCTGGACGGCGTGTCACTGCGCGTCGCCCCCGGGGAGGTGCTGGCGCTCATCGGCCCCAGCGGCTGCGGGAAGTCGACGCTGCTCAGCGTGCTGCTCGGCCTGCGCGCCCCCGACAGCGGAAGCGCGCGCGTCGGGGACGTCGACATCTCCGAGCTCGACATCGACGCCTGGCGCGAGAGCCTGGCGTGGGTCCCGCAGCGCCCGCACCTGTTCAAAGACACGATCGCCGAGAACGTCCGGCTCGGCCGCCACGACGCAAGCGAGGAGGAGTTATGGGCGGCGCTCGACTCCGCGGGGCTGAGGGAGATGGTCGCGGCGCTCCCCGACGGCCTGCAGACGGTGCTCGGGGACCGCGGGGCGGGCCTCTCCGCGGGCGAGCGCCAGCGGGTCGCGCTCGCCCGCGCCTTCCTGCGCGACGCTCCCCTGCTCCTGCTGGATGAGCCGACCGCGAACCTCGACTCGCGAACCGAGCGAGAGGTGATCAAGGCGATCCGCCGCCTCGCGCAGGGGCGCACGGTCGTGCTCGTCGCCCACAGGCCCGCGCTGATCTCGCTCGCCGACCGGGTGCTCGCGCTCGAGCCCGGACGCGTGCCCGCATGAGCGCGATCGGACCCCGGGCGCCGCTCCCGGACGACGGCGGCCCGCAGGCTCCGCTGCGCTCCACGATCGCGCTGGTGGGACCGGTGCGGGCGCGTCTGCTGCTGGCGACCCTGCTGGGCGCCGGCGCTCTCGCGGCGGCAATCGGCCTGATCGCGACCTCCGCGTGGCTGATCTCGCGCTCGGCGCAGCACCCCCAGGAGTCGGTGCTCGCGGTCGCGATCGTGGGCGTGCAGTTCTTCGCCCTCGCGCGCGGGCTGCTGCGCTACGGCGAACGCCTGGTCAGCCACGACGCGGCTTTCGGGGTCCTCGCCGAGCTGCGGGTGACGGTCTACGAGCGCCTCGAGCGGCTCGCTCCGCTCGGCCTGCCGGCGTTCCGCAGCGGCGACCTCCTCGCCAGGCTGATCCACGACGTCGACTCGATGCAGGACCTGCTGCTGAGGGTGATCCCGCCGTTCGTGATAGCCGTGCTCGTGGGCGCCGGCACCGTCCTGGCGGTGTGGCTGATGCTGCCCGCGGCGGGCCTGATCCTGCTGGTGGCGCTGCTCGTGGCGGGCATCCTCGTGCCGTGGCTGACGGGAGCGCTCGCGTCGCGAAGCGAGAGCCGGCAGGCCGCCGCGCGCGGCGAGCTGACCTCCTCGGTGGTGGACCTGATCGATGGAGCCGCGGAGCTCGCGGTCTACGGCGCGGCGCCGCGTCGCCTGCGGCTCGCCCGCGACGCGGACAGCGAGCTGACGGAGCTGTCCGCGGCGGGTGCGCGGACCGCCGGGATCGGGCAGGGGCTCACGCGGCTCTGCTCCGGAGGGGCCATGTGGGGCGGGCTCCTGGTCGGCATCGGCGCCGTGCACTCGGGCGCGATGGCGGGCGTGCTGCTCGCCGGGCTGGCGCTGATCCCGCTCGTAGCATTCGAGCTCGTCGCTCCGCTGCCGATCGCCACCCAGACCCTTCAGCGCGTGCGCCGCTCGGCCTCCCGCGTCTTCGCCGTGATGCAGGCGCCGGTCCCGGTGGCCGAGCCTGTGAGCCCGGCGCAGCTCGGCCCCGGCCCGCACACCGTGCGGCTGCGCCGTCTGCGCTGCCGCTACCCGGGCTCGCCGCGCCTCGCGCTCGACGGCGTGGATCTCGAGCTCCCGCCGGGACGGCGGGTCGCGGTCGTCGGAGCCAGCGGCGCGGGCAAGTCGACGCTCGCGGCGGTGCTGCTGCGCTTCCTCTCCTACGAGGGCGGGTCGGTCACGCTCGACGGCACGGAGCTCTCGGATCTCGCCGGGGAGGACTGCCGGCGCGTGATCGGCCTCGTCGGCCAGGACGCGCACATCTTCGACACGACGGTGGAGGAGAACCTGCGGATCGCCTCACGGGGCGCGAGCGAGCAGGAGATCCGGGCGGCGCTCGCCGCGGTCCGCCTCAGCGAGTGGGTCGAGCGGCTGCCGCTGGGCCTGTCGACCGAGCTCGGGGAGCGCGGCGAGCGGATGTCCGGCGGGCAGCGCCAGCGCCTGGCGGTCGCCCGCGCGCTGCTAGCCGAGTTTCCGCTGCTGATCCTCGACGAGCCCGGCGAGCACCTCGACACGCCGACGGCTGACGCGATCCTCGCGGATCTGCTGACGCTCACGCAGGGGCGCTCCACGCTGCTGATCACGCATCGCCTCGCGGGCCTCGCCGACGTCGACGAGATCCTCGTGCTCGACGCCGGCCGCGTGATCGAGCGCGGGACGCACGCCGAGCTGCTCGGGCTCGGTGGCCGCTACGCCGAGCTCTGGGAGAGCGAGGGCGCAGCGGCGCTGTGAGCGGACCGGGCCGCGGCTAGGCCGCCGGCACCGGCGGAGCGGACGGAAGCTTGCCGTCCTGCCCGCTCGGCGGCGGGGGAGCGATGACGCGCCCGCGGAACACCCAGAACGACCAGCCCTGGTAGATCAGCACGATCGGGAACAGCAGCACAGTCACGATCGTCATCACTTTCAGCGCGTAGCCACCGGACGCCGCGTTGCTGACGGTGAGGTTGTAGAGGGAACTCGTGCTCGAGATGAGAACGTTGGGGTACAGTTCGATGAAGAGCGACCCGACGACCGCCGCGATCGCGACCGCGGAGGCCGTGAAGGCCCAGCCTTCGTTGTCCTTGGAGCTCGCGAGCCACACGGTGGCGAACGCTGCGATCACCGCCAGCACGGGCACGGGGCCCGGGATGTCGGTGTGGCCGGTCACCGCGAGCGTCCAGATCACGAAGCCGATCACCATCAGCAGCGCGATCCAGCTCAGCGGCCCGGAGATCGCGCGGGAGCGCTCGCGCACAGCGTCCGTCGTGCGCATCGCCAGGAACACCGCGCCGTGCAGCATGCAGAGCGCGACCATCGTCAGCCCCGTCCACAGGCCGTACGGGGTCAGCAGGTCGAAGAAGTTGCCGGTGAAGTTGTGCGCCGCGTTGACCGGCAGGCCTGCGAGCAGGTCGCCGAGCCCGACGCCGATCAGGAGCGGGATCATCAGGCTCCCGATCGTCATGCCCCACGTCCATGCCGCGCGCCATTTCGGGTCCTCGCTACGGCCCTTGAACTCGAACGCGACGCCGCGGAACATCAGTGCCGCGAGCACGAGCAGCAGCGGCAGGTAGAGCGCCGAGAACATCGTCGCGTACCAGCCGGGGAATGCCGCGAAGGTGCCGGCGCCCGCGACGATCAGCCAGACCTCGTTGCCGTCCCACCACGGCCCGATCGTGTTGATCGCGACGCGGCGCTCGGTGTCGGTCCGGCCGACGAACGAGTGCAGGATGCCGACTCCGAAGTCGAACCCCTCGAGAACAAAGAAGCCGACCCACAGGATCGCGAGGATCATGAACCAGAGTGTGTGTAGGTGGAGCATTCTCGGGCCCTCCTAGTAGGTGAGAGCAGGGATCGGAGTGGTGCCCTTGCCGGGCTCGCCGGACGGGGCGGCGCCGCCGTGGTCGTGCTCGTCGGCGTCCTCCAGCGGTTTGCGCGCATAGCGCGTCATCAGGATCACGTCGGCGGCGCCGAGCACGATGTAGATCACGACGAACACGACGAGGCTGATCCAGATGTCGAGCGAGGTGACCGACGGCGAGTTCGCGTTGATCGTCTTCATCAGGCCCTGCACGATCCACGGCTGGCGGCCGCTCTCGGTGAGCATCCAGCCCGCCGTGTTCATGATGAACGGGGTCACCACTGCCCAGATCGACAGCCGCAGGAACCATTTCGAGTCGGCGAGCGTTCCCTTGCGCAGCAGCCAGCCGCCCCACAGCGTGAGCAGCAGCACCAGCGTCGCGACATAGGCCATCAGGCGCATCGACCAGTACTGGATGAAGACGTTCGGGACATAGTTGCCGGGCCCGTACTTCTTTTCATCTTCGGCCTGGATCTGGTTCAGCCCCTTGACTTCGCCGTTGAAGGAGTTGGTCGCGAGCAGGGAGAGCAGGTGGGGGATCTGGATGATCTGCGAGGGCGTGTGGTCGTTGTTGCCGCCGCCGACCTGGAAGGCCGAGAAGGAGCACGGCTTGCAGGTTTCCCATTGCGCCTCGGCGGCCGCGATCTTCGCGGGCTGGTATTTCGCCTCGATCACGCCGAGCTCGCTGCCGACGGCGAGCGTCAGCAGGATCGACGGAAGCAGCACGATCACAGAGAGGCGCGCGGTGTGTGTGAAGGACTCGACCGATCGCTGCTTGCGGATCTGCCACGCGGAGACGGCGAGCATTATCAGCGAGCCGGTCACGAGCGCGGCGAGGACCACATGGACGTAGCCCCACAGGAACGTCGGATTCGTGAACAGCGCCCCGATGTTGTTCAGTTCGGGCTGGCCGTGGCTGTTGGTCGTGTAGCCGACCGGGTGCTGCATCCACGAGTTGGCGACCATGATGAACATCGCCGAGAGCATCGTCGCGCCGGCGACGAGCCAGATGCAGGCGAGGTGCACGGCCTTGGGCAGGCGGTCCCAGCCGAAGATCCAGAGCCCGAGGAAGGTCGACTCGACGAAGAATGCGGCCAGTCCCTCCATCGCGAGCGGGGCGCCGAAGACGTCCCCCACGAAGCGCGAGTAGGCCGACCAGTTCATGCCGAACTCGAACTCCTGCACCAGCCCGGTCACGACACCGACCGCGACGTTGATCAGCAGCAGCGCACCGAAGAACTTGGTCAGGCGCCTGTACTCGGGCTTGCCGTTCCGGTACCAGGCGGTCTGGAGCAGCGCGACCAGGAACGCGAGGCCGATCGTCGTGGGAACGAACAGGAAGTGGTAGATGCTCGTGGTCGCGAACTGCCAGCGCGCGAGTTCGTTTGTCATCGGGCGGCCCTCCTGTCGGGGCAGAGACTGAGCCAATGGCGCGACGGGCGCGTGCCGGGGATGCACGCCGATCCAAGCTCGTCTGCGGCCACCGTGGGCTCCTCTGAGATCCGTATTTCGACCGGACGCCTGAGTGGGGAGCGACCCGGCCCTGCTTACGTTCGATTTACGACTCGAACCGAGGATAACCTCCGGAAAATCGCTCGGGTGGGGCCTATTCCGCGGGGGATCTGAGCCTCAACACCGCCACATGAGCGGTTTCTCACGGAGCGCCGGTCAGGGGAAAGCACCCACGGCGACCGCGAACGCGCAGGTGCGGGTTTCCCCTGGTCCCAGGACCGTCAGCCCGGCCCCGCTGCGCAGTGCGTCGGCGGGCGCCGTCATCGGCTCGAAGCAGATGAAGTCACCGCCCGCGGGCGCGTAGACCTGGGCGCAGCTGTACCCCCGGACGAAGTCGAGCGCCAGCTCCCGCTCACCGTCGGAGACCGCGAAGCGGGCGTCCGCGGCCACCTCCTCGAATCCGTCGTCGTATTCGCGGCCGTCGAGCAGGAAGCGCTCGGCGGGAACCTCCTCGCCCGGCCCGGCGGGGATCTGCAGCGCGTCCAGTCGCAGCGCGCGCATCGCGGGCAGCTCGACCGTCCAGCTCCCGCGCCTGCTGCCAGGGATCGAGAGGTACGGATGGAACCCGAAGGAGACCGGCATGTGCGCCGGGCCCGCGCGCACCGTGACGGCTATCTCCAGACGGCCGCCCGAGAGCTCCGCGGCGTATTCGGCCTCGTGCTCGAAGGGGAACAGCGCGAACCGCTCCGGGTCGGCGGCGCCCCAGGCGAGCCGGGCACAAAGGGTGGACTCCGACGCGCGGGTGATCTCCCACGCCATCCGCCCCGGCACGACGCCGTGGATCGGGAGCCCGTTGCCGTCGAGCCCCAGCAGCCCGCCGCCGGAGGGCAGCTCGACCGACCTGCCGGCCGCGGAGTAGGAGAACCCGCCGAGCCGGTTCGCCCACGGGTAGAGCAGCGGGATGCCCATCGTCTTGCCGCGCTCCGCATAGGCCTGCACGCCCGCGTTCTGAGCGAGCAGCTCGTGCTCGCCGCGGCGCAGCGAGCTGCAGAGCATCCCTGCGGCGGGATGGAAGGTGGCCGTGAGCTGCGAGGCGGGCTCGCCGATCGTGACGCGCCTGTCGGCCGCCACGGCCATCAGCCCTCGGCGGATCCGGGCTCCGCCTCACCGTGGCGGGCTCCGCGCCGGGCCTCCCGCCTGGCGCGCCGGGCGTCGGCCTGTTCGGCGCTCTTCTCGCGCGCCTCGCCGTATGAGCGCGTGACGAGAGTCTTGCCCTCGGTCCACCCGAACGTACGGGCGAGCAGCACGATCGCGAGCAGGATGCTCCACGCGGTCGTCACGAGCTGCTGCGCAACGGAGTACGCCGTCGCATTCGCGCTGCTGGTGATGCCTTTCAGCGAGAGCACGTTGAACCCCTGCACGACGCCGGCGCCGCCCGGCGTGACGGACGTCATGTTCGCCATCGAGTTGCCGGCGACCACGCGCATGAGCGTGTGGAAGCTGACGGGGATGTTGTAGGCGGCCAGGAACACGGCGATGATCCCGAGCATCGCCACGTAGCTGACGACCTCGGGCAGCAGCACGCGGCTGAGATACAGCCGCGGGCGGGTGAGGATCGCGCCGCCGACCTTGGCCTGCTTCCACCATTCCTCGATGCGCCTGCGGAGCACCCTGCCGACCAGGTACAGGAGGGCGATGACCGCCGCGAACAGGATCAACAGGGCGACGGGATGTTCGTCGAGGAACCCGAGCTGAAGGCTGAACGTCCCTTCGACGGACAGGAACAGATACAGATACCCGGCGATCCCGATGGCCGTGTAGAAGACTTTCTGAACGACGTAGCCGGCGAGGACCCCCGCGAACGTGCAGGCAGTGATCAGCGTCGTGTACATGAGCAGCATCACGAGCGTGCCGAGGTTCGCCGGCAGCACGAAGTTGAGAGCGACCGCCGTCGCGTAGCACGTGAGCACCTCCATCCAGCGCACGCCGCCGTCGGGGTAGGCGAAGCGCAGGATCGAGTACCACGCGTACGCGGTGGTCACCGTCTGCAGCGTGATCAGGATGATCCCCACGATCAGATAGCCGAGCGAGATGCTCGTGACGGTGTTCCAGACGTGCTTCAGCCAGCCGCTGACGTCCCATCCGAACACCGTCGCGGCGGCGCCGAGCACGACGAGTATCAGCAGCCCGATCACGATCCGGTCGAGCCGCACCCGCCCGTGGTCCGGCGGAGCTATCTGCGCGGTGGCCATCGCGCCGATGTTATGGCCAGCGCGCAGCGGGGCGTCGCCCGGCGCGTCGGGCGCTCCCCCGCCGCAGCCGTTACGGTCAGGGCGGCGCCGCCGGGGGCGAGCAAGCGAGCGGAGGCGGATTTGGCAGCGGAGCACGAGACGGCGGCGACGGGCGAGGCACCTGCAGAGGCGGGCGAGCCGTCGACCGAACCGGGGCGCCCGAAGCTGGTCCTGCTCGCGCTGATCCTCGTCGCGGCGGTCGCGAACCTGAACCTGGCGGTGGCGAACGTCGCCCTCCCGGACATCGGCAAGGCCTTCAACGCGTCGCAGACGAGCCTGGACCTCGTCGCCGTCGGCTACTCGCTCGGCCTGGCCTCCTCGGTTCTCTACCTCGGCGCGCTCGGCGACCGCTATGGGCGCAAGCTGATGCTCGTGCTCGGCACGGCGCTGGCGATCCCGGCGTCGATCCTCGCGGCGGGCGCGGGCAGCATCGAAGTTCTCATCTTCGCCCGGCTGTTCGGCGGCCTCGCGGCGGGGATGGCATACCCGACGACGCTCGCCCTGATAACAGCGCTGTGGTCGGGGCCGGCGCGGACACGGTCGATTGCGCTCTGGTCGGGGCTCGGCGCAGCATGCTCGGCCGTCGGCCCGCTCGCCTCCGGGGCGCTGCTCGAGCATCACGCGTGGGGCTCGGTGTTCCTGCTGACGCTGCCGCTCGCGGTGCTGGCCCTGGTGCTCGCGCTGCTGCTGGTTCCGAGCCACGTGAACGAGACCTCCAGCCCGGTCGACAACCTCGGCGGGGTCCTCTCCGTGGTGATGATCGCGACGCTCGTGCTCGCGATCAACATGGCGCCGGTGCCGAACAAGGGCACCCTCGCGCTCGTGCTCGGCGCGGCGGCGCTCGCCTCGATCACCGCGTTCGTGCTGCGCCAGCGCCGAGCCCGCTTCCCGCTCTATGACCTGGGCATCGCCTCGCGCCGCGTCTTCTGGGTCGCAGCGCTCGGCGGGATCATCGTCTTCGGCAGCCTGATGGGCGCGATGTTCATCGGACAGCAGTTCCTGCAGAACGTGCTGTCCTACTCGACCCTCGAGGCGGGCGCCGCGATCCTGCCGGCCGCGCTCTTCCTCGTGGTTGTCGCGCCGCGCTCGGCGAAGCTGGTTGAGAGCAGAGGCGCACGCTTCACGCTGCTGCTCGGGTACGGCTTCTGTCTGCTGGCGTTCGTGACGATGCTCGTGCTCTGGGAAACGGGCATCCCGTACTGGAAGGTCGGGCTCGGCTACGTCCTGATGGGCATCGGCGTTGGCCTGGCGGGCACCCCGGCCTCACACTCGCTCACGGGGTCGGTGCCGGTGAAGCGGGCCGGCATGGCGTCGGGCACAGCCGACCTGCAGCGGGACCTCGGCGGCGCGATCATGCAGTCGATCCTCGGCGCGCTGCTGACGGCGGGCTTCGCGACCTCGATATCGAAGGCCATCTCGGCGGCGCCGAACGGGGCCCGCATCACCACCAGCGTCGAAAACCAGCTGACGAAGTCCTTCTCGAGCGCCGAGTCCGTCGCCGGGCAGTACCCGCACTACGCGAGCGCTATCACCGAAGCTGCCAAGTCCTCGTTCCTGTCGGGCGCGAACTGGGCCTACGCCGCGGGGATCCTCGCCGTCGCAGCAGGCGCGGCGCTGATCTACCTCGTCTTCCCGGACAAGGACGAGGAACTGCGCCTGCTCGCCGAATACGCCCGGATCGACGGCTCTCCCGAGCCACCCGAGCCCGCCTAGTCACCATCGCGGGGGCCCTATTCGCCCGGGGTTCCCCCGCTCGGCGCGACGGTTTTGGTCGTCGTCGGTGTGGTCGGAGTCGTGGGCGCGGTCGGAGTCGTGGGCGTCGTCACCGTCGTCGTCGTCGTGATGGTGGTCGTCGGCGTCGTGACCGTCGTCTGTTTGGTGGGCGTCGTCGGCGCGACCGTGGTGGTGTGCGCGATGCTCACGGACTGGCTCGTGACGACCGTCGTCGTCTTCCCGCCTTTGGTCGCGAGCACGATCACGGCGACGATCAGGGCGATGATGAGCACCGCGCCGATCGCGATCGCGGCGTTGCTGCCGCCGCCCTGCGGGGGCTGTTCCCCGGGCTGGCCCTGGCCGGGAGGCTGCCGTCCGGGCGGCGGGGGCGCAGGCGCGCCGCCGCCGACCTGCGTCGGCTGCTCCTCGAATGGCGTGCCGCCCTGTGTCCCATAGCCCTCGCTCATCGCAAGCTCCGATCTGTAGACGCGCGCCGGGAGGCGCCGTTTCTCCCTGCCCAGGCTACCTGCCGCGCATGACGGGCTTCGGGCTAGGCGCCGACCGCTATGACCGCGATCGTGGCGAGCGCGAGCGCGATACCGGCGGCGGTCAGCCAGTTGACGAGCGGTGATGAGAGCGGCACATAGCTGCCGCTTCGGAGCGCCGACGCGACGCGGCGCTGGCGCAGCGCGCCGATCACGAGGATCGCGACCGACAGCACCCCGTAGCCGAACCCCAGCGCCTTCAGCGTCCAGCCGTTGGTCCCCGACAGCCCCGGCAGAAGCCTGCCGACGCCGACGGACACGGCGGCGGCGCCAACCCCCGTGCGCCACCACGCGAGCCACGTCCGCTCGGCCGCGAGCCAGGTGCGCCGCTTGACGTCCGCGTAGGGGTCGCCCTCCTGCGGCCCGCTCTCGTCGATCACACCGCGAACGCTAGCGTGCGCCGCGGCCGCTCACGGCGCGGCTTTCAGGCGGGCGCAGGAGCGAGGGAAACCATGCGAGGCCCCTGAGCGCGCAGGACTTGCGGGCTGCTCGTGGAACCCGGAGGATGGCATCCAACGTCACCAAACGAAGGGGGGCGCCATGAGAGGCGCTGGCAGCGCACTGTTCGTCGGGATCCTGCTGATGATCGCGGGCATCCTGAACATCATCTACGGAATCGCCGCGGTCGGGAACTCGCATTTCTGGGTCGGCGAAACGCATTTCGTCTTCTCCAGCCTCCACACCTGGGGTTGGATCACGATCATCCTCGGCATCGTCCAGCTGACGGCATCGCTGTCGCTGTTCGGTGGGCAGCTGTACGGGCGCGTGATCGGGATCGTTGCGGCCTCGATCGGCGCGATCGGCGCACTGCTTGACATCGGCGGTGCATACCCGTGGTGGGCGCTGGGCGTGTTCGCGATCTGCCTGGTCTGCATCCACGGACTGGTCGTCCTGGGCGAGCCCGAGAACGCCTGACATCAGGGGTTGAGCCGTGCTCGCGGGAGTCCATCTTCGCCGGACTCCCGCGAGGCTGTGGTCTCGGGTCGCGGCCTGATCAGTTCAGGATCTTCGCCTTCTCGACGGCGAACTCCGCATCGGTGAGAACGCCCGACTCGTGCAGCTGACCGAGCTGCGTCAGCTGCTCGATGCGATCCTCCTGAGGGGCGGCGGCGGGCGGCGCAGCGGCCGGCGCGGGTGCCTGCTGGGCTTCTTGCTGTTCTTCCTGGGAGGCCCAGCGGCCCTGCTGGCGTCGGCTGACGCGATTTGAGACGGTCGTTGCCGTGCCGGCGACGACTGCGGTGCGTGCCATGGCGCGAAGTAGCGGCATTTGTTCGGTCCTTTCGGTTCAGGATGCCGTCTCGGCGGCATCGAGCAGGTCGAGGGTCTCCAGCAGGTCCTCGGCGGCGACTCGCTGGAACGCGAGCATTTTTCCGCCGTTGCGCCGGACGGCCGTGGCGAACGGCGCCGCCCATGTGTTCTCGAAGCAGATCAGGATCGCCATCTCGCCGGGCTCGAGCTCCGCGGCGGCCATGGCCGCGTCGTCATCTCCGAGCATGCCGGTGCGCGCGCCCTCGAACACCCGCAGCTCCTCGAACCCGTCACCGAGCTCGGTGAGCTCGAAGCCGGCGACGTTGCCGTCGGCGTCCTTTTCGACCATGTGCACGTCGAGCACGCGGATCACGCCGCGATCGACGAGGTCCACGAACAGTGGGATCGCCTCTCCCGTTCGTGGTGCGTCCGACGGATACCCGATGACGACCACGTCAACGGGACCAAGTTCCAGCTCCTGGTAGCTCAAGGCTCCTCCTCTATCGATCAGCAGTGCGTCCGGGAC
>Ga0075030_100003648_pt1 | contig 13943 bp, 11 predicted proteins | sample LitLauG_LLR_2012_FD_71393 | JGI IMG/M metagenome (GOLD analysis project Ga0075030, IMG submission 71393) | Freshwater sediment microbial communities from Pennsylvania, USA - Little Laurel Run_MetaG_LLR_2012 | ecosystem: Environmental > Aquatic > Freshwater > Creek > Sediment | place: USA... | reverse complement strand
CATCAGCGCGCGCAACGCATCGGCGCAGTCGATCTGGCCCTTGTGGCGTCGCAGCGCATGGATGCGCGGATCGAACGGCGCATCCGATCCGCGCGCGGCGTCCGTGGCGAGCGCGCCGGTGATCAATGCGGAGTGCAAAACGGTCTCGGCCTCGAACAGGGCGGCAAGCGCGTAGGCGGTGGAGAATTGCGTGCCGTTGAGAAGCGCCAGCCCTTCCTTCGGCCCAAGCTCGACCGGGGCAAGGTCGGCCTTGGCGAGCGCCTCCTTGGCCGGCATCCGAGTGCCCGCGACATAGGCCTCGCCCACGCCGAACATCGTGGCGCTCATATGGGCAAGGGGTGCCAAATCGCCCGAGGCGCCGACCGATCCTTGGCACGGGACAACCGGGACGACGTCACGCTCGAGCATCGTTTCGAGCATGCGGAGCGTCGTGGTGCGCACGCCCGATGCGCCTTGCGCAAGGCTCGCCAGTTTGAGCACCACCATGAGCCGGGCGACGGGCACGGGCATCGGCTCGCCTACCCCCGCCGCGTGCGAGAGCACGATGTTGCGCTGCAATGTCTTGAGATCACCAGCGGCGATCCGAACCGAGGCGAGCTTGCCGAAGCCGGTGTTGATGCCATAGACGGGGGCTCCGGCCTCGACAATCGCGGCGACCGCGCGAGCGCTGGCTTCGACACCGCCCCAGCATGCGGGATCAAGCGCGATAGTCGCGCCACGATAGATCGCCCGCCAGTTGGCAAGCGATACCGCACCAGGCTCCACCGTCACAACTTCCATTCGGGGGACCTTTTCTGCTTTGCTATCATCGGACCACGGTGTTGAGTCATGATCACATAGAATGCGAACCCGCGCCATGGGCGCGCGTGGAGCAAATAGGGGGTGGGCGCGAATGGAACATCTGCACGCCGCGCAAGCGTTGACCGCCGAGGGCTGGGTCGCCGACATGCGCCTGAGCATCGCGGATGGACGGATCAAAGCCCTCGAGCTGGGTCGTCCGGCTAAGCCTGGCGATGACCGGCACGCCATCCTCTTGCCCGGCGTGGGCAATCTGCATAGCCATGCCTTCCAACGGGGGATGGCCGGCCTTGCCGAACGGCGCGGATCCGACAGCTTCTGGGGCTGGCGTGAGGTCATGTACCGGTTTGCGCGCGCCATCGCGCCTGAGCAGATGGAGGCCGTGGCCGCCATGGCCTATGTCGAGATGCTCGAAGCCGGATTCACCCGGGTCGGCGAATTCCACTACCTCCATCACGACGTTGACGGACGGCCCTACGCCGACCCGGCCGAGATGGCTGGGCGTATCGCGGCGGCGACGGCACATGCCGGGATCGGCCTAACCCTGCTGCCGGTGTTCTATGCCCGTGGCGGATTTGGCGGTGTGCCTGCCACGGATGGGCAACGCCGGTTCCTCAATGGGGTCGAGTCGTATAGCAAATTGATCGAGGCCAGTCGGCGGACGGTCCGCGATCTTGCAACAGCAGTGGTGGGGGTCGCGCCACACAGCCTGCGCGCGGTCACTTCCGATGAACTCTCCGCTGTCGTCGCAATGGCGGGCGCTGGGCCGATCCACATCCACGTCGCCGAGCAAATGAAAGAGGTCGAGGAGTGCCTTGGCTGGTCGGGCCGCCGGCCGGTCGAGTGGTTGATGGACCACACCCAGGTCGATGCGCGCTGGTGTCTCATCCACGCAACGCACATGAGTGTGGACGAAACCCGCCGGCTGGCGAAGGCCCGGGCGGTGGCGGGGCTGTGTCCGATCACCGAGGCCAATCTCGGCGACGGCATTTTCAATGCGGTCGAATTCACCGCAGGGGGTGGGGCGTTCGGCGTCGGCACCGATTCCAATGTCGCGATCAGCCTTGCCGACGAACTCCGTCAGCTCGAATATTCCCAGCGGCTCAACCACCAGGCGCGCAATGTCATGGGCTCGACGACGGCCTCGACCGGACGTGTGCTGTTCGACGCGGCGATGGCGGGTGGGGCCCGGGCGCTCGGGGTCAGCGGTGCCGGCGTCGCGATTGGTGCGCCAGCAGATTTTATCTCGCTCGATGCCGACCACTTGACGCTCGCCGGGCGCAGCGGCGATCAATGCCTCGATGCCTGGATTTTCACCGGCGCGCGGGGATTGGTCGATTGCGTGTGGGTCGCCGGCCGCAAGCTGGTCGAGGGCGGTCGCCACCAGGACCGCGAGGCAATCGGCGAAAGGTTCCGCCAGGCGATGGTGGCGCTGGCCCAGGGTTAACGGTCGAGGTTAACAGGAGGGCTCAACTCTTGGTAGCAATAGTGTGCGCCATGGTGCACTTTGGCACGCTTTGGCATCACATTGAGAGCACTTTGGCGCGCGCCAAAATGCTCCTGCGGCTCCACTCGTGCAACACTCGACCAACCTGCCACTAACCATCTAGGACCACACAAGACTGGAACTCGCCCATGGCTTTCTCGTTCGCACCGCTACTGCGCAAAGACGTCCCCGCGCCCTCCGCTCGCTATGCCGGTTTCCCACCCTACAACTTCACCGGCGGCAACAACGATCCGCAATCGACCCCGGTCGAGGGCCTGCGCGCCGCCGCCGATGCGGTGCTCGCGCGCGAAGGACGCACGCTCGCGACCTACGGTCTCAACAGCGGCCCCCAGGGCTATGTCCCGTTGCGCGAGTTCCTGGTGCGAAAGCTGAAGGCCGATGCAGGGATTGCGTGTAATACGGATGAAATTCTCATCACCTCGGGTTCGTTGCAGGGGCTCGATCTCGTCAATGCGCTATTGGTCGAGCCTGGCGACACCGTGTTGATCGAGGAGGATTGTTATGCCGGAAGCATCAGCCGGTTGCAGCGTGTCGGCGCGCGTATAGTTGGCATACAGATGGATAAAGCCGGATTGCGCATCGATGCGCTCGGCGCGGCGCTGGACCGCTTGAAGCGCGAAGGCGTCAAACCCAAGTATATCTACACCATACCAACCGTGCAAAACCCAACTGGCACCGTGCTTGACCTCGCACGTCGCCACGAGCTTTTGCGGCTCGCCGCAGCGCACGGCTGCCCGGTGTTCGAAGATGATTGCTATGCGGATCTTGTCTTCTCGCGGGCGCGCCCGCCAGCCTTGTTCGCGCTCGCGCGGGAGGGTGGCTGGGATGGCGTCATCCACATCGGATCGTTTTCGAAATCGATCGCACCGGCGCTGCGCGTTGGGTTCCTCGTCGCCAATTGGCAGGTGATCAGTCGTTTGCTGGCATTGAAGAACGATGCGGGTTCGGGCGCCCTCGAACAGATGGTGCTGGCTGAATTCTGCAACACACATTTCGATGCCCATATCGCGGCGCTCAGCAAGGCGGTCGGGCGCAAGGCCGACGTGATGGTTGAGGCATTGGCGGAGCAATTCGGCACCGCGGCCGAATTCGAGAGACCGGTCGGTGGCATCTTCTTGTGGTTGCGACTTCCTGAATCGGTCGACACCAGCCGCCTCGCCGTGGCGGCGGCGGCCGAGGGCATCTCGCTCAACCCAGGCGCCGAATGGTCGGTCGCCGGCGACCGTGCCAAACGCTGGCTGCGCCTATGCTTTGCCAATCCGAGCGAGGCGGTCATTCGCGACGGCGTAGCGGCGCTGGCGGCAGTTTGCCATAAGGAATTCGGAGTTCCGCAGCGGATCAGCAATGTGCGGCAGGCGCGGTCGCCGGAATGAGGACGTTTATCGTCAGACAGTGGATCAACAACCTCCCGCCAGCTCCCGCATCATCGTTATGGCGTCCTCGGCTGGTTCTCCCACGGCTCCGGAGTAGTAGCCCTTTCTCCGGCCCGTCTCGATGAAGCCGGTCCGCGCATAAAGCCGGCGCGCGGGGAAGTTCGAGGCACGGACCTCAAGGTGTAGGCGGATGATCTGGCCCGCCGCCAGCTCACGCGCGAGATCGCGCAGCAGGGCCTGCGCAAGCCCCTTTCTGCGGTGGTCCTGCGCCACGCAGAGCGCGAGTATTTCGGCCTCGTCGGCGGCCGCAAATGCAAGGACGTATCCGGCAATCGCGCCGCCCGTCTCGGCCTGGAAGCCACGCGCCGCCCGGGCCGTCAGCAGGCGGCGCAATCCGGCATCGCTCCATCCGTCGGGCTCGTTCATCACCTGGCGATGGAGGGCCGCCAATGCCTCGGCGTTTGCAGCGCGCAAGGGTACGATCTCGAAGTCGTCGAACGCGATCATGGTTAGTAACCCCGCTCCGACGTTTCGCCTGGTTTCTCTACTGCTGCACGCTCATGGGCTTGGCGTCAGTGTCACGCAGATATAGAGGGTCAAGCCTTGCTGGAACCGGTGCCGCGTCGGCCAGCAAAGCCAAGTGGCGTGCGTGCGGCTGCAGGTTGGGCAGCAGGGCAATGGCCTCGCCGCCTTCGGCTGAAACCGCACTGACCAGCATCGGGCCACCCGAGCCGACGGCGATAATCGGACGTCCGATCAATCTCCGCGCAAGGTCGGCCGGCGCCCAGAGCCGAGGCTCGGTCAACGGTTCAGAGATGTCTTCGCCGAATGCCTCAGCGTAAATGTTGCCACCTCGCGCATCGACGCAAGCGGCCAAGGTCGCGCCCGTCCGTGTAACGCCGAACTGGCCGGAGGCGAGAAGCGCTTCGGCCCGTGCGGCCATGACCATCAGGCTGGTGAGCGTTGCCACCGGCAGGCCGAGTGCCAACCTGAAACCGCGCGCCGCCGACAGCCCGATCCGGACACCCGTGAAACTGCCCGGCCCGACGGTGACCGCGATGCGGGCGAGACCATCAAAAGCGACATCCGCCGCCCCCATCACGCCCTCGACCATCGGCAGCAGCGCCTCGGCGTGCCCGGTCGCCATCTCCCGGTAGTCCTCGCGAATCGTCCAGACACCGTCGGACCCTCGCGTTCGCAAGGCAACCGAGCAGGCCCCAAAGCACGTGTCAAAGGCAAGGACCGAACCCATCTCGACTGGCCGCATCGGCTCGTTATTCAGCCCGCCCGAACTTCCATCACCTCTGGCACGTAGTGCTTCAAGAGGTTTTCGATGCCGTTACGCAAAGTGGCAGTCGAACTCGGGCAGCCTGAGCAAGCGCCGCGCATATGTAGCGTCACCACCCCCTCGCGATAGCCACGGAACATGATATCTCCGCCGTCGTTGGCGACGGCTGGCCGGACGCGGGTCTCGATCAGCTCCTTGATCGTATCGACGATATCTTGGTCTTCAGGCGCAAAGTCCTCCGCGCCCGCGTCACCGTCCGCGCCCTCGGCGCTGACCTTACCGACGACCGGCGCGCCGGACAAATAATGCTCCATGATCGCGCCGAGAACCGCTGGCTTCAGGTGCGGCCAAGCGATCGGCTCGCCCTTGGATACGGAAATGAAATCCTGTCCCAGAAAGACCCCGGTGACGCCTTCAATTGTGAACAATCTTGAGGCCAGCGGCGAATCGCCAGCATCCTCGACAGTACGGTATTCAAGTGTTCCCGACGACAGAACCGGCTTGCCGGGAATGAATTTCAAGGTCGCCGGATTGGGCGTGGCCTCGGTCTGGATGAACATGATCGACCTCCGGGCTCGACCATACGCAATGTCACGCGGGGCCGGCCACTATGACGTTTGGAGGCATTCTAGCCGCTAGGCTCGGCCTGGTCAAAGGCCAGGTCGCAGTGCAGCCCCGCGCTACTTTGAACAGGCCTTGGTGAAGGTGTGACACTGGACGTAGAGGACGGCATTTGTGTTGCACTCCGTCCTGGCGGCACCAAGGGGACGCGCGCTCTCCTTGGCGAGCGCCTGATGCATCGCCTTGTTCGACATGAACTTGGCAACGCTTTCGGTAACACCGATGCCCCAGCCGCCGAAGCGACCGCACGTGCCGGCGCTGGCGGGCGTGACTGAGGCCAACGCGATTGCGATGCCAAGGCCGACGGTGATTTTGGGCAAACCAATCATATTGTGCTCCTTGAGGAGATAACCAATCCTTATCCGCAGATCACCCCATCGAGCAGGCTGGTGCTGCAACGCGAAAGCCACACGGGCGATCATTTCCCAAGCCGGCATGTCCCGTTTCGAGACAGCGGGCAGCCTTTGGCTAACCACGTGCGTCAACCTTAACGTGCTCGACGGCTAGACGGTAACCGTTTGCTAACCATGGAGGTCTTAGCTCGCAATTCGACGTGTAATGTGGAGTTGGTCCTTGGCTGCTTATCGCCCGGTCTTGCGTGACTTTTCGGTTGTTGCTTGCCTGCTGGCGGCGTGCCTATCCGGCTGCTCATCGGCTACACAATTTCCATTCGCGGCTACCCCAGTAGCTTCGCCGCAATTGACAAAACTGGACCGCATTTTCCGCCTCGGCATCGGTGACAGGGTCAGAATCGAGGTCTTCGGCGAGCCCGAATTGACTGGCGAAAGCGAGGTCAATGCATCGGGCAACGTGGTGTTGCCACTCTTGGGAGATGTTCCGGCCAAGGGGAAGACGCTCGACGAGTTCACGGCGGTCGCTCGCCAGCGCCTCGCGCAAGGCTATCTCAAAAACCCCCAAGCCAGCGTGCAGGTCCTGAATTACCGTCCGATCTATGTGCAGGGTGAGGTTCGGCATGGTGGTGAATTCCCATACAAGGCCGGCCTCAGCATTGCCGACGCGGTGGCGCTCGCCGGCGGCTACACCTACCGCGCCGTGACCACCTCGATCATCCTGCGTCGGCAAGGCGAGGCCTACGGCCAGGCCATCCCCATGGATGGCACGATCCCGGTGTTGCCCGGCGACAATCTCAGTGTCGAAGAGCGGTATTTCTAGCCCCATCTGGAGCGCGCTTTCATGGCTGCGAGAAGGGGCGTCCTCAAGCGGGCAATCGTCGTCACGATTGCGCTTGGCGCAAGCGCGGCACCTGCCTGTGCTCAAACCATCGGAGAGGAATCGCTCGGCTATCTCGGCACCTTTGCTTACAAGGATTCACAAACGTCTTGGGACCAGGTCAAGGAGTTTGGCGCCGAGACGGTTATCGATCACGGGCGCGAGGGTTTTCTTCCGAACGGTCTCCTACTGCCGGGCGGGCATGTCCTCTACCCGTCGCTGCAGGCTTCGAGCGTCTATGACGACAATATTTTTCAGGACCCAGTGAAGACTGGCGATCTGCGGTCGACCCTGACCGGGCAAGTCGAGCTTGAGTCAAACCTTCCGCAGAACATGTTCAAGCTGACCGCGAACGGCCAGATCGTTGACTTCAAGAATCATCCGAACCTCAACTTCAATGATGGCCTGATCCAGGCCCAGTGGCGCGTTGAACTGGACGCCGCTGACAGCGTTGGTGGGTCGTTCAAGACCCAACTGGCTCATGACGACAACTTCCTCCCTATTGCACCCGCCAATGCCGCCGCCGCCGTGCCGATCTGGACCAATCGCGCGGCAGTCGGCTACATGCACGATATCGGGCGCACATCACTCGCCATCGGGGCCGACTATACCCGCACCCTGGTCTACGATGTTCCAACCTATGGCGGCACGATCGCCGATGAATCGGCCAGCGACAATGATCTGGCGGGCGCCTTTGCGATGCTCACCTACCATTGGTCACCAGGATACTCGACGTTCGTGGCGGCCCGAACCGAGCGGGACGTGGGGCTCAATGCCCACGCCGCATACAACAATAACGATACCTTCAAAGGCGAGGCCGGATTCAAATACGAGTTCGACCCGTTGCTCCAGTTCAGTTTCACGGGTGGTTACGAATACATTAAGTTCGACTCCCCACTTCAGTCGAACTTCGGCACCACGACCTTCGACGCCAACCTAAAATGGCTGCCGACCCACCGATTGACCGTGCAGGTCGACGCCAGCCAGTTCATCCAACGCGATGTCGACGGTTCCGATTTCGGGCAGCTTTCCGATACGCTGACCGGTAGGGTGCAATACGATATCTACCACAATATTCTCGGTACGATCGATTTTGAGTTGCAGCAGAACCAATATATCGGCACCGACCGGCTCGATAAAACCTGGCAAGCCGGAGTTTCCCTCGACTATCTGTTCAATGAAAACCTTGCCTTAACCTTGAGCTACCAACATACGGATCGGGTTTCGACGGACAGTGATTTCACCTTCAACGACAACCGCTACATGGCCAGATTGAAACTCAGCCAATGACGGGGTGTCAGGAATTCAAATGAGCGGTGAGGATGAGGACAGCGAGGAGGACTCGGGTGCGGGTCTACCTAGTCTTGCCGATGTCCTCCGCCTGATTCGTAAGCGCAAGTTCATCATTCTGTTCTCGACGGTGCTGTGCGGCACTGCGAGTCTCGGCTTCCTTTCGCTCTTGACCGCGCAATACCAGGCAACCGCCACCGTCTTCATCGAACCGCGCGACCGCAACATCGCGAACATGAAGCAGGTGACAAGCGATCTCGTGGCCAATACGCCCTCGATTGAGAGCGAAACCGAAATCATCCATTCGACCGAGGTAGCCGGGCGAGTGGTCGATGACTTGCGGCTGGGCGACGATCCCGAACTGACCAAGCCTGACGGAGCATTTACCAAGCTCAAGGCGCTGCTTAAGCCGCTGCGCGGCAAGGAGGAGCAGTCGGCCGAGGCCCGGTCGATCAAAGACCTGATCGATGCCACGGCCCAGAAGGCGCCACGCAGCGATTCAATCCTCGAGGCCTTCCTTTCCCGGGTCTCGGCAGAGCGGGTGCGTGAAACCTATCTGATCCAGATCAGCTACAAGTCGAGTGACCCCGAAAAGGCCGCGCGGATCGCCAACGCCGTCGCTGACGCCTATGTCCGCGACCAGGTGGAGAGCAAGGAGCGCACCGCCGAGCAAGCCACCGTTTGGCTCGAAAGGCAAATCGCCGATCTTCGCGACAAAGTCTTTGCCGCCGAAAAGGCCGTGGCTGAATTCCGCAGCGCGCACAATCTCTACGACTCCCAGGGCCATCCGCTTGATGAACTTGAAGTCACGCGGCAGATGGAGCAGCTCACGCTCGCGCGCAACGTCACGGCGGATACCCGCGCCAAATATCTGCATGCAAAGCAACTCTTGGACGACAATGCTGACATCAGCTCCATCGGCGACGTGCTCAAGGCATCGGCGATTGTCGCATTGAAGGAACAATACGCCGACTCGCTGCGGCAGCTCGCGGCGGCCGAAACCCGCTATGGACCGCTTCATCCCGTTCTGATGAAGGCAAAGTCACAGGTCGCGTCATCGCGAGCCCAGCTTCGTGCCGAGATCGAGCGCATCGTGACCAATCTCAAATCTGACGCTGAGGTGGCCGCGACGGCTCAGTCCCAACTTGAGAACAGCCTCGACAAGCTCAAAAATGCAGTGAACAACGATAGTGGCGAAAACGTTCGGTTGAACGAGCTTCAGCGCGAGGCTACGGCCGCCAAGGAGGTATACGAGTCGTTTCTCAAACGCGTGCAGGAGACAACTCAGCAACAGCAACTCCAGGAACCCGATGCCCACGTCATCGATCATGCAATTGTGCCGGCCATACCGGTTTCACCCAAGAAGACTGTGATCGTAGCTGGCGGCTTTGGCGGTGGACTCGCGCTTGGTTTGGTGCTCGCGGTGCTGGTCGAGATGCTGTTCCCGAGCTTCGTGCGCGCCAACGCCATCGAGCGGAAATTCAAGCTCCGCCACCTCGCCACGGTCGAGCGCTTTGACGAGGTTCCGATCAAGGGTACCGCACCACTTGCTCAACTACGCCGTATCGTGCTGCAGCCAGGCTCGGTATTCTCCGAGCAAGTACGCGCCATTCGCGTTGCCGTCGAGCGGCAGCGACGGGACCGAACGCCGCAAATCGTGCTTGTAACCTCGGCCGTGCCGCTTGAGGGCAAGTCGGTGCTCGCCTCGAACCTTGCACTGCATTTCGCCATGTCGGGCGTTCGGACGCTTCTGGTCGATTGCGATCTCTCGGGACGCGGGCTCACCCATCGCCTGCTGCCCTCGGTCAGCCTCACGCTCTACGACTGCATTATGACGCGCCTGCCGGTGCGCGGTGCGATTGTGCGCGAGGCGGCGACGGGGCTGCATTTCCTTCCCGGATTGTCGGAAGCCGGTCGGATCGTAACGCCCGCCGATCTGTTTGCCTCGCCCACCTTTACCAAGGCACTCGAGGGTTTGCGCTCGGAGTTCGAGATCATCGTCCTTGATGCCCGTGCGATCGTACCAAGTGTGGAGGCGCGCATACTGGCCGAAAGCGCCGATCAGATCGTATTTGTCAACAAATGGCGCGAAACGTCCCTGAGCGTTGCCCAGCAGGCCCTACGGGCACTCGGCCATAGCCTCACCAAGGTGACCGGGGTCGTAGTCAACCAAGTCGACCACGACGAGCTTGGCAACGAGGCGCCGCTCGAACCCCAGCAATCGAAGACGGTCCGGCGTGAGCCTCGGCTGGCGGCCTGAAGTGGAGTTGGGCCGCATGTCGGGCACCGCGTTTAGCGACTACGGAACAGACCAGGCGCCCGCCGAGCCCGGCACTGTGCCGATCCGTGCCCGCTGGTCACGGCGCGTGACAATAGACATCGTCGCGGGGGTCGATGTGCTGTCGCTGCTGATGGGATCGGTTTTCGGCACCATTCTGCATCGCGGCTTCGCCGGTAACCACGTCGTTGCCGCGCTTGAATTGTGCCTGATTTCAGCCGTTGTCGGACATTTCGTGCTGCGCCAACTCGGACAGTATGAGGAAAACCGGGTGCCCGAGGTCGCGATCAGTCTCGTTGAGTTGAGCCTGATGTTGTTCCTGGTTTTTGCGACGGTGCAGTCTGTAGCCTTTACACTTGGCGCAGCGCAAGCGTTCCCTCGTGGCTGGCCGCCGGCCTCGCTAGCCATCGGTGGCCTCATACTATTTGTGTCGCGTGCCGGCATGCGCTCGTTTCTAGCCCCTTACGCCGCTGCCGGAATGTTCGATGCCAATCTCGCTGTCTATGGTGCGGGCCGGATCGCGCGCCGGGTAGTCGAGGAGATCGTGCCGGGCGGAACTGGCTTGCATCTGATGGGCGTCTATGATGACCGCACCGACCGCATCTGGCAGGAGGCTCCCGGCGTGTCGGTCAGTGGTGGCCTCGACGACCTTATCGAGGCAGGACGGGCCGACAACATCGATGAGATCATTATCGCGTTGCCACAATCAGCCGACCGACGCATCGCCGAAATCGCACGGCGGTTAGAGCATCTGCCCGTTCGCATCCGCATTTGCACGCATATCGCGTCTGATCTGGTGGATGTCAGCCTTACCCGTAATACGGTCTCCAACGTCGGGCCGGTAGGGCTGTTGGACGTCAAGGCAAAGCCGCTTGCCGATTGGGCGCCATTCTTCAAGCGGCTCGAGGACATCGTCATCGGCGTGCCGATGCTGCTGGCGTTTTTGCCGGTGATGGCCTTGATCGCTCTTGCCATCAAACTCGAGGGTCCCGGCCCTGTCTTGTTCCGCCAAAAACGCGGTGGGCTCAATCATTCCGTTTTCCAAGTGCTCAAATTCCGAACCATGCGTGTCATGGAGGAGGGGGCCGCAGTAACGCAGGCCACTCGTAACGACACCCGCGTGACTCGCGTCGGCCGCTTCCTGCGTAAAACGAGCCTTGATGAGCTTCCACAACTCGTCAACATTGTCTTGGGTGACATGTCGCTGGTCGGTCCGCGCCCACATGCTCTGGTACATGATGAGCACTATGGCGAGATGCTCGAACGCTACGCCAACCGGCATCAGGTCAAACCCGGACTCACCGGCTGGGCGCAGGTCAATGGCTTCCGTGGCGAAACGCTCAATCCCGACGATATGCGCCGGCGTGTGGAGTACGACCTCGAATACATCGACCATTGGTCGCTGCTGTTTGACCTGAAGATCCTCGCGGTCACCCCGTTCTACGGCTTTGCGGGACGGAATGCCTTCTGAGGCGGGGACATGAAAAAGAAAAAGCCGCGCATCCCCTTTCCGGTCCTTCTGCTGATCATCGGCATCATCACGCCGATTGAACTGTCGCCGGTGATTGGCACGCTGCACATGCTGCCACATCGCGTCGCGATCCTGATATTCATCATTCCGGCCCTGCGGCGGCTGTTCGCCAGCAAGCTGGTGCGACCCGCAACTCAGGACTACCTGTTCGTCGCCTTCAATGCTTGGATGCTCTTCATCTTCATTGCCCACATGGACGTGGGTCCCGGCCTGCAATACGGCGGCTCGCTGGTGGTTGAGAGCCTGGGCGGCTATGCGATCGCGCGGGCCTACATCCGAACTTACGACGACTTCATCGCGACCCTCACTGCCCTCTTCAAGGCCGTATGCTTCGTTGGCCTCCTTGCCTTACCCGAGGCGATCACCGGCAACCACTATGTCCATATCTGGCTTCGGGCGATTGCCGTCGTGCAACCTGGGGCAAGCGACGAGGTGCGTTGGGGCCTGCATCGCTCTTACGCGACTTTCAACCATCCGATCCTGTACGGAGCGTTCTGCGCCAGTCTGCTGGCGATGATCTGGACGACCGAAACGCGCATGCCGATGAAGATCGCAAAGGCGTTGTCCTTGACCGGGGCAACGTTCCTCGGCCTCTCCTCGGCGCCGCTCAACACCCTCGTCGTGCAAAGCGCACTTGGTGGACTTCACAAGTTGACCGCGAAGTTCCCCAACCGGATGAAGATTCTGGGGATGGGCTTCGTGGTCGTCTACATCATCCTCTCGCTGATCGGTGACCGCTCACCAATCGCCTCGATCGTTTCTCGCATCACGATCGATCCGCAGACGGGATTTTATCGCACGCTGATCTGGGGTTTCGGATTGGACAATGTTTGGGCGCATCCCTGGTTTGGGCTTGGGCTCGACGATTGGGTGCGGCCGGAATGGATGCATTCGACCAGCGTCGATGCCTATTGGCTTATCGTGACCATGCAGCAGGGCATCCCGGCCATAGTTTTGCTGATCGCGGCCATCTGGTTCCTCATCGCGGCCGTGCATAAGCGGGGACCGGGTAAACGACCCAAGCGCGAGCAACGCGCCGCCATCGGCTGGACGCTGTCGTTTACCGCCTTCTCGCTCGCCGGGTGCACGGTTCACTACTGGGATTCAACGCACACCTATCTATTCTTCCTGCTCGGCATGAGTGGATGGTTGGCTGACCCCCTGAAAGTGAAGGCCAAAGCCAAAGTCAAGGTAAAATCCCAAGTCAGGGATCTCGTTGAGGCGCCGCGCGCGCCCGCTTCACTCCCCTGGCGCGAACCGGTCCATGCCGGCGGCTACGCGGGTGAATTCGACCCGATCGCCGGCTAGAGCCTGGCTTTACATCGCACGGTCCGAAGTGCAATTTCGAAGCGGTGCGGTCGCTCCAGAACAAAAGCTTGAGGTGCGAAATCGATGGATGACCAGCGTTTGGACGTGCTGGCGGAGCTGGAGCGTAAAGTTCTCTGGCTCGCATGCTGGACCATCCACCATGCCAACCATATCCGGCCCAAGGCCGACGCGCTGAAAGTCGGCGGCCACCAGGCGTCCTGCGCGTCGATGGTTTCTATTCTCACGGCGCTGTACTTCGCGGTGCTGCGGCCTGAGGATCGCGTCGCGGTCAAGCCTCACGCTTCACCCGTCTTCCACGCGATACAATACCTCATGGGCAATCAAAGCCGTGAGAAGCTAGAGCGCTTTCGCGGCTATGGTGGCGCCCAGTCGTATCCAAGTCGCACCAAGGACGTGGACGATGTGGATTTTTCGACGGGCTCGGTTGGCCTCGGGGTCGCCGTGACCGCGTTTGCGTCGCTGATCCAAGACTATGTGCGTGCCAAGTCCTGGGCGCCCGAGGGGCGCGAGGGTCGAATGATCGCGTTGGCTGGCGACGCCGAACTTGACGAGGGTAACATCTACGAATGCTTGCAGGAGGGCTGGAAGCACGAACTGCGCAACACGTGGTGGATCATCGACTACAATCGGCAAAGCCTCGATGGCATCGTGCGCGAAGGGCTGTTCGAGCGCATCGCCGCCATCTTCAAGTCCTTCGG
>Ga0075030_100003647_pt1 | contig 13945 bp, 7 predicted proteins | sample LitLauG_LLR_2012_FD_71393 | JGI IMG/M metagenome (GOLD analysis project Ga0075030, IMG submission 71393) | Freshwater sediment microbial communities from Pennsylvania, USA - Little Laurel Run_MetaG_LLR_2012 | ecosystem: Environmental > Aquatic > Freshwater > Creek > Sediment | place: USA... | reverse complement strand
TTGCTGGCGCACGCAGTTTTCAGCGCTCTGGCCTTCGCCTGGGACAGCGCCGGCAGCAGCAGCGCCGCCAAGATGGCAATAATGGCGATGACCACCAGCAGCTCGATCAGGGTGAAGGCAGCATTTGAAAACCGGACACTCCCCAAGAGTGTAATTTCTTTCATTCAATTTGAACCAATTTCGCAATTATTTGGAAATTATTCAACCCCGAGAACTCGTGGTATGTAAAAATCGACGGGTGCTGGAAAATTCAGGTCAATAATGTTGGGTCTTGTTTTCATTCGGCAACTGCCCCTGAAACTTCCCTGCGGTCTCGGATGGACGGCCTCAGTCGCCTCATTGTTGTGCTGTCTGCCGAATGACGATAGGCACGTAGCCGAATTCAAAACCGGCGGGTGGCCTTACGATCAGCGCGGGATCCAGCGCGACCAGTTTGCCGCGCGACGGCGGAGTCATGTAACTGCGGTCAATCGGCCAGTTCGCGTGCAGCTTTTCCACCAACGCCTGTAGCTTGGCCTTTTTCTCCGCGCTCCAGTGGTATTGCTGGAACGACGGTTGATCCACGAAGCGATACCACGAATAAGTCACCGCGGAACCATCCGCGAGCCGGGCTGTGAAGGGGCCGAGTTTCGGGCCAGGTTGTGTCCACGAGCCGGTGGTTGGCGAAGTGTAAGGTGCACCGGGCCGGGCCAGCGCGAATCGTTGCGATGGCAATTGGGTTTCCGCCGGCACGTCAGCCGCCGCCACCGGCACGAGGTTCTGCCCGTCGTGTTTGAAATATTGCGGGAACACACCGCTCGGACTCAGGTCATTGGTGAACCATTGCAGTCCCCAGACATTGCCCTCAAAAATTCGCGTGTCGAAGACGCGTTTGACGCCGGTGAATTTTTGGCCGGCTTGGTCGAAGCCCGGCGTTTGCGTGTTGAGCTTTGGTTGCCACGCGCCGTTCGTATCGAATTTTCCCGAGCACGCCGGGCCGCCGTCGCGCCACGACCTGAAGTCGTCATAGAGTGCCGACTTGGAATAGTAAGTCACATCCTGCACAAGATAGGCACGACCTTGCGCGTCCACGGGAAATTGCAGCTTCGGCAACTTTGTATAAACCGTTCCGTATGCGTCCGTCGCATTGAAACCCGGCACCGTGTTCACTTCCATAGCGCCGCCGCCGATGACTCCCGGTCGTGCATCGAGTCCACGGCCGAAAAGATACGGTTCGTTGAACAGCTTGCCGATTTTGCTCCACGTTTCCGGGATGTAAAAAGCAATCGGGCCTTTGAAATTGGCGGCATTGAGAAAGCAGGTCCAGCTTTGGTCGCCGGTCGGCGGGTCGCCGGCAGTGGGTTCGGTGAACGGCAGCGCCATCCACGAGTAGCCGAGAAATTCGCCATTGGGATGGCCTTGAAATGGAAGTCCGTCCGGCGGGATTAAAAGCCTGTTGCTCAATTGCGCCACGCCGAGACGATTGTCCGGCAGCGCCTCGTTGCTATAAAAAAAAGACCAGCCGGGCGAGCCGACTTCGTAGTCGTAGCATTGCGGTGTGCCGTTCATGCTGAACTTCGGCGGGCCATAGCGAAAATGATTGCCCTGCCAGTAGCCCAGTCCGCCTTCCACGGTTTGGAAAACGCTGTCCCAAGTTGGGCCGCGCTCTTTCCAGTTGCGGGCGAGCGTGCCCTTCGGCGCGAGTGGCGTGTCTTTGTCATCAGAATTGTCCGGCAAAATCCAAGTGCCGGGCAGGCCGATTTGAAAACCGGCCAGCGGCTGGTCCACCAACGGCCAGACCGCCGAGTAAAATCCCATGCCGGCGGTGAAGGCGGACTGCGGCGGAAATTTTTCATGGCCGTAGGCAATGTAGCCATGCAACGCCTGATGATTTAGAGCGACCGCCGACGGTTGCGTTTCAGTGCCGGCTGCCCGGCCCAGCGCGCCCGTTGTCAGACATGCGGCGATGGTGCAAAAAAAGATGGTTGGGATGGCGGCCTTTGAAAATCGGGGACGCCAAAAAATTAGACGGTGTTTCATTTGGAAATCGTTCCAGTTTGAGCGTTTCAGAAATTTATTCAACCCCGAGAACTCGGGGTGACAGTTTTCAAAAACTAGTGTGGCATATCTCCCGCCCCTTGCTGCATCATGGAAATAATCTGAATTCAGCACAGCATCGGCAGATCAGCTGCCCTGCTTCACGGAACGAAATATGAAATACATGTTGCAGATTTTGTTCGCGGCAATGCTGGCGGGCAGCCGTGCCCTGGATGCCGCCGATTTAGCGCTGTGGTATCAGCAGCCCGCCACAAATTGGATGACGCAGGCGCTGCCCATCGGGAACGGCCAGATGGGCGCGATGATTTTTGGCGGAATCCAGCAGGAGCACATCCAGTTCAACGAAGAGAGTCTCTGGATCGGCGATGAACAGGACACAGGCGCGTATCAGGCGTTCGGCGATATCTTTGTGGAATTCAACCGCGCCGACGGGACAAATTATCTCCGCGAGCTGGATCTCCAACGAGCCGTTCACACGGTGACCTACGAAAGCGGCGGAGTGAAATTCCGGCGAGAATCGTTCGCGAGTTTTCCGGCAAAAGTGCTGGTGTTTCGCTTCACGGCCGACCAGCCCGGCGCATTGACGGGCGCGGTGTCGCTGACGAATATGCACGCGGGCAAAATCGTCGCGGAGAAAAACAAGCTCACTTCTTCCGGCTCATTGCAGGGTTACACCTACAAAGGCGGCTCGGCCAAAAACAATCAGCCGCCGTATTCCATCGCTCTGCAATACGAAGCGCAATTGGCCGTGCTCCATGACGGCGGCACAACCTCTGTTGACGGCGGGAAAATTTCTTTCAAGAACGCGAACAGCGTCACCTTGCTGCTGGCGGCGGGAACGGACTTTGTTCAGGACCGCAGCCGTGGCTGGCGCGGCGAACTGCCACATAAAAAAGTTTCCACTCGGATCGCCGCCGCTACCAAACGCAGTTGGGACGATTTGCAGGCCGAACATCTTCGCGACTACACCAATTTGTTTGACCGGGTAAAAATTGATCTCGGCCAAAGTTCGAGTTCGGCCCTGCCCACCGACGCGAGGTTGATAAAAGCGCAACAACCGTCCACACCAGACCCGGAGCTGGAGGCGCTCTTGTTCCAATACGGGCGCTATTTGCTCATCAGCTCTTCGCGGCCCGGCGGACTGCCGGCCAATTTGCAAGGGAAATGGAACAACCAAAATAATCCTCCGTGGCGCTGCGATTACCACACGGACATCAATGTCGAGATGAACTACTGGCCCGCAGACGTGGCTAATCTCTCCGAATGCTTCGAGCCTTACGCACGGTGGATTGATTCCATTCGCGCGGTCCGCACCGAGGCCACGCGCAAGGCCTTTGGCAAACGCGGCTGGCTGATGCGCGGCGAAAGCGGATTGTTCGGTGGCTCGACTTGGGATTGGGTGCCCGGCACGAGTGCGTGGCTGCTGCAAAACAGTTTTGACCATTACCGCTTCACCGGCGACCGCGAGTATCTCCGTCGTTTTGCCTATCCGGCCATGAAGGAAGTTTGCGAATACTGGCTGGACAGTTTGCAGGCGCAGCTCGACGGCACGCTGATCACCCCCACGGGACTTTCGCCCGAACACGGCCCGAAAGAACCGGGCACCTCCTTCGACCAGCAACAGGTTTGGGATCTTTTCACCAGCACCATCGAGGCCGCGGACGCACTCGGCGTGGATTCGGAATTCCGTGCGCAATTGGCCGACAAATGCGCCCATCTGCTCGCTCCAAAAATCGGCAAATGGGGTCAGCTTCAGGAATGGATGGTGGACCGCGACGACCCGAAGGACTCACACCGCCACCAGTCGCATCTGGTCGCACTCCATCCTGGCCGCCAAATCAGCCCGCTCACCACGCCTGAACTTGCGAAGGCCGCCGCCGTTTCACTGAATGCCCGTGGCGATGAAAGCACCGGCTGGGGCGCCGTTTGGAAAATGAGCCTCTGGGCACGCCTTTTTGATGGCGAACGCGCCCACAAATTATCAACCTATTTGATCCGTCCCTGCCGTTCACAGAAAGAGGGCTACAACGGCGGCGGTCTTTACCCCAACTTGCTCGATGCCTGTCCGCCTTTCCAGATTGACGGCAATTTCGGCTATACCGCCGCCGTTTGTGAAATGCTGCTGCAAAGCCATGAGAACGAAATTCATCTCCTGCCCGCGCTGCCAGCGGCCTGGCCCACCGGAAAAATTTCCGGTCTCCGCGCTCGTGGCGGCTACGAGGTAAGTGAAGAATGGAAAGACGGAAAACTCTTTGTCGCCACCATCAAGAACATCAGCGGCTCCGGAAAAATTCCGGTGCGTTATGGCGACAAGCTCATCGAGCTTTCCCTGAAGCCGGGCGAATCGTGCAAACTGAATGGTGCATTACTCAAAATTTAAGCTGCGGTTGATTGGCGGGAAGTTTACAGCGCCAGATGTGATTCATTTTCCTCGTTGAATGCGCACCAGCGAGACTCCGTGACGCGGGACTTCGATTTCAAATTTTTCCTCAAACGAGCCGATTTCCTTTTGCCGCCAGAGATCCCGCACCAACTGATTGCTGCTGAGACCAAGTTCATTCCAAGCGATGGATATTTTTCGCGGATGTGATGCGAGATTAAAAAGCCCCACTGCTTTCGAGCCGTCCAACAGTTCTTTCACGAGGAGAAATTCATCCCGCGTCTGGCGCAAGATTTTCGCCTGCCGGCCGAGCGGGTCCTGATCCACCGAGATGACCTCCGCGTTGCAAAGGACATTCAGCGTGAACGTGTCGAGCTTCGCCATGTCGCCGCTGAAAATCAGCGGCGCGGCCATCAGCGACCACAGGCTCATGTAGCTGTATTGTTCGTTCGGCGTCAGCGTTGTTTTTTTGCCTGCGCCCATGCCATGCGCGTCGCCCACCCAGCCGATGAGGATGTAGTCTGGATCGTTCCACGCGCCGGGCTGGGCGTTTTCCCAATGCCGCGCGTTGCTGAAAGCGATGCTGTAAAAACTCGGCAGCCGCGAGCCGCGGGCGAGGCCGAGGTCGCCGGTGGTGCGCCAACTGTTGCCGACTTCGCCGCCCCAATTCCACACGTCACCCATGCCGTATTGGCAAAGGTTGAAAACCATGTCGCGATCCTGTTTCTGGAGTTCGCCCCACATCAATTGATACGGTCTCTTCAGATGCGCGACATCGCCGCCGCCCGCCACGCTGCCGTAGCTGCACCAGTCGTATTTCAAAAAATCAAATCCCCATTCGGCAAACTTCCGCGCATCGGTCGCCTCGTGTTGATACGCCCCGACATATCCGCCGCAAGTCCACGGGCCGGGTGACGTGTAAAGTCCCGCCTTGAGTCCTTTGCCGTGGATGTATTCGGCGAGACCTTTCATGTCGGGGAAATTCCAGTTCGGCAGCACCGCACCGTTGGTGTCGCGATAGGGCGGATCGTTCTTTTTCTTCATCCAACAATCGTCAATGTTCACATACTGGTAGCCGAAGTCCGCCATGCCGCTCGCGATCATCTGATCCGCCGCGTCGCGCATCGTCGCCTCGGTGACACGGTTATAATGAATATACCAACTATTCCAGCCCATCGGCGGCGTCAGCGCGAGCGTGTTGCCGGCTTCAACTCGAAACTCGCGCCGGGCGCTGCCAAAGGCGTTGCGTGCAAAGAGTGTTGCGCGATAGGTTCCTGGCTTTGCAATTTTTCCGGTGATGATGCCGCTCGCCGAATCCAGCGTCAGTCCCTCCGGCAAATCATCCGCACGGAAAAGCAGCGGTCGTCCGCCGGTGCAGGGAATGCGATACAAAAACGGCGAGCCGGGGCGGACGCCGTAAACCTTTGACCCGTTGATGCGAGGTTCACGCGGCGCGGAAGGTGTGAGAATCACGGCCTCCTCGACCGGTGCGAGGTTCCTCATGGTTTGCGGAGCAACGCCAGTGAATTTAAACGCAGCGTCCGCCCAGTCGGCGTGATCGTAGCTGATGCCGTCATCCGCATCGGTGACTTCCAGTTCGAGTGACTTGACGCCGTCGAGCTTTACGCGACAGTCGCGTGGCGGCTCGCCCCATTTGCAAACGCCGCTGCGCCACAACTCGCGGTCATCGCCGGAAACAACAAACTCGACCGAGGCCACTGCGTTGCTCGCGCCGTCGTCCACGCCGACTTTGGCGGTGAACCACGTTGCCTTGCCGTCGAGTTGAATCATTACGTCGCTTTCCGCATGTGTGCCGACGCCGTGTTCGAATTTGGTTCCGCCGATGGCCAGCGGTTTTTGCGTGATGGAAAGATTTGGCTGCGGCTTGCCCCAACCCGCGGTCATGGCGGCGAGATCAAGCTCATCCAACCGCACCGTTGCGGCCTGAACAGAAAGCGCCGCGCCCAGAAAAGTGCCGGCCACCGCGCTGAACCCAATATGACCGAGGTTTAACCTGGTTTTGAGATTGAACGTGTTAAAGCTGAGCGGTGCATTCATTTTTATTTGCTCGCGGGAAACCATTTAACGATTTCAGCGGCGACGAGTTCGTGGCCTTTTCGATTGGGATGATTCACTTGCGACATCAGGTCAGAAAGCTGGCCACCGCTTTGGACGTAATTTTTGAATAGTGCGAGGCTATCCACCAACCCGACGTGATATTCCGCTGCGAGCCGGCAAATTTGTTCCGCATGTCGATTCAGCGGATCATGCGGGTCGTCAAGTTTGGCGCTCAAATCACCGGTGGGCGTGAGTAAAATGATTTTCACGTTTCGTTTCAACGCGGCTTCGATCATCGCCCGCCATGCTTTTTCCGCGCGAGCCAGACCGATACGGCGATCATTCAATGCGTAATCAATCGTCACCACTTCCGGCCGCAGTGCCAGCACGTCGCGCGCAAACCGCGCCGCGCCCTGTTCGGAATTTTCGCCGCCGATGGCGGTGACGATGACATTGGCGACCGCATGCGGAAAGCGTTCGTTCAATCCGCGATGCAGCAGATAGGGATACGCATCGAACGTCCGCACCGCCGGCGTCCGCGCGTATCCCGCCGGCACACTGTGTCCGTGGCAGACAATGTTGACCGTGTGGTTTGTGGGCCAGCACTGCTCCAGTTCGCGTGAGACACCCGCAAGGTAAATTGACGGCGTTGCCTCGGCTGCAGCACCTCGCCCACCGTGGGTGGCGCAGCCTGATAAGGTAAAGGCCGCGACTAAGGCGGCCAGACAAAGGACGGTGCGTTCCATAGATCCTATTGAAAACAAGGTGTTCATCGCAGGTGTGGTTTAGCTTTTCCCGCCGGAATCAATTTGGATCGCAACCTTCCAGTCCAGCGTGGCGTTCGCGGAGATGACGCCGCAGCGGCCGCGCGCCGCAGCGGTGAGCAAATCATCGGGGCAGCCGTTGCTTGGCTCAAGCGCAACATGATGATGCCCGTGCCATCCGCCCCGCGTGAGCCAAACGCCGAGCGTATCATTCAACCGCGTGTCCCAGAAAACCGTGAGGCGGTCACCTGAAGCCGAGTTCACCATGGCGGCACGGCCTTCACGGAGGGGACCGGCATAGGTCTTGATACACGCGGGCTGGATCGTCGTTAAATTCATTCCTGCAAGCCAAGCCGGGTCGCCAAGTTGCTGTTGAGCTTCCACTGGTAATTCCAGAGCGTCGCCGGGGAACACGGAGGCGAGCGCGTGCATCGCCCAGAGAAATTTTTCCGCCGTTGCGCGACGGTTGGTCAGTTGATAGCGAATGTGAACGACATTGCCGCACAATTCAATCGTGCGCTCAAAATCCAAAGGCGACACTTGCAGTTTCACCGAAGTCTTCAACCGGCCATTCCGCCAGGCATCCCGATCAATTGTCCACGGCAGGCTCCAGACTTCACCATGATCCGGCAATTGGCGGTCTTGATGCAAGCACGGAGCGATGGTGGGCAGGCATTCGTCCCAGCCGATTAATGTGCTGGCGGCAAAATCATCGCCTGGCGCGTTGCGGAACAATTTCCTTTCCGCATCGGGCGCCCACAACCATTCGCGGCCGGTCCGGCGGTTGGTGAGCGAAATGATTTTCGCGCCAAGTTCCGGCACGAGGCAGATCTCCAAATCATCACTCCGCAGGCCAAACACCTCAAAGCCCTGCTCGTGCCGAGAGAAGCTGGTATTTAACGAAGTCTTGGTCATCGCGGTTTTGAGGGATTACTTCCAGTCATCTGTTCGGAACGGCGAGGCGGGCAATCCTGCGCCGTTGAATAGATTGCAGTCGGGATTCGCCGCCCAGGCGTAGCGCACCGCTTTCGGTGATTTTACGTCCGGGCTGGAGACGATGACCTGGTTGCCGACTATGCGCGCGTTGGCCCGCACCCAGTGATGATCTTCTCCTGCGATGGCAAAACCTTTCAGGTCGCCATCTTTGGCGACTAGGCCGCCGTCCGTATCTTTGAAAGACAGGATGATTTCATCGCCTTTGATTTCGTGTCCGTTGGGCAGCGGGCCGGAGCAGGGGATGTCTTGGCCATACACTTTGGCCAACGCCCACAGCGCGAGCCGATGGCCGACCGCCTGTTTGTTTTTGGGATGAATATTATTTGCCTCGCCCACATCCACCGTGATCGCCATGCCGGTGTTTTTCACGGCGAGCGTTTTCAGCATCTCTTCGCGGACAACGCACCAGTTGTTGTAATTGGTTTCAACGACATTGGTGGTGCGCGGATGGAAGTTCGGCAACTGCACCCAGGCAAAGGGAAAATCGCCTTCGTCCCAGCGCTGCCGCCAATCTTGAATCATCAGCGAAAGCTGGACGGAATAGAGGCTGGCCAAATCGTTCGCTGCATTGTTTTCACCCTGATACCAGATTGCTCCGCGAATCGCGTAGGGAATGATCGGCGCAATTTTTCCGTTGAACAGGTTGGCGGGATATTTCGGGTCGAGTCGGGGATCTATGGCCTTTTTCGGCTGGGGCGGAACGGTTTTGCCCTCGGCTTTTAGTTTCGCGGAATTGTTGGTCAAGTTTTCCAACGCGCGAATATAATCCGCCTCGGCTTTTTCAGCATCAAACGGATGCAGTGTTTTTTTCCAGTTTTGTAATACTGGCGCCAGTTCCGGCGTGGCTTCCATGCGGTCCATGCTGGTCCACGCCTCGATGGGTGTGCCGCCCCACGAAGAATTGATCAAGCCGACGGGCACCGCCAGTTTCTGATGCAACTCCCGACCGAAGAAATAGGCCGCCGCCGAAAAATGCCCGACGGTTTCGGGCGAGCAAATCACCCACTGTCCGCCACAGTTCGATTGCGGGGTCTTGGCGGGAGTGGGGGACACGGTGAACATGCGGATCTGCGGAAATTTTGCCGTCGCTTTTTCCTTCCAGGCATTGGTCACATCATTCACGGACAACCCCATGTTGGATTGCCCCGAGGCCAGCCAGACTTCGCCCACCAAAACGTCCTGGATCACGATGGAGTTGTGCCCAGCGACCGTCAGCGTCAGCGGGCTATCGGCGGAAAGCGGGTCCAGCTTGAGTTTCCAGTTGCCGGAAGCATCCGCCGTCGCCGCCTGAGTTCGTCCCGCGATGCTGACGGTAATTTGTTCACCCGGCTCAGCCCAGCCCCAGACCGGCACGGATACCCCACGCTGTAGCACCATGTGGTCGGAAAAGATTGATGGCAATTTGACGTCAGCGTGGGCAGAGCTGCTCAAAACGAGAATCGTTCCGAGGGTTAACAGACAATGTTTCAGGATGGCTTTATTCATATTTTTTCAAATGCAGTTTGGGATTTTGTTCTACGTGAGGACGATCATCAATTTTTCCCCGGCAGAAAGATTCACGGAATCTTTCAGCGTGAGCAGAATGCGTTTTCCTTTCCGCTTGAAGTGAACCGCGACCGTTTTCCCGGCGTGTAAAACATTTGCCGAATGAACTGATTTGCGTTCCAGTGCGATGGTTTGCAAATACAGCTTGCCCCAGCATACGGCGATTTCCGCTGTCAGTTTTCCGTCCGCCACTGTTTGCGCGAAACTTCCCCAACCTTCTGCGCTAGTGAACGCGCACTTAAAATTTTCCGGCATCAGCTTCGGTGCGAAACCGATGTGCTGTTTCGGGCCGTGATGTTCAAAACCGCACGCGGCGAGATAAACTCCGTAGCTCGCCATGCTGCGCGCGTAATGATCGCCGCACTCGATTTCGTTCCACGGATTTCGCCGCGACGCGTGATAGCGATCATGCACGGCGCGTTCAATCGCAAGACCTTCGAGCAACATCCCTTCCCAAATCATGTGGCCAGCAACCTGATGCTCAAAGCCGTTCATACACTCGTTGAAATAGCCCGCCGCCCAATCCGGACCTTTGCCTTTGGCCCGCGCGTAATCCCAGTCACGACGCGGGAACGAGCACATCAGCAATCCGGCTTCGCCTGCCATCGCATACCAGCGGCCTGGCTTGTTGGCCGCCCGATACGGGCCAACATCGGGAGAAAAATTGTAGCGCCAGAGTGATTTCAAAGCGGTGACGGTTTCCTTTTCCGGCAACACGCGTGGCAATCCGACTTGAAACGCCCAGCTTTGTCCGAATACCTGATCAATCTCGCAACCCGTGCCGGAGTTGATGGAGGCCAAATGTTTCGGGTCAACCTTGTTGATGAAGTAGTCGCCATCGAATAGCTGCGCGACGAGATTTTTGCGGCCCGTCTCCAAAATGCCGCGGCATTGACGGGCAAAACCCGCGTCGCCGGTATCATCCGCCATTTCCGCCGCCGCCGCGAGCGCGGCGAGATACAATCCGCTCAACCAGGCGACCTTGCCAAACCAGTCCGTGTCGAGCGTGTTGTGCTGGTTGCTCTCGATAAGCCCGTCGTTGTTGGCGTCCTTGGCGATGAGCCATTGCGTGGCGAGCTTGATCTTCGGCCACGTGCGTTGGAGAAATCCGTCGTCCGCCGACATCTGGTGTTCGCGGAGCGCGCGCAAAATCGTTCCAGCCTGTCCGTCCACGGCGGGAATTTTGTTGAACTCGCCGCGAAAATGAATCGCGCCGTCTGGCATGAGCGCCAGGCCAAAATCAATTTTCTCGCGCGTGCTGCGTTCCAAGTCGGGAAACAACCGCGCTGCCGACTGCGCATAGTGGTAAACGTGGCCGCACGTGCCTTCACAGCAGCCGACACCTTCCCAGCCGTAAAAGCGGCCGTTCGCAAACCGATAGCAGGTAGAGGTGGCGAGGATGGATGCATTTAAAAAAGTTCGGTCGAGAAACCAGAAGGGCAACGTGGAATCATACCAGGTGTCGCGCCACAACTTCGTCTGGCTTTCGAGGCGGGAAAAGTTGGCGGCGATATATTCCGCCACGCCCTGCGCCGAGGAAAATCTCGTGGCGTAGAACCGGCCGCAATCCGTGAAGGATTTGTTGATCGAAAGATTGGGAAAATGCCACGCGAGGATGAACGTCACCGTTTTCGATTCGCCGGCGTGGAGCGTCAGCTTATGTCCAAGCGTGCCGATGAGCTTCTCGCCGAACGTGGCGGATTTGTCACCGCTCATTTCTTCCGTGTCGCCAAGCAACGCGAGCGCCAGCGTGCCGAAATCGGAGAGTTTTTCCAGCGGCTCGGTTTTGCCGCGCTCGTCGGTGAAAGTGATTTTGCCGACGCCGACGTTGCCCCACGAACGGCTGGCGTCGTCAATGATTTCGAGATGCGCGGTTTTTCCGGCGTAAGGCGCGACATCAAAGTATTGCAGCGACATTTCGTTTTTGTTCTGGCCCGAACTGGCGAGCACGCGCTTGCCGTACACGACTAGCGACAGTCCAAGTTTGTCTTCGCCCTCGGCCTTGCCGCCGCCGATCCAGAAGGCTATGAAATTCCTTTCGACAACAAACTCACGGCTGATGAGTTTGCCGGTTGCGGCATCTTTGGCCTCGATGGAATCGCCCGGCGCGGAAGCGTGTGAATTCACCACGCGGGTCGTGTCGCCGCCGACATTGCCCTGATAAGCCGGCAGTTCGCTCTTTTTGATCGGCCCTTTGCCAAAGGCAGCGCCTTCAACCTTCCAGCCGTCATAATTGTCCCGATTCCAATCCTCAAAAATGATGTCAGGTCGCGCCGGTTGGCTGGAATTTCTTCCAGCATCAGCGGAGCAAACCAGCATCGTTGCGCCGTTCCCTTTCACGAAGTGATTGTTCAACACGCCGCTGCGATTTCGGTGGTGCAGACAAACACCGTTTTCGAGTTCGCCGGTGAGCGTTGTTTCCACCGGTGCGGCGGAGGTGTTGCGCACGGTGAATTGCAGAATCGTTGCTGGCAAACTGGAGTCGTCGGTGTTGAGTGGAATGAACGGCGAGAACGTTTCGAGCTTGACCGTGAGCGGCACGTTCGCATCGGCGTAATTCACAATGCCAATCGGATACTCGCCGCGAAAGCTCACATCAGAAAAACCGTCGCGGTCGAGCGAAACAATTTTATCGCCGAGCTTCAGCGAAAACTTTTGCGTGAGCGGCGAACTTGGAATCATGGGTTTGGCGTAGTGATCCGCGCCGGTGGAAATATTCTGATTGAAAATGTCCCAATGCCACAGCCGTCCATCGCCGCCGAGATACATCTGGCCCGCGCCGATGCCACCGACAGGCATGCCGACAAACTTGAGTTCATCGCCGCGCAACACCTCCGGTGTGCCGCGTGCGAAAAGTGATTTCACCCAGTCCGGCGAAAGTTTTTTGTCAGCCGGCACGAGATGATCAAAATCGTCGCGCGTGAACGGCCCGGCCATCACGGGCAGTCGGGAGAACGCCAATCCGAGAACGGAGGCGGCAGAAGTTTTTAGAAAATCGCGCCGCGACCATTGGCTCGCCGCAGAAGTGGACTGTTGTTTTATGTTATCCATATGTGAATTGTCTCAAAAAATTTAGGTGAGGATGATTTTTATATTTTCACCGCTGGTAAGTTTAATGGATTCTGTCAAGTCGAGCAGAACGCGCTTTCCTTCCCGCTTTGAGTTCGCATTAATTGATCTTCCCGATAAAAAAACTTCAGCCGAGTGTGTGGTGTTTGCCAGCGCAATGGTTTTCAAACTCAAGCTGCCCCAACGCATGGCGATTTCCACCGTCAGTTTTCCACCATCCAACTTCTGGGCGTAGCTGCCCCAGCCTTCGGCGCTGGTGAAAGCACATTTGAAATTCTCCGGCGTCAGCTTCGGTGCAAAACCGATGTGCTGTTTCGGACCGTGATACTCAAAGCCGCACGCGGCGAGGAACACGCCGTAGCTAGCCATCGCGCGGGAATAATGATCGCCGCACTCGATCTCGTTCCAGGGATTGCGGCGCGAGGCGTGGTGGCGGTCGTGAATGGCCCGCTCAACCGCCAAGCCTTCCATGACCAAACTTTCGCCGATCATGTGCCCCGCCACTTGATGCTCGAAGCCGCTCATGCACTCGTTGAGATAGCCCACACCCGAAGCCATCCCGCTTTCCATGACCTTGGGATATTCGCGATCTCCGTGCGGCCAGGTGGTCATGATGGTGCCGCCTTCGCCGGCCATGGCATACCAGCGTCCTTCCTTGAATTGCTGGCGATAAGGCCCGACGTTCGGCGTGAAATTATATTTCCAAATCGATCGCAGTGCGGATTGAGTGTTTTCCAAAGGCAGGATGCGTCCGAGACCGACTTGGTTTGCCCAAGCCTGCCCATAAACCTGATCAATGTGACAGCCGTTGCCGATGATGAAACTGTTTGCATGACTTGGATTGGGCTTGTGGATGAAATATTCGCCGTTCCAAAGCCGGTCCACTAAATTCTTCCCGCCGACATCCGTGATGGCTTTGGCGGAACGGGCCAATTCCGTGTCACCCATTTCCTTGGCCATCTCCTCGCAGGCGCGCAGCGCCGCCAGATACAGCGAACTGGTCCACGACATCGCGCCCCACCAACTGCCGCAATCCAGCGTGGTGGATTGCCAGCCGTCAATGATGCCGTCGTTGTTGCCGTCTTGCTGGATCAGC
>Ga0075030_100003646_pt1 | contig 13947 bp, 14 predicted proteins | sample LitLauG_LLR_2012_FD_71393 | JGI IMG/M metagenome (GOLD analysis project Ga0075030, IMG submission 71393) | Freshwater sediment microbial communities from Pennsylvania, USA - Little Laurel Run_MetaG_LLR_2012 | ecosystem: Environmental > Aquatic > Freshwater > Creek > Sediment | place: USA... | reverse complement strand
GCGATCGAACTGATCCTGAAATCCAAGGGCATCTGGGACGAATTAATCGACAAAGCCCGCGCGTGATGTTAAAGTCCGCGCGCTGGCGTTCCCTCATCGCGTGACGGACGGAGGATTTCCATGAAAACGAATTATGCGGCGGTGTTTGTCGCGGCGTTGGCGTACTGGCTGCTGGGAGCCGTATGGTACGGAATGGTGTTTGGGAAACAGTGGATGGCGCTGGAAAACATGTCTATGGAACAGGCCAAGTCCATGAACCCGGTGCTGCCGTATATCATTTCCTTTGTGCTGAATTTGTTGATTGCGTATTCGCTGGCGCAGATCTGTATTTGGCGGAATGCCAATACGGCGGGCCGCGGCGCTTCCGTGGGCGTGCTGCTGTGGATCGGATTCGTCGGGCCAATTACCTACACGACGTATATGTACGAGATGCGGCCGAAAGAGCTTTTCGCGATCAATGAGTTTTACCCGCTAGCCGGGATGGTGCTGATGGGCGCAATCATCGGCGCGTGGACGAAGAAGGCCGCGTAGCTTCTCCCCTTACGCCGGGGGCGCTTCTCAGGAGATAATAGAAGTCCTGATAAGGAGCGAGGTGCCCCAGCGTGATGCATGCATGGCATGATGTTTCCCCCGGCAAGGAATTGCCGCGCGATTTCCAAGCGGTGATTGAAATTCCGCTCGGCTCGAATGTTAAGTATGAGCTCGACAAAGCAACAGGCCTGCTGAAGGTTGACCGCATCATTCACTCCGCGGTTTTTTATCCCGCTAATTATGGATTTATCCCGCAGACCTATGCAGAGGACAACGATCCGCTGGATGTGCTGGTGCTCTGCCAGGAGCCGGTGCAGCCGCTGGCACTGATCAAAGCGCGCGCGATTGGCGTGATGACCATGATTGACGGCGGGGCCAGCGACGATAAAATCATCGCCGTGGCTACGAACGATCCCGAGTTCAGCGATTACCTGGAGGCGCGCGATCTGCCTCCGCATCGCTTGCTGGTGCTGAAGCGTTTCTTCCAGGATTACAAGCAACTGGAAGGCAAGCAGGTGCAGGTGGAAGACATTCGCCCGGCGTATGCGGCGCTGAACATCATTGAAAAATCCCTGGCGCGTTACAGCGCGCTTCGGGAAGAGCTGCGTGCTTCGCAATAATTCCAGGGAGCTTTCTCCTAATGAACACTGCAGTGAAATGGACACTGATTGGCGCGGGGGTGCTTGTCGTCGTCGTTGGCGCGGGCCTCAGCTACATGGCCGGGAGTCCCAAAGACGCCATCGGGATGGTGCGCTACGCACTGCCGCATATGCATCGCGGAGATTTGAAGCTGGGGAGTGACGCTCCAGACGCATTGTTGGTGGGGCTGGATGGGCAGAGCAGGTTTCACCTTCGGGAACGCGTGGGAGGCAAGCCGCTGATTCTGGTTTTCGGGAGTTTCACTTGACCTCCGTTCCGTCGCCAGGTTGGCGACATCGCAGGGATTTTCGATGACTATAAAGATCACGCCGATTTTCTGACGATCTATGTGCGCGAAGCGCATCCCACCGACGAATGGCAAATGAAGTCGAACGAGAAAGACAAGGACAACGTCTGTTACGCGCAACCGAAGACGCTGGAACAGCGTGTGGTCATTGCCAACGATTTCACGCAGCGATTCAAATACAACGTGCCGTTTGGGATCGATGAGATGAGCAATGCGGCGAATGATGCGTACGCCGCTTGGCCGGAGCGCCTTTACATCATCGATGAGCAGGGGCGCGTTGCTTACAAAGGTGGTAATGGCCCATTCAACTACAATCCGAAGGAAGTGCGCGACTGGCTGGCCGCGCGGTTTGGCGAAGTGAAGCACCCGGAAGCGGCAGCACCCGTGGATAAGAAGAGTTAGCGCCGGCCTGCGCGTGGCTTGATCCAGTGAAACGTCCTCCTGCTGGCAAATCGCTGAAAAAAGAAAATGGTTCGCGCAACGTTGGTTTGGCGCGGGCGCTTTCAAAGTTGGGACATTGCTCGCGTCAGCAGGCGGCGGCGCTGATCCGGCAGGGCAAGGTCCGACTGAATGGCACGACACCGAAGAATCCGGAGACTCCGGTGCGGATGGGAGTTGATCGGATTGAATTGCAGGGCGTAGCGGTCCGGGCAGCAGAGAAAGTTTATTGGATGATGAATAAGCCGCGCGGGCTGGTTACTTCCGCGGCGGACGAGAAGGGGCGAGAAACGGTTTATTCGCTGTTGCCTGCGGAGATGAACTGGCTGGCTCCCGTGGGGCGGCTCGATAAGGCGAGCGAGGGATTGCTGCTGTTTACCAACGATTCGGAGTGGAGCGCGCGGGTGACGGACCCGACGACACATCTCGATAAGACTTACCATGTGCAGATCGGGGCGATCGCTTCGGCAGAATTGCTGGAGATCTTGCGGCGCGGTGTGGAGACCGAGCGCGGCGAGGTGCTGCGGTGCAAACGGGCCAGCCTGCTACGCGCTGGAGAGAGGAATTCGTGGATAGAGATGGTTCTGGATGAAGGGAAAAACCGGCAGATTCGACGAATGCTGGATACGCGCGGGGTGGAAGTGCTCCGTCTGATCCGTGTTGCAATTGGGCCACTTCAGCTTGGTGAATTGCCGAAGGGCATGCACCGGCCACTGACATTTGACGAGATTGACTTATTGAACCGCGCCATTAGTTTGACGCGCGTTGACGGTACACGCTGATAAACTCATCTCCATGAAGAAGGCTGATCTTCTGCACTGGACGCGACGCCTGCAAGCCATCGCGCAAAATGGGCTGACTTACGCGCGCGATCCCTTCGACGTGGAGCGATTCGGCCAGGTTCGCCACATTGCCGCGGAGATGCTGGCCGCGGGTTCGGCCGATACTCCGCCAGAAACAATTGTGGAATTGTTCAAGCGGAATTTTGGCTATGCGACGCCGAAAATAGATGTGCGCGCCGCAGTTTTTCAGGGAGACCGCGTGCTGCTGGTAAAGGAACGCTCCGATGGCCATTGGACTTTGCCGGGCGGCTGGGCGGACATCGGCGATCCGCCGAGCATTGCGGCAGCACGAGAAGTGCGTGAGGAATCTGGATACGAGGTCAAGGTCAAAAAGCTGGCGGCGATTTATGATCGCGAACTCCACAGCCATCCGCCGTACCCATTCCATGCGTACAAACTGTTTTTCATTTGCGAAATGACGGGCGGTGCGCCGCAAACGAGCTTGGAGACCACCGCGGTGGACTTTTTCGCCGCGGAGGCGATTCCCCCACTGTCTCTGTCCCGGGTGACCCCAGTGCAGGTACAGCATATGTTCGAGCACTGGCGCCATCCGGAGTGGCCCACTTCCTTCGATTAGGAAACACCCGGCGGCCAGGGGTACCTCTCCGAACTCGTTACCCAAAATCCTGTTTTCTGGGCTACAATCTAGGCGGTTAGCGAGGGAATACGTTCGGGTCGTCGCAGGGCAGAAGTTCTCCCTGGCTGGGTGGTTTCCCTTGTTTCTGAAGGCAAAACGATGTGGATGTGCGGGACGCTCGCCGCTGCCTTCGCGTTGCCAGTTTCCCCGGTGATCCCGGGCGATTTGGGGTGCACCATGGCTACTGCTCCAGATGTGGTTCATTCGAAAATACTGTCGGAGGGTCAATCCGGCGAGCTGCTGAATTTTTCCCGACAGGGTGTGCAGTGGGAATGGATGAGCATGGCGGCGCGGCGACTGAATCCGGGCGAGGTTTACTCGACAAAGACGCTCGGAGAAGAGGCCGCGTTCGTTCTGCTTGGCGGGCGATGCACCGCGGATTGGGGAGCGGGGCCGCAGACGATCGGACAGCGCAAGAACGTTTTTGATGGATTGCCGTATTGCGTTTACCTTCCCACGGGGCATTCGGTGAGCTTCAAAGCAGACACAGTTTGCGAAATTGCGGAATGCCGCGCGCCTTCGGAAAAATCGCTGCAGCCCAGATTGATCACGCCAAACGACGTTTTCCCCAGCCTGCGTGGCGGGGGAAACGCTTCCCGGCAAATCGTGGATATTATGCGGCCGGACTTCCCCGCCGACAAACTGGTGGTGATTGAAGTCTATACGCCGGCGGGAAACTGGTCGAGCTTTCCGCCGCACAAGCACGATGTGCACAACCCGCCCGCGGAGGTGGACCTCGATGAGATTTACTACTACCGGATCGACCGACCGAAAGAAGGCTTCGCGTTGCAGCGGCTGTATTCCCCGGACTTGTCCCGCGATGTGACCGTGCGGGCGCAGGATGGAGACGCGGTGCTGGTGCGCTCGGGATACCATCCGGTTGTGGCGGGGCCCGGCTACAACACCTACTACCTGAATTTCCTGGCGGGGAGTTCGCGCACACTTTCGGTGACCGAAGATCCGAATCACGTCTGGCTGAAATCCACCTGGAAAGAGATCGATCCGCGATTGCCGATGGTGCGGTGAATCGCGGCACTGGCAGGAAGGGAAAGGGACGGAACGGTGAGGAAGAAGAGGGGCAATCGGATGGATTTGGATAAGCGCTTAGACGAGGCGCCGTTTTCGTGCTGGATTCTGCCGCTGCTTCTGCCTCATGCTTGTCCCGGCACTGCCGCATCCTTGCGAAGGAGCGTTTTTCCATGAGCCGCCGCCTGACCGTCGCGCAAGCCATTGTTGCTTTCCTGAAGGCGCAGTATTCCAGCCGCGATGGCAAAGAGCACCGCTTCATCGAAGGATGCTTCGGGATTTTTGGGCACGGGAATGTTTGCGGAATCGGCCAGGCGCTGGAGCAGGATTCCGCGCTTCGCTACTATTTGTGCCGCAACGAGCAGGCGATGGTGCATACCGCCGCGGCTTTTGCGAAATCCAGTTTCCGGATGCGGACGTTGGCTTGCACGACTTCGATTGGTCCCGGCGCGACGAACATGATCACCGGCGCGGCAGCGGCGACGATCAATCGGATCCCCGTGCTGCTGTTGCCTGGGGATATATTTGCACGGCGGAATGTTGCGCCGGTGCTGCAGCAACTGGAGTCGCCTTCGACACAAGATATTTCTGTAAATGACTGCTTTAAGCCGGTCTCGCGCTATTGGGATCGAATTCAGCGGCCGGAACAGGTGCTCACTTCCCTTCCCGAGGCGATGCGGGTACTGACTTCACCTGCCGAAACGGGCGCCGTGACGCTGGCGTTGCCACAGGATGTGCAGGCCGAGGCGTTTGATTTTCCCGAGGAGTTTTTCCGGAAGCGCGTCTGGGAAATTCCGCGCGCGCGCTGCGATGCGCAGCGCTTGCAGCAAGCAGCCCGTTGGATACGCGAGGCCAGGCATCCGTTGATTGTGGCGGGCGGCGGGGTGCTGTATTCAGAGGCATCGGCGGGGCTTTCAAGTTTTGCGGAAGCCACAGGCATACCCGTGTGTGAGACGCAGGCTGGTAAGGGTTCCCTGCCATTCAATCATTTGCAGCAACTTGGCGCAGTTGGCGTCACCGGAACGCCTGGGGCGAACATTCTGGCGCGCGAAGCGGACCTGGTGATTGGCATCGGGACGCGGTATTCGGATTTCACCAGCGCTTCGAAAACGGCGTTCCAGAATCCCGCGGTACGCTTCATCAATATCAACGTCGCGGAATTCGATGCGCACAAGCATTTCGCGCTTGCGTTGACGGGCGATGCGCGGGCAACGCTCGAGGAGCTTGGGCCCGCAGTGGCCGGCTATCGTGTTGAGGCCCCCTACGCGTCACGCATTGCCGCATCCCGTGCCGAGTGGGAGAAAGAGGTGGATCGGATTTATGCTGTGCGCAAGGTACCGCCGCTTTCGCAGGGCGAAGTGATCGGAGCGCTGGAGGCGTTTCTGGAGCCCTCGGCGGTTCTGTTGAACGCCGCAGGAAGTTTGCCAGGCGACTTGCACAAGCTCTGGCGCACGAAGCAGCCCGGCGGATATCACATGGAGTACGGCTATTCGTGCATGGGGTATGAAATCGCGGGAGGGCTCGGCGTGAAGATGGCGCATCCAGAGCGCGAGGTTTACGTGATGGTGGGCGACGGATCGTACCTGATGATGGCGCAGGAGATTGTTACCTCGCTGCAGGAGGGCTACAAGCTGAATATCGTGCTGTTGGACAATCACGGGTTTTCGAGCATCGGCGGGTTGAGCCGCGGATGCGGCAACGAGGGCATGGGCACGAATTACCGCTTCCGGCGGGGCGAAAAATACGACGGAGATTTGTTGCCCGTGGATTTCGCGGCGAATGCCTCGAGCCTGGGTGCGCACACCATTCGGGCGAAAACGCATCAGGAGTTCCGCGACGCTTTGATGGCACAACGGAAACACGATCGGACATCGGTTGTCGTCATTGAGACATCGTACGAAGAGCGCGTGCCGGGCTATGAATCGTGGTGGGATGTGCCGATCGCGGAAGTTTCCGAACGCGAATCGGTGCGCGCCGCGCGGAAGAATTACGAACAGGCACGGGCGAAGGAACGGAATTTCCTGTAAACACGATTTCGGCGGGCGATTGGAACGAGCAGCAGCCGGGAAGTTTGCTTCGACGGAGAAAGAGGCAGCTTGGCCACAACGACAGGGTCGCTCCAGGCGGGAAGCGCTCCCGCGCCGCATCTCAAGCGCGTCCTTGGACTTTGGGACCTCATCTATTACGGTGTAATTCTTACGTCACCGATCGCGGCAGTGCCGCTGTTTGGCGAAGCGCAGGTGCTCTCGCACGGACACGCCGCGGCAACCATGCTGCTGGCGATGGTGGCGATGTCGGTGACGGCCATCAGTTTTGGGCGCATGGCGGCGGTCTATCCTTCCAGCGGATCCGTTTACACCTACATCAGTAAAGGACTGAATCCCCACGTTGGATTCGTGGTTGGCTGGGCGATGTTTCTGGAATATTTATTCCAGCCGATTCAGAACGCGCTGTACGCGGTGCTGGCCATCCAGCGAATGGCGCCGAAAATTCCATTTGCGATTCTGGCGGCGCTGGCCGTGGGACTGATTACCTACATGACCGTCCAGGGCATCAAGTTCACGGCGCGGACAAATGAGGTGCTGCTGGCGTTTATGGTACTGGTAACGGCGGTGTTTCTGGTGGAGGCATTCCGGTACATCGTGCTGCACCATCATTTTTCGGGGCTCGTTTCGCTGCAGCCGGTCTACGATCCACATACATTTCAGCTACGCGCGGTTGCGGCCGGCACTTCTCTGGCGGCGCTGGTGTTTATCGGGTTTGATGGCGTTTCGATTCTGGCGGAAGAGGTGAAGAATCCGCGGCGGAATGTGCTGCTGGCCTCGGTGCTGGTGTGCATTTTCACCGGGCTGTTCAGCGGGTTTCAGGTGTATATGGCGCAGCGCGTGTGGCCGGATTACACGACCCTTCAGAATCCGGAAACGGCGTTTATGGATGTGGCGCGCGTGGCGAGCGGGCCGTGGCTGTTTACGGCGTACGGGATCATGCTGCTGGTTTCGAGCATCGCGTGCGGGCTGGCAGGACATGTTGGCGCGTCACGCCTGCTTTACAGCATGGGCCGCGACGACGTGTTGCCGAAAAAGATTTTTGGCTATATCAGTCCGACGAAGGGCAATCCGATTTACAACGTGTGGATCGTGGGCGTACTGGCATATGTCGGGGTGCTGACAATTCCATGGGAGATTTCGGCGGAGATTGTGACGTTTGGAGCGCTGATCGCGTTCATGGGCGTGAATCTGGTTTCGCTGTTGCATTTCTGGTTTGGACCGGAGGCACGCGGGAAGAGGAATTTCTTTGTGGATGCAATCGTGCCCGGATTTGGATTTGTGTTTTGCTTTGGGCTCTTATTCAGTTTGCAGGCGTGGACGAAATGGGCGGGAATCATCTGGCTGGTGGTGGGGATTGTTTACGCAGCGTATAAGACGAAGGGGTTTACAGTGCGGCCGAAGTTGTTTGATTTTAGCGAGACGTAGGTCGGACTCGATTTGCTCGAAGAGAAGGTTGGCCGGTCTAAAGACCGGCCACTACATGGGCTCGGCGGAGACGTGGATGGCGAAGCCGCAGGATTCGCGGATGCGGAGTTCGGGCTGGAGTTTGATCAATAGCGGCTTGCTGGTGTCGCCGGCGATGCGGCGGATGAGCAGTTCGGCGGCTTCACTTCCCAATTGATGCTTGGGCAATTCGACGGTCGTGAGGCGCGGCCGGAAAATGCCGAGCCACGGATAATCGTCGAAGCTGACCAGGCCAAAATCTTCGGGGCAACGAAGACCCATCTCTTCGGCGGCTTTCAGCAGGCCGACCGTCATCAGGTAATTCGCAACGTAGATGCCATCCGGGCGGCGTGAAAACAGAGAGTGACCGGCGCGATAGCCGGATTCCATGCGGTAATCGCCTTCGATCACCAGATCCTGCTCAAAGGGGAGCCCCTCGGCTTTCAGCGCGTCCACAAAACCCTGCCAGCGTTCCTTGGCGTTGCTGACTTTGAGCGGGCCGCTGATCAGTCCGATGCGCTTGCGGCCGGCACGCGCAAGGTGGGATACCGCTTCGTAAGCGCCGTGATAATCGTCAGTGATTACCGCGTCCTTCGTGAGTTTGGGGTAGGTACGCATCACAAGAACGAAGGGGATATTCACTTCCTTGATCATCTGGCGGAGCGAAGGGCGAAAATCCTCGGCGGCTTTGGTGAGGAGAACACCATCCACGCGTTTCGAGAGAAGAAGTTCGACGGCTTTTTCTTCTTTTTCGAGAGAGTCGTCGCTGTTGACGAGAAGCAGGTTGTAGCCGTGCTTCTGCGCGGCGTCTTCGGCGCCACGAACGACGCTGGGGAAAAATGGATTGCCGATATCGGGAACGATCATCCCAATGGTATGCGTCTTTTGTTTGGCGAGGCTGCGCGCGATGAGATTGGGGCGGTAGTTCAATTTGCGAATGGCGGCTTCGACTTTCTCGCGGAGACTTTTACCAACGTGGGCTTTGTTGTTGACCACGGCCGAGACGGTGAAGACGGAAACGCCGGACTCGCGCGCGACATCGTAAATGCTGGCGGCTTTGCCTGGTTTCTTGCGGCCGTTTTTGTCCGAAAGGCTCATGTTGCGAATCTTTGCGCGTCGGCTAAACGCGAATCAGTATCTTACGGCAACCGGCTGGTTTTTTCTTGCCGACTCGTAAATTGCCTCCAGGATTAACATGTCGCGGTGACCCTGGCGTCCGTCGGGCTCCACCGGCTTGCCAGCCTGAATCGCGCGGGCAAAGGCATCGAGTTCGGGGGCAAACTCGTCGACTATTTTGAATTTGCGTTCAAACCATTTGCCGTTGATTTTTCCGGTAAGGCGGCGTTCTTCGTCGAAGGGGAACGCCGGGGTGAGGCAGGCCCAGCCCTGATCGCCCTGGACGAAGATAAAAGAGGAGAGCACGGAACTGTAGGTGGTACTGGCCTGCACGATCAGGCCGCTGCGAAAGTTCAAGTGGAACGAGAGACCTTCCTCGACATCGTGAAATCTAGCGGCATCCTTTTTCCAGGAATGCGCGGTCACCTCGGCGGGATCTTCTTCGACAAGCCAGCGGCTGGTGTTGATGCAATAAACACCCAGATCCATCAGCGGGCCGCCGCCGGAGACTTTAGCATCCAGCAGCCACGCGAGCGAGCGACCGGGGACATGCACTTCGCTGAAGGCGGTGTGGAGCATGTCGAGCTTGCCGAGTTTTCCGCTCTGAATGAGACTTTTCAGAAACAAGGAGCTGGGTTCGTAATACTTCCGGTAAGCGGTCATCAATTGCACGCCGCAGGATTCGCAGACTTTTATCATTTCGGCGGACTGCGCTGAATTCAGCGCGAGAGGCTTTTCGCTGAGGACGTGCTTCCCTGCTCGCGCAGCCGCGAGGGTGGCGCTGAGATGTTCGCCCTGCGGAGTGGCAAGGTAGATGGCATCCACTTCGGGATTCGCGAGGCAGGCGGCGAATTCGTCAGTGGAATAAGCTGCATTGGCCTTGAACTTGCGTGCGAGTTTTTCAGCCTTGCGTTTTTCGCGACTGACAAGCGCTACCAGTTTTGCGCGTTTGGCATGGTGAAACGCGGGAAGGACGGAGCCTTGCGCAATAGCGCCCAGCCCGACGACGGCAAACCCGATCTTTTTATTCGTCTTCATATCGTGGGGTCTCAGCTCTCGCGGTCCGCGCGGCCGAGTTTCTGATTGCGGATGGCTTTGTGATCGAACCCACGCAACTCCTCGATATTTTCCAGGACTTTGTGAATGGCGTCGGCAATGTCGTCCACGTCTTTGGCGCTACCCAGGAAATGCTGGTGCGGGAACCAGACGGCTTCGTGATACGCGGCCTTTTCCGACTCCGGGCAGGAAAACATCGTGCGCAAATCGAGCGGCTTTTCGCGGCCCCAGCTGAGCGCCGGAAAATCCGTAGGATCAACGGGAAAGAGCGAACTTTTGTAGACCGGCTCGTAGAAAAGACCGTCGCAGTGGACGCCTTCGAGTTGCATCGCGGCGACGAATGCGGAGCGCGGGATGCCTTTCACTTTGTCCGCGAAATACTTCATGACGTAGCCATAGGGAGCAAGGCTGGTGATGCGCGGGTCGGGCTTCAGCAGGCCGATGCCTTCGGTTTTTTGCAGCTTGGCTTCGAGGCGCTTCATGTTTTTCTGGCGGATGGCGCCTTCCTTCGGCAAGCGCTTGAGCTGCGCGCCGAGAACGGCGGCCTGGAATTCTCCCAAGCGGTAATTGAAACCAATGATGCGCTTTTTGTATTGATCAGTGAGGCTGGCGCGGCCGGCATTGATGTAACTCTGCACGAGCTCCATGTACTCGAGATTGTTGGTGATGACGGCGCCGCCTTCACCGGAGGTGATCAGCTTGCTCGACTGGAAACTGAACGCACCAATATCACCTATCGAACCGGCGCCCTTGCCGCGCCATTTGCCGCCGTGGGCGTGCGCGCAGTCTTCGACAACTTTCAGATTGTGTTTGGCGGCGATGCGGGGGATTTCGTCCATATCCGCGAAGCGCATGCCGAGGTGCACGGGAAGAATGGCTTTCGTTTTGGGCGTGATGGCCTTTTCGATGAGCCTTGCGTCGAGGCAATAGGTGTCTGGGTGGACATCAACGAATACCGGAACGGCGTTGACCAGCAGCACCGGGCCGACGGTGCCTTCCCAGGTGTAGGCGGGGACTATGACTTCGTCGCCGGGCTTGATGCCGATGGCTTTCAGCGCGGCTTGAATGGCCACGGTGCCGGTGTTCACGCACTGGCCGTACTTCGCGGTGTGCAGGGCGGCAAATTTTGTGGCGAATGCGGCGGCGTGTGTACCGGGAAACGGCTGACCGCCCCATCGCGTGCTTTGCAGCACGTCTTTCAGCGCCGCGGCCTCAGTTTTTGTGGCGATCGGCCACTGGGTGAATGGTTTCTTGCGAAGCGCTTTGCCACCAGTTATCGCTAGTTTGCCCACGGGGCTATTCCTCCTGAAGATTCGCGAAACATTTTTGCTGCAAACTTTTTACTGCTGCTGCGCGCTACACCGCGTCAGGATTCGGCAACATCACGTCACGCACGACGCTATCGAGGTCGTGGCAGGCGGTGATGAACTGCCGGAGCGTGCGCCGGGTCGGTCCAAAAGAATTGAACTCCTGAATGGAGAGGCCGTTTTCGCTGTAGGCGCGGCGGAAATCGGCGAATTTGCGGGTCATTTCCTCGACCATTTGCGGCGGAACAGGATTATCGATCCGCGGGGCGACGGAAATGTCGCTTTCATTGAAACGCACTTGCCAGGAATAGGGCGGGGAGATCACCACGTCGCCGCCAATCAGTTCGCTCCAGTGCATGTGATTGCGGAAAGCGGCGGATAGCAGTCGGATACGATAGCCGCGCTCGCGAAAGAGTTTGTAGGTTTTCTTGAACACGGCGACGCCGGCCCATTCGAGGCAGCCGGGATCGATCGCCACGTTGTCTTTTTCCATGAGGACTTTCAGCCAATCGTCCAGGCGGCCGACCATGATGGTGCAGACTGGGCCCATGTTGGAAATGTCCTTGCCTTCTTTTTCGCGGCGCTTCAGGCCGCGCTCGACCGCCTCGGCGACGGCGACGCATTGCGGGAGGGTGAAGGAAACCGTGGCGTTGATGCTGACGCCACGATAGGTGGCTTCCTCGATGGCGGGAATGCCCGCGGAGGTGACCGGGATTTTGACGATCATGTTGGGCGCAAGACGACTGAATTCTTCGGCTTGCTCGACGATGGCTTTGGAGTCGCGGTACATGCGCGGGTCGGTCTGGATGGAGAGCCGGCCATTCTTGCCGTTCTGCGCTTCGTAGACGGGGTGCAGCAACGCCGCGGCGCGCACGGAGATTTCACGGACTAGCTTCCAGGCAATTGCGTCTTCGCTCGCTGTGGGAAATTCCTGGAGCAGCGCTTCGATGTGGGCCTTCCAATTGGCGAGTTCCTTTTTCAGGACGCCGAGGACGATGACGGGATTGCAGGTGGCGCCAACGGCGCCGTGTTCGATGGAATAGCTGAGTTCATTGATGGAAGCGGAATCGTTCCAGAGACACGTCGGCGTAGTCTGCGTCATCTGGTGCAATGGACTCTTGTAGCCTGCGGCGGTTGCCTGGGTCATGACTTCCTCCCTTGAACCTGTGTTCGGCGGCGCATCGTTCCGCTAGCGCGCCGCTTGTGTCCCGGGGTAATTCCTTTATTTTGCCGCCGAGCGTTCCAGCGTCACCTTCACCGGCTTGCCTTGCTTGTGTGAATTTTCCGCGGCCACGGCTGTAGCCAAGGCTTTCAGGCCATCGTCGCCAGTGACGCGCACAGGCTTGTCGTGCAGCAGAGCGTCGATGAAATCCCGAACTTCGGCAAGATAGGCGTCGGCGAAGCGCGAGAGAAAATGATCGACGAGGATGTGCGAGCTGCCGTGGGAGTTGAGGAAGACGGCAGGCGTTTTCTCGATGCTACCGATGAAGACGGCGCCTTTGGAGCCGAGGACTTCGGCGCGGACGTCGTAGGCGTAGACCGCCTGGACGTAGGATTCAAGATTGCCGATGCCGCCTTTGTTGAACTTGAGGTTGACGGAGCTGGCGACGAAGTCACCATACTGGGCGACTTCGGGGCGAATAGCCACGGTGGCATAGGTATGAGCTTCCGCGACTTCATCGCGCATGAGCCAGCGGGCGCAATCGAAATCATGAATGGTGCTGTTGTAGAGGAGCATGCCGTTGATGGCGGACTGATAGGCGGCCAGGGGAGGCTCGTCTTTGTCGCGGTGGACAGACTTGAAGATGAGAGGCGTGCCGATTTCGCCGGCTTCGATGCGTTTCATCGCGGCGGCGTGGGAGGGATCGTAGCGGCGCATGAAGCCGATCTGGAGGCGCACGCCGGCTTTGGCGACGGCGTCGAGGGCGGCGTAGGCGTCGTTCATGCTCAGCGCAATGGGTTTTTCGCAGAGGATATCCTTGCCAGCCTTGGCGGCCTGGATGATGGATTGCGCGTGAAATTTGTCCGGTGTAGCGATGAGGACGGCGCGAATTTCCTTGTCTTCCAGCATGGCGTCGAGGCTGCCGTAGGACTTGGAGATTTCTAGTTCCTCGGCCACTTGCTTGGCGCGAGCGGCGGCGACGTCGGCGATGGCGATGAGTTCCGCGCCGGGGGTGAGGCGGCGAAGATTTTCGGCGTGGCGCTTGCCCATCTCGCCGACGCCCAGAACACCGATTCCAATTTTCTTCATAATTTTCTCTCCGTGCTTACGTTCAGCTGCATTCGCTGCGGCAGGTGCTTATGCCTTTGCCGCGGCGCTCAACTGGTTCATCACCCCTTCGAGATAACGCAGGCTGGCGGCGACGCTGTCCTTGGGCGGAATTTCCGTGTGGCCGAATTTCACGTCCTGCTCGATGACCGACCAGCCGGAATAACCGTTCTTGATCAGGGTGCGGAAGAAGGCCGGGAAATCGATATTGCCCTTGCCAATCACTGTAAAGACTTTGTGCTCGATGGCTTCTTCGAAGGTCCACTTGTTCTTGCGGGCCTCGGCGAG
>Ga0075030_100003645_pt1 | contig 13947 bp, 15 predicted proteins | sample LitLauG_LLR_2012_FD_71393 | JGI IMG/M metagenome (GOLD analysis project Ga0075030, IMG submission 71393) | Freshwater sediment microbial communities from Pennsylvania, USA - Little Laurel Run_MetaG_LLR_2012 | ecosystem: Environmental > Aquatic > Freshwater > Creek > Sediment | place: USA... | reverse complement strand
GCGATCGAACGCGTCGGAAGCGGTTCGGAACCCGAGTCGACTGGGGCGCTGGAGTCGCTCGCTGACCGCGACCTGCTCGGCCACGCCCTCGCGATCCTCAGCGAGGAGGAGCGCGAGGCGATCGCCCTGCGCTTTGGCGCCGATCTAAGCGTGCCGGAGATCGCCAAGCTGATTGGCGAGAAGCTCACGACGGTGGAGGGTCGTGTGTACCGCGCGCTGCGCAAGATGCGCGAGGCGATGAAGTAAGCGGGCACTACGATCGGACGCCGGGGTCGTCGTGTCCGTCATGGGCGGCGCGGCGCTCGCATCGCATCGCATCGAGAAGCCGAGGGCGTTGCGCAAGCGGTTGCCCGCCCCGCCGGCTTCGTCGCGATGCGCTCGGAAGTCGGGGTCTTCTCGAGCGTTGAATGGGAGTTCGGGACCGGGCATGTGCCGCCGGGCTGGACAGCAGAGGACGGAACATGCGACGGTGGCGTTGCGCGACGGCCACATCGCCTGGGTGCGCGATCAGCTGACAGCGAGGTCAAGGGCGCGATGCGGTGGACAGTGCCCCCCGTACGAAATCCTCCTTACCCGCGCCGGGCAGTTCGGCCGCTTCAAGACGCGGATACCTGCCGACCGTTGCGCCTCACCTCTCATCGGAACCACGCCTTGGCACCTCGGCGAAGCAGGCGCCGAAGCGGCCAGAGGCCAGTTTGAGCCGCTCATCCAGCAAGGCGAAGACTCGCTGCTGACGCGCACGTACCGGGAAGGAACGAGGAGGGTGAAGACGACGACGACGATCTCGGCGCTCACGCATCTGCCGAGCGCCGAACGGTCCAGGTATTCGGCGGGCGTGGGGGCTCACAAGCCTCCGTTCTCGGCCGTCACGCGGATCCACTACCTCACTCAAACGCCGCGGGCGCCGCACGTCGCACGGTGCCGGTCCTAGTGGTTCATTCGTGAAGTTCGTGGGTTATTCCTCGAGTACCTTGCCGGTGTAGGTCCAGTTGGATGGTTTGGCGGTTTGGTTGTAGGTCTCGATCATGCGAGGAGCTGCTCGGCGAGGCCTTCCTCGCTGAAGAAGATGCCGTGCTTCGGAGCCGGCGGTAGAGGATCGAGAAGAAGATCTCGATCTGGTTCAGCCAGCTGGCGTGGGTGGGGGCGTATTGGAAGTTACACCGTGGGTGCTCGGCCAGCCAGTCGCTGACCTCTTGTAGGCAGCTGACCGCGTTCTACGACTTCCCCGCCGGGCATTGGCGGCACCTGCGGACGAACAACGCGATCGAGTCGAGCTCCGCGACCTTGAAGCTCCGCACCCGCGTCACCAAGGGCGCCGGCTCCAAGAAAGCCGCGCTCGCGGTGGCCTACAAGCTGCTGGACGCCGCACAGGAACGCTGGCGAGGGTTCAACGGCCACGAGCTCATCACCGACGACAGACGAGAAGATCTCCGCCTAGCGATCCTTCACCACCCATCCACAACATTGAAGTCTGCTCCTCCTGGCGTCTCACGCGACGTTCGCAGAGAGGGGACGCTCGTCCTCGCGACCCAAGGGCAGGGCTGATGGCAGATCGCCAACTCGCGCTCGGGATGCATTGTTGGCGCCGACGCCGCCCCGCATCTCGCGTACTGCCTCGGTCAAGACCTTGAGCATGGCGCGCGCATACTGTACCATCCCGACGGCTCGGAAGCATATCGTCAACGCATGGAGGTGGCCAACTATGGAGCACGAACACGCCGAGAAGTCGACACCTGATCGCTCGTTCACGCGTCGGCGACTCGCAAAGACCCTAGGGGTCGCGGCGCTCGGCACTGTCGTCGGCGCCCCCTTGACGGGTGCCACTCAGGCCAATGCCGAAGGCACGCTCACCACGCAGGAAGTTGAAGAACACCTACCGGCTTCCGTAGTGACCGGCGCTCATCATGCGGAAGACGCTAAAGGAAACGTAGCGATCGGATCGCCTCTCTCTGCCCTGACGACCGGGAAATACAACACTGCCATTGGTGGGCTGGCGCTGGCCGGGTTGACTAGCGGCGGTGAAAACGTCGCGATCGGCAATCACGCCCTACTCGAAGTCCATACTGGCGGCGGGAATAATGCAGTTGGCTACGAAGCTCTCAAGCTCCTCACTACAGGAACCAACAACAACGCCTTTGGCCGTCGGACACTGTCGCGTATGACGACTGGCGAATTCAACACGGCGGTGGGCTCTTCGGCGCTAGAAAAGAACATAGCCGGCTTCAGTAACACAGCCATCGGCGACGGGTGCCTCCAAGAAAACGAAACCGGCTCCGCAAACACGGCCCTCGGGCAAGGGTCGTTGGAAAAGGGCACTTCGACCTCGGAAAACACAGCGGTTGGGCATGGCGCGCTTAACCACAACACCGCGAGCGGCAATACCGCTGTAGGTGAGGCGGCCCTCTTTGCGAACACCAGCGGGAGCGGGGTCGCCGTTGGACGGCTGGCCTTGGCCTCAAACGTAACAGGACTCCGGGGCACAGCGATTGGCCACTATGCTGCATACACACAAACTGCAGCATATGATACTACTGCCATCGGTCACGAAGCACTGCTATTGAATACTGCCAACTTTAACACAGCCATTGGGGCGTACGCACTCCAGGCAACGACAACAGGAGCGCAGAATGTAGGAGTGGGCGATCGTGTTCTGTTGAACAACAAAGAAGGCAAAAAAAATGTTGCAATCGGCGCACAGGCGGGCGAAGCAGCATTGGGGAGCGGGAACGTCTTCATCGGTTTCAACGCGGGGCTCAAAGAGGAAGGCGCAAACAAACTCTACATAGCTAACTCTGAAACTGCTAGTCCGCTAATCCTCGGCACCTTCCCCAAAAAGGCCCTCGCGTTCAACGCTGAAGAAATGGGCTTCTTCTCCCACGCTGCCGGGAGGCAGGGGGCAGTCACTGGCCGTTTGAGCACTGAACTAGCCGCGGTGGTAGCGACCCTCCTGGAAAGCCTATCCGCCATCGGACTCGTGCGCAACGAAACGACAGCATGAGCAGCCGTGGGTGCATGAAACTCAGCGGCGGCGCTCGCAACGTGCCCTCCGCGGACTGCTTCGGGTTGGCGTGATGAGCAAGCTCCGGCTCGTGAAGGTCGTAGTCCAGCCCTTCTTCGTCCTCGACGACGGGGAGAACATCGTCGAGCTCGACCACACGCCTACGGTGATCCCGGCGTCGGAATGGCCTACGTACTCGTCGGAGCGGTTCCCTGCTGAGGTCGCGGCATGGCAGGCGAAGCTAGACGGGGAAGAAGAGGCGATTGACCCTTCTACAGCCTCGGGGTCGCGACACGTGACGCCGGACGTTTGAGGCCTAAGCTGGTGCCGGCCCACGGCTGGAAGGCGGACCAAGGCAGCGGCCCCGCGATTTGCGCGGACCGGCTCGCCCTGTGGAGACTGATGGCGGAAGGAACTGGCCAGCAGCGTAAGACGCCCACGCGTGCGCTGGCCCCGTCAGCGCGTCGAGCCATCCATCGAGCCTTGCCGTGTTATCTTGCTGTCTGCCATGTCCGCTGGCCGCGCATCGATGCGCGGCCACAGTTACGTGTTCGCGGAGTGGAAACGAGACAGCGCAATGGACACTGACGCGACAAAGCTTAGCCTCGACCAAGTCTGGGGCGTGTTGCGTCGCCACACGCCGTGGATTATTCTCTGTGTGAGTCTTGCGGGGGGTGCGGCATATGCGTTCTCGAGGAGCCAGGCGAGGGTGTACACGGCGACTGCCACTCTCGTCTTTAACAACAACCAGCAGGCACAGCAGGTTGCCGGCCTCCCGGTGGTGTACAACAGTAGCCCGCAGGCCCAGCAGAACACCAACGTGAAGCTTGTTCAGCTTGGTGATATGGCTGCAAAGACCGCGGCTTTGCTCGGGCGGGGGCTCACGCGGGACCAAGTAGCAGCCGACCTTAGCGTGAGCCCGCAAGGAGAATCGAACATTGTCAATGTCTCCGCGACCGCCAGCAGCCCGCTCGTCGCCGCTGCGATCGCGAACACCTACACGAATCAGTTTGTCTCAGAGCAGCAGAACACCAATCACGCGTATTATGCGTCTGCGCTGCGGCTCGTGAACAATCAACTGGCGGCGCTGTCTCCCAGGGAACGGGCCAGTGCTGCCGGTCTCGCGCTACAGGATCGCGTGCAATCCCTGGGGGTTCTCGCCGAACTACGTAACGGCAACGTGCAGATTGCGCAGGCCGCAACCGCTCCCACGTCGCCCTCCGGCCCGAAGATCGCCAGAAACACCTTCCTAGGCCTCGCGCTGGGCTTGTTGCTAGGCGTGAGCGCGGCGTTTGTACTGCAGCGCTTCGACAGACGCATTCGGGAGCCGAGAGACTTAGAAGCGATCTACGGGCTCCCGCTCCTCGGCGTCGTCCCTGAGAGCGCAGCACTCTCGCGCTCGGGACGTGGCAAGCAGCGACGAGCGCTCCCGGCCAACGAGGAAGAGGCGTTCCATCTAATCCGTGCGCATCTGCGCTATTTCAACGTCGATCGCGAGTTGCGCACGCTATTGGTGGCGTCAGCTGCGCCTCGCGATGGCAAGACGACCGTTGCACGGCACCTGGCGGGCGCTGCAGCCAGAGTGGGGTCGCGGGTTCTGCTTCTCGAGGCTGATCTACGCCGTCCCACTTTTGCCACGCAGATGGACGTGGCCACGGGCCCCGGCCTATCGGACGTGTTGATCGGCGCTACGTCGCTGCACAACGCGACGCAGATTGTCGCGCTAGCCGGCCCCCGAGCGGATGACCCTGCAGTGCGGACGCTCGATGTAATAACGGCTGGTGCCGCGCTTCCCCCGAATCCAGGCGAGTTGCTCGAGAGCCATGCGATGGAGTCTCTACTGGACTGTGCGAGGATGGAGTACGATCTTGTCGTCATCGACACCCCGCCGCTAACGGCGGTTTCGGATGCCTTCCCTCTACTCCGCAAGGTGGATGGAGTCGTCATCGTGGGACGCGTGGGTCAAAACCGACGCGACATTGCCGACCGGCTCCACACGACCCTCACGGGCGCTGGGGCACCGTTACTGGGGGTCGTGGCTAACGGTTTCAAGGCGCGCGTGTCGAACGGCTACGGGTACGGGTACGGTTACGAGTACTCGCGTGGGACGCATGTGCGTAGCTCGGATGCGGAGCCCTCTCACAACGGAGCTTCCTCGACAGAGGAGTCGTATCCAGCAGTGGAGACCTAAGACACCGATGGCCGACGGTCTCCAACGTTGGGACACAGCGTGAAGCAGATAGGCCACTCGTGAACACCGCAAGCTCGGTGTACGATCGTATTGCACGTCGACGCGTGTCAGCGCTATCGGCCTCCACACTTGGCCTCGTGCGACGCGCAACTGGCCGCGCGCTCACAGGATCGCTCGTCGGGAACGTCCCAGGCTTCCTGCTGCCGTTTGCGATCGCCTTACGCTTTCATGTTGGCACCTTGACGGATGCGTATGCTTTCTCGTTGGGCGTCGCGCTGTTCGCGTCCGGACTGTTTGTCGGCGTCCTCCAGACGAATGTCCTGCCCGTCCTGCAAGACACTAAGCGTAGAGGCCGAGAGGCATTTGTAGCACGGCTTCAGAGAATCACTATCCAGGCGGCGGTCCTATCGGCGGCCATCTACACCTTGATCGGCATTGCGTCGGTAGTCTACGCGACACGCCAGTCGCACTGGACGGTGCAACAGCGCCATGTCCTTCTCGCGAACACCGCGGTCTTTGCGGTCTTTGTCCTTGCGAGCGCCGTCAACAGCATCTTCGTGGCAGCGCTGAACGCGCTCGACGGCTTCCTAGTGCCGGCCGCGACGCAGGCGATCAGATCCATCGCGCCCCTGTCGATCGTGGCATTTGTCCCGCGAACTAGCAGTGGGCTTCTAGTGGTGGCGTGCCTGGTAGCGGGCGGCGAGGTGCTACGGAGTGCGTGGCTCCTGCGTCTGCTCTACCAGTCCTCCCTTTCAATCCACCCAAGGCCAGCCGTCGAGAGTCCGCGAGTTGAACTGCCGCTCTGGCGCATCGCGGCGCCGGTCGCCCTATCTTTGATGATCGCTAATGCAAGCCCTCTAATCGATCGCGGCGTCGCGACCTCGCTGTCAACGGGTGCGGTAACTCTCCTCGACCTTGGGGAGAAGGTCTTCTTTGTCCCGCTGACCATTATCTCGACGTCATTCGTCCTCGTTGCCGGCACGTACTGGGCCGACATACGGACGACCGACATTCCCAGCCTCAAGGCGCACGTGCGCCGAACCCTCGTGCGAGGCAGCATCAGTTGCGTAGCGCTGCTTGTTGTGAGCGTAGCGGCCGTTTCGCTGATGAGCCTCATGGTGGGGAGTCGCTTCGCGGGCGTGTCCAGCGCGAGGCTCGGAGCGATTATCACGCTTCTCCTCGCGGGGCTCCCCGGCGGCTTCGTCGTCGCATGTGGGGCGCGCTTTCTGACCGCAACTCGGTCGACAAGGCTCCTCCCTGCGTTGGCCGTCTTTTACACGCTTACCAACCTGGGCTTTGATGTGCTCGGCGCGCACTGGCTGGGAGTGCAGGGGATTGCCCTGTCTAGCACTCTCTGCCAGTTCATCAACGCAGCCCTGTATCTCTTCGTAATGAATCGCCTAATGGCGACCGGGTTCCGAGGCTTGCGGGCCGCGCCGCCGTGGAACACTGATTAGTGATGTCGCATCACCATGCCAATCGGGACATCCAGTGCGGCGCACGCCATCAAGCTGGCGACGTATCGTGAGCCACAGGCGCGCGGGGCCGGGAGTGAACGCGGCGCGATGGGGAGCGCTCATCACTCCGCATGCCGCCCTCACGGGCCTTGTGTGCGGCGTCGCCTCGGTAGCGCTGGGGATCGGGACTTCGCTTGCGGCCGCTCACGGTGAGCTTTCGTTGCTGGTAGGCGGCATAGTGGCAGCGGTGACGGTCTGCGTGCTGTTTGCTGTTCCGGTTCAGACCTTGCCGGCTATCACGCTTGTCGCAACACTCGTCATTCCGACGGATAGCAACTTGTTGCCTCTGGTGCTACAGGGGTCAGCTCTGGGCGTAGTCCCTCTGGCGGTGTGGCTAGTCCGCGCGCGCGCGCGCTTGCAAGTATCTCTAACGTGTCGCGTCCTGGCGGCGCTGCTCGCAATCTGGATGCTCCTCTCCGAGATTCTGGCGCCTCTACATACCCATAGGGGCTGGGCTTGGTTGGCTACGGCCACGATCGGCTTGGTCCTTGTTGTCACTATCACTCCGGCCGGACTGAATCCGAGACGCTTGCGATCGCTATTCTTAGCAATAATGAGCGTGCTCGGCGCGTACGCGGCGTTAGAAGGATTTGTCTTGCACAGGAATGTGCTGTTTGGGCCAATACTTGAACACTCAAGCTGGTGGGCGAGCCTGGAAAATAGCGTCTCGTACCGAGCGACAACGCTGCTGGGACACCCCCTTCTCAACGGTACCGTCTTTGCCGCCGCAGCAGCGCTGGCTGCCAGCGAGGTGGTCGACAAGCCGAAGGGGTCGCAGACTGGGTTGATACGGCTCGCAATTCTAATCGGAGCCGTCGTGGCGACGCATTCACGTGGGGCGGCCATTGCGCTCGGCGTTGGGCTCGCGACAACGATCGTCTTTGCCCGCAGTCGCCAGCACGAATCAGGTACTCGGCGGTTAGGTCTATTGGTCAGCGCGATCCTTGGAGGTGCGGTTGTCGTCGCAGGGTTGCAGGCGCGAAACGAATCGCTCGGGGGTAGGGCGTCAGCGGCCGTCCGTTCGACCGTTCTTGTCCGCGCGAGCGAGACGCTTCGCGACCTCCCACTGACCGGGGCTGGCCCCGGTCAGTCAGACGCTTACAGAACTCTCAAGCGCCTCCCTGGCTCGGAACTTGCGCTTGAGAATAGCTACGCTGAGTTGGCTGTTAGCACAGGGTGGGTCGGTGCGGGCCTCGTTATCGCCTTGTTGGGAACCGTCGTCATCGTAGGCATTCGACACGCCTCGACGACCGGCGAGGCTGCCGCCCTCCTCACGATTCTCGTCGCGATTGCGGGGTACAACTCTATAGAGGGGAGCCCTTCTGTGCTATTGCTCATCGCGCTTCTGGTAGTCGCAATCTTGACGGGGGCTGCGGCGGAGTCTCAGTCGACGCGAAGCGGCGTCGGCGCTATCCGGCCCCGCGAACGATAACGCCTCCTTCCTATGTCATACGAGTCGGCGACGAGACGTAATGGCCAACCGCACTCCGACTAAACGCAGGCGACGGCCTGCCACGCTTGCCCTGTACGCCGGGGACGGCCGATCGAACCCAGAGGTTGAGCGCCTTTTCTTCAGCAGGCTGCGGCTCCCCAACGGGACGTACAAGTTGACGTATAGGCGACGCTTAGACGATGTGAACGACGCGATGTTGGCGCTGCTGCCGCGGGACCGGGGCTTGGACATAATGGACGTGGCAGTATCCTCAGGCGTCTCGACGATTGAGTGGAGCGACCAGCTCCTTGCCAACGGCATACAGCACCGACTTGTCGCCGGAGACGTCATGGTCGAGGCATGGCTCACGAGCTGGGGCGGCACCGTCGCACTGCTGTTCGACAACACCGAGCGCGAGCCTCTTCTTCTTGAGGTCGGGCCCGTTAGTGTGCCAGTGCGGTCCGATCGTTGGCTTGCAAGAAAGACTCGCCCAATCCTGTTTCCGCTCCTCCGCGCCGTAGCACATATGGGCCGGGTGGCGAGCGACGCGGAGCAGCGGCGAGCGAATCGGGCCCGAGGCTGGGCCTACCGGCAGGTTTCGCTTGTGACCCCCGAACTGCAGCTGAGAAACGAGATTGAGCTAATTGAGGACGATATCAGTACGCCCGGCCGCTTCGCCGAGTCGTTTGACGTCATCCGCGCCGCCAACCTGGTTCAGCGCGTATACTTCGACGACGACGCTCTTCGTTGCATTCTCCGGAACTTGCGTGACCGGCTGCGGAACGGGGGTCTCCTGGTCATCTGCCGCACGATGCCAAGCGGCATCAACCACATGTCTGTTTTCCGGCGCAGAGGGCCCCGCCTAGTAAATGTGGCAGCACGCAACGGAGGCGTGGAAATTAGTGAGCTCGTCTTGGCACTCGGAGCGAGAGAATGAGCTACCGGCAAGGCCGCCGGACGCCTCCTGGGTATAGTTGCAAGCTCGCGCTGGTCTTGTGGAGAGGCGATGTAGGCGGGGCGGAGGTGCTGAGCGTCGCCCTCGCACAACGCCTCCGGATGACCGGGGTGGACGCTACAGTCGTGTTTGTCACACAGGCCGCACCGCTCGCGCACCGCCTCGGAGCGCTTGAGCTCCCATACCGGAGCCTTGGTTTCGTGCGCGGCCGGACGGTGGCACTGCACCCGCGACGGTATGCGGCAGAGGTGACGAGTGTGGGACGCGATGGCGCGCTGCTCGTCTCGCGCGGGATTCTCGGTGCCGCGCTGCGATGGGGTGGATACAAGGCGCCGATTGTTGCGATCGAGCACGGCGACATGATTGAACTTCGCAACTTGCGCTGGCGACGCCGCTTCGTGCAGCGGCTGGCGGGTCTGACCGGATCCTGGGCAAGTGATGCGGAGGTCGGCGTATCGCAGTTTGCCCTACAAGAGATGGAGCGCCGCTTTCATGCCCGGGATATACGAGTGATCCCGAATGGAATCGATCCCGCGCTCTATCGGTCTGCGCCTCCGCCACGTGCGAATCCCGAGAAGGAGGTAGTGATCGCATTTGCCGGGAGGTTAGTGGCGGGTAAGGGCGCAGACTGTCTAATCCAAGCCGCGCCCCGACTACGGACGCGGGAGCGCACGAAGGTAGTTATCGCCGGCGAGGGTCCTGAGCGCCCTCGCCTAGAACGGCTTGCACAGACGTGTGGCGTTCAAGATATAGTTCACTTTGTTGGACGCGTCGACAACATGCCTGCCTTCTGGGCTGCGGCCGATATCGTGGCGGTGCCCCCAGACGCGATCGCTGAGTCGTTCTCCATGGTCGCGCTGGAGGCCATGGCGTGCGGCAAGCCAGTTGTTGCCACGCGGAGTGGCGCCATCCCCGAGCTCGTACGAGACGGCGTAACGGGAATAATCGTAGCGCCGGGTGATGTTGAAGCGCTGTCGCAGGCCTTAGCGACATACGTGCAGCGACCCGAGTTACGGGTAGCGCACGGCGGCGCAGGTCGTCAGCGGGCGCATGACAGATATCATATTAAGAAATGCGCTGACGCGTACCTTCAGCTCTTTGTGGAACTCGCCTCTGCAAACCGCGCACGAGGGGAGAACGCCCCGCGCTTCTACTGACAGGGCGCGACGCTCTCCGTGGCGGCACGCGCTCGTCGCCGGCGCTCTCGGAGCGGGCGTCTCAGGGAACACGCCGGGATAGGCGGGCATGCAGAAGAGAATGAAAGGCTCGTACATCGAAGGATTAGGAAACCCTTGCATGTATGCGATCTCTCCATGCTCGAGGACCGCGGGAGCCCACGGTCACCCGAGCGCGGCGATTTCCCCCGCCCTTGATGGGGCGCGGGTTGGCGTGTCGGCGTGGTGGGGCCGTGCGGTGGAAGGCCAACGCCGTAATCCCGTGATGCACACGACGGTGGGCCGTCGGACGGTCCAGTAGCACCTGCGCACCGAACACACGGGTGGGGTCAGCGGCGATCGCACCCGAGTATCCGGACCGACCTCGCGCTCGATCCGGATGTCCTCTCACCACATCGCTGTGCTCTGAGCGTGGACATCTGAACTGGCCCCAGTGTGGACGCTTGAAGTGGCCCCACCTCCGTCCGATCGGACGCCGGCCGTTCGATGCTCATCGAGCTCGAGCGGAAGGCGGCGGAAGGAATGGGATCACGCACTGGCGCCGTCATCTCGTCCCCGTGCCCGTGGTCGGAAGCCTCGAGGAGCTCAATGGCCGACTGCGTGCCGGCTGCGAGGCCGATCTTAGGCGGCGGATCACGGGGCAGCAGCGGACGGTCGGGCAGGCGCTCGCGGTTGAGCAGCCGCTGCTGCGCGCGTTGCCGGGCGAGCCCGCGCAGACCGCCGAGCACGTCACGCCTCGCGTCGATGCGAAGGCGATGGTCACGGTCCGCCAGAACGGCTACTCGGTACCAGTCGAGCTGGTGGGGTTGCGGGTGCTGGCTGAGATCGGCGCACGGGCGGTCATCGTCTGCCACGGCAGCAGGACCGTCGCGCGCCATGATCGCCTCAGCGGGCGCTTCGGGGTCTCCGCGAAGCTAGATCACTACCTCGAGCTGCTCGCTCACAAGCCCGGTGCGCTCGCCGGGTCGCTCGCGCTTCACCAAGAGCGCGCTCGCGGGCGCTGGCCGGAATACCTGGCTCAGCTGTGGGGGAAGCTGACCGAGCGCTATCGGCCCTCCGAGGCCGCGCGGCAGATGGTCGACGTCCTGTTGCTCGCGCGCGAGCACAGCCCCGCCCGCCTTGAGCTGGCCGTCCGTGGCGCACTCGCCGTCGGCGCCCACGACGGACGCGCCGTCGGCGTGCTCATCCGCCGCGGCGAGCGCCCGCCGCCAGCGGTGATCGAGGACCTGCCCGAGCGCCTGGCCGTGCACGAGCGGCCCGAGCCGACGCTCTCGAGCTATGACCAGCTGCTCGCGGCCGGGGCGGGGCGATGAGTGCCCCCGCGAAGGTTCAGGCGATCGAGGCGCTGATCGAGGCGCACGCCGTCGAGCTGGAGCTCCCGACCGTGCGCCGGCGCTTCCGGGCCCTGGCCGAGGAAGCCACCCGCGAGCAGCAGACCCCGACCGCCTACCTCGCCGCCCCTTTGGACGCCGAGGTCTCAGAGCGAGCGGAGCGCAGAGGACGACGACGCCTCATCGACGCGCGCTTCCCACTCAGCAAGCGCCTTGAGGAGTTCCGTTTCGCCGATAACCCCAAGGTTCCCCAGGCAACAATCGCGGCCCTCGCGCAAGGATCATGGATCGATGACCGCGAGTCGATCGTCCTCCTCGGCGACTCCGGGACAGGCAAGACCCACCTCGCGATCGCCCTCGGAGTGCTCGCCTGCCAGCAAGGACGCCGCGTGCGCTTCACCACTCTCGCGGCACTCGCGAACGAGCTCCAAGAAGCCGAGAGCCGCCGCGAGCTGTCCCGCGTCATCGTGCGCTACCTGCGCACCGAGCTCGTCGTCTTGGACGAGCTCGGCTACCTCGCCCTGCCCGCCGGCGCTGCAGAGCTCGTCTTCCAAGTCATCTCCGAGCGCAACGAGCGCGCATCGATGATCGTCACGACGAACCTCCCGTTCGGCGAGTGGGCGAAGGTGTTCCCCGACGCCCGCCTCGCCAAGGCCGTCGTGGACCGCCTCACCCACCGCGCCCACATCATCGACACCGGAACCGAGTCCTGGCGCTTCCGCCACGGCCTCAACCGCACCCTCCAGAAAGGAGCCGCCCAACCCCCCACCGGCTGACGCGCGGCGGCATCTCGCTCCGCTACGCCCTACGGGCTCCGCTCCACGAGACGCCGCCACTCCCACGAATCAGAGAAGATCAACCACACAAACAAACCGACGCGGGTGGAGCCACTTCAAACGTCCACGCCGGGGCCAGCGCAAACGTCCACGCCGATGTGCTCACCTAAGAGTTAGCTGCCACGGCCCCCCGCTGCGGCTGGCGGCGCGGGAGTGCGGAGCGCGACTCCGCCCTCCGCACAATCACGCCACTGTAGTCATCGCAGCGGTGCCTGTAGCGCTCCCAGACCGCCTCGTCGTATGTAGGCGAGAACAGCAGATAGTCCATTCGCTCGACCACTTCGGCGCCGGATTCCTCCAGCGCCTTGATAAGGCGCGCCCAATCAATGTGATCGTCAGGGTAGACATGAATGTCCCCTTCGACGGAAATGCGCCGCTTGTACCTGTAGCGGGCGACGTGGCGAGACGGCACCAGGCCGGCGCGTAGGAGATACTGCCAGCGCTTGTGCTCCGGATCCCAGAACGCTCCGGTGCGCGCGTCAGCGTTCGCGCGTCTAAAAGCGGCGAGCTGCGGTGGCACGCACCAGTAGTTGTCGTTGCACTCGTGATCCAGCAACATGACCCCGCCGGGCTTGAGCTTATTCACCAGGCCACCGGCAGTCGCGAGATAGTCGGCGATGTGATGCAGTACCGAATAGACGCCAATCAAGTCGAAGGACTCATCGGGAATGCCGGAAATAGAGGCACTCGGAAGCTCCAGAGTTGGTACGCGGAAGCGGGCTTCAACGATCCGAAGGAAGTCAAGCGATACGTCGGCGGCCGTCACCGAGTAGCCAAGATCAAGCATGTGGCGCGTGAGGTTGCCCGACCCCGCGCCGAAATCCAGCGCCTGACGCCCTCCGGTCTTGACCGCTGCCGACGCTCGCGCAACGGCGTCTCCGAGACGCTGTTGCTCTCTTGGGTTGAATATTTCGCCGTGGAGGCCGTCATACTCCGCGACGCAAGCCGCGTCCCCCTGTCCAGCGTTGACCGACCGCCCACGTACCACCGGCCTATCCCATTTGAGAGGCTAAGGCTGTCGCAAATATCAGCGGGATGCTCGCCGCCAGGCGACGGTGACCGCGATAGCGATGGGTACGAGCCAGGGGCGCGGCGCTTCGGCGGTTGGCCACGGCGGTCATCCAGGTCGCTGGAACGCCCGACGGGTCAACACGACCCGCCTAGGCCCAGTCTGGTATATCAAGGACAATCCTGGAAGCATCTCAGTGTCCACGAGAGGATATCGTCGATGTTGCCAGTCGGCCAGCGACGAGCACCCCTCTAGGCGCGCAGCGGCGGCTATTCGTCGAGTCGCAGCCGGTACGGAAGGAGCCCCAGGAGCGATTGGTCAGTGGGTGTGGGTCGGCGCCCTGTACCGGGAGACTGCCGTGGCTAAGCGCCCCCGTCGTACATGCAGCCCGTCCGTGTGGGCCTGGACCCAGCCGCGCGGATCTCGGGCTTGGTGGCGGCCTCGTGGTCGTGCGTCGCTGCGGCGCGCTGCTAGGCGCGGATGCCTCAGCGGGTCCCCTTGGG
>Ga0075030_100003643_pt1 | contig 13952 bp, 14 predicted proteins | sample LitLauG_LLR_2012_FD_71393 | JGI IMG/M metagenome (GOLD analysis project Ga0075030, IMG submission 71393) | Freshwater sediment microbial communities from Pennsylvania, USA - Little Laurel Run_MetaG_LLR_2012 | ecosystem: Environmental > Aquatic > Freshwater > Creek > Sediment | place: USA... | reverse complement strand
CGAAACTCGGGCTGGTGATTGTGGACGAGCAGCATCGCTTCGGAGTCTTGCAGCGGCTGAAACTGATGAGGAAACCGGCCGACGGAAGCCAGGATGCTCCGGCAGAGCCGCATGTGCTGGTGATGACGGCGACGCCGATTCCGCGCACTCTGGCGCTGACGCTCTATGGCGACCTGGACCTGAGCGTGCTGGATGAACTGCCTCCGGGGCGAACGCCCATTGTGACGCGACGCATTTCCGACGAGCGGTCGGCGGAGGTGTGGGAGTTCGTCCGCAAGCAGGTGAAGGCCGGGCATCAGGCGTATGTGGTGTATCCGGTGATCGAAGAAAACGAGGAGACCGACGTCAAAGCCGCGCTGAAAATGTATCGCGAGCTGAGCGGGAAGGTTTTTCCGGACTTGAAGATCGGGCTGTTGCACGGGAGGCTGGAGAGCGATCTGAAGGAACAGGTCATGCGCATGTTCCAGAAAGGCGACCTGCAGATTCTGGTTGCGACGACGGTGATCGAGGTCGGGGTGGACGTGCCCAACGCGACGGTCATGGTGATCGAGCACGCGGAGCGCTTCGGCCTGGCGCAGTTGCATCAACTGCGCGGAAGAATTGGGCGGGGCGCGGCGAAGTCTTATTGCGTGCTGATGACCGGCGGCAAGGTCACGGAAGAAGGCGAGCGGCGGATCGACGCCATGACCAAGACCAACGACGGTTTCGAGATCGCAGAGCTCGATCTCGAACTGCGGGGCCCGGGCGAATTCTTTGGCACCAAACAGGCGGGCCTGCCGAGCTTCCGCGTCGCCAACTTAATTCGCGACCGGCAACTGCTGGAGGCAGCCAAGCGCGAAGCGGCGACCGTAGCGGCCGCGCCGAATGACGAGATTTCCGAAGTCGAGCGGAGCCGCGCCCTGGTGGAACTACGTTCCCGCTGGAGCAGGACGTATGGTCTGGTCGAAGTGGGGTGAACTGGTAGAATCGGTGTGATGTCGAATGAGTCGCAACTCGTTCAGATTGGCCCAACCCCACCGCCGCGCATCCCCAAGCCTGCGTGGCTGCGCGCGAAAGCTCCGGTCGGCGACAACTTTCACAATCTGAAAAAGCTGGCCCGCGGCCTGGGCTTGCATACGGTCTGCGAGTCGGCGCAGTGCCCTAACATCGGCGAGTGCTGGAACCACAAGACTGCGACCTTCATGCTGCTGGGCGACATCTGTACCCGCCGCTGCGGATTTTGTGCTGTTCCCAAAGGCCGTCCGCAGGCGATTGATTGGGACGAGCCGCGACGCGTGGCTGAAGCTGTGGCTACACTCGGCCTGAAACATGCGGTCGTGACCAGCGTGAATCGGGACGACGACAACGTGGGGGGAGCGAGAATTTTTGCCGAGACCATCCGCGAGATTCGCGAATTGATTCCTGAATGCAGGGTCGAAGTCCTCATCCCCGACTTTCAGGGGCTGGAAGAACCGCTGCGGATCGTGCTCGACGCAAAGCCGAATGTGCTGAACCACAACACCGAAACCGTGCCGCGGCTTTATCGCACGGTTCGCTCGGGCGCGCGCTATCAGCGGACGCTGGACCTGCTGGCGAACGCCAAGCGGATTTCACCTGAAACCGTAACCAAGAGCGGCGTGATGGTGGGCCTGGGCGAGACGACGGCGGAACTCGTGGAAGTGTTCCGCGACCTGGGAACTCGTGGCGTGGATATTCTTACGGTTGGGCAATATCTGCGGCCCTCAAAAGATCATCTGCCCATCGCCCGCTTTTATGCGCCGGAGGAATTCGCCGATCTGAAGCGCGAGGCGCTGAAGTTTGGGTTCCGGCATGTGGAGTCGGGGCCGCTGGTGCGGTCGAGCTATCACGCCCACGAGCAGGCGGACGCCACGGCGACTCCGCAGGTGGTCAGCTGAAGGATGGCCGCGCCGCACCGCATATTTTTCCGCACAAGAGCCGCTGCTGAATGAGCGCCGTCCTGGTAGCGCTGGGATTTTTCGCCGGACTGCTTGGATCGCTGACGGGCATTGGCGGCGGCGTGCTGCTCTCTCCCCTGCTGGTTTTATATTTCGGCGTTCCCTTGCGTCAGGCCATCGGGACGAGCCTGGTTGCGGTGATCACGACGTCGGCGGCCAGCTCTTCCATCCACCTGCAGCGCCACACCACCGACATTCGCCTGGGCATGACGCTGGAACTCTTCACCTCGTTCGGCGCGGCGGTGACGGCCTATCTGGTGGGCTATTTCAATCGCAACACGCTGGAGGCGGTGTTTGCCTCGTTCCTGCTTTACAGCGCGGTCACAATTCTTGCGCGCAAAGGCAAGGTCAAAGTAAGGGACGAGGAAGACCCGTCTCCCACCGAAACCGTCGACACGGCGATTGCGCCTTATGAGCCGCAGCGCTATCCGCTTGGCATGGGCGCGAGCCTGCTGGCGGGCGGGCTTTCGGGCCTGCTTGGGATTGGCGGCGGGCCGATCAAAGTTCCTGTGATGTATTTGTTCATGAACGTGCCGCTGAACGTGGCCACCGCAACTTCAAACTTTATGATCGGCGTGACGGCGGCGGCGAGCGCGTTTGTTTATTACCGGCGGGGCGACATTCTTGTGCATCTTGCTGCCACGCTGGCCGTGGGCGTGTTTTGCGGATCTTTTCTGGGCGCGCGGCTGGCTCCGCGCATTCACAGCAAATATGTCGTTGGTCTGCTGGTCGCGGTGATGCTTTATCTTTCCGGGCATTTGTTTGTTCATCTTTACCACGGGTGGAGGCCATGAGCGAGCGCCGGGAGCCGGGGTTCGATCAGGCGGTCGCACTGGTGTTGCGCATCGGTGCGTTTGCCGGCTTCCTGGTGATGCTCGCCGGTTTAATCGACGGCGTGTTCGTGCATGGACAGATGCCGCTGCTGATCGAGAAATTCGGCGTGCTGATCATGCTGGCGACGCCCGTGGTGCGGGTCTTCGTCGCAGGCGTGCTGTTTTTCAGGGAGAAGGACTGGCGCTATGGCTGGATTTCCCTCGCCCTGCTCATGATCCTGCTGCTGGGATCGGTGTTCGGCATCGGCGAACACTAAAAAATGTGCAGTTTAATTGACAAATACTTCTTGGGATTTTCGCGGAAGGCCTTCAGCAACTCCTGGGTCTGGACCAGCGTCTGGTTGGCGTTGTTGTAAAGGGACTCATCCTTGAGAAACTTGCCGGCGCTTCCCTGGCCCGCTTCCATTTCTGAGGTCAGCGCGGAAAGATTGCTGATGGTTTTGTCGATCTTCTGCGCGAGGGCTTCGTCTTTGGTCAGCTTCCCAATGGTGCCGCGCCCCGCGTTAATGTCTTCGCTGACCTTCTTTAAGTTCGCGATGGTGTCGTTCGCGTTATTGTAGAGAGACGGATCTTTGAGGAACTTTCCCGCGCTGCCTTGGCCTTTTTGCAGTTCGTCCGCCATCGTATTGATCTTGTCGAGCGCGGCGTTCACCTTGTCATAGGTATCTCGATTGGCAATTAATGCGCCCAGGGTCCCCTGGCCTTTTCCAATCTGGTCGACAATTCCCTTGAACTCATAGACGGTGGTCGAAAAGCGATCGTAAAGTGTGGGATCGTAAATGAGCTTGCCAATCGAGCCTTTGCCGCTCTCGATAAAGGCCACGATGCGATCCAGGCGCTTGATCAAGGCGTCCATATTTTCGAGGGTGCCCTGGCTGGAGCGGACCACATCATTGAAATCGGGGTTGTCGTGGACCGTCAGCACGTCGCCGCTTTGCAGTGGCGGACCCTGGGCCTGAAAACTTTCGATATCGACGTAGCTTTCCCCCAGAACCCCAGCGGTCTTGATGATCGCGACTGAGTCGCGGCGCAAGCCGTACTCGAATTTGTCGCTGATGTGCATCGTGACTTCAACCGGAGTGGCGAGCCGGGCCCGGTCGGGAGTGATCATGATCTTTTTGACGTTGCCGATATCGACGCCGTTGAGGCGGACCGGAGCGCCAATCCGCAATCCGCTGGCATTATCAAAATAGGCTCGAACGGTGAGGTGCTTGGTGAAGAAGCCGCCAGTGCCGCTGATCAGGAAAATCAGGACCGCAAGCGTCAGGGACGCGAAGATTACGGTAACGCCGACGCGCAGTTGCGACCATTTCAGTTGCTTCTGGCTAGGCAATCTTCGTCCCTCGGGCGATGGGGACTCCACCGCGCGACTCTCGCTGAATAATATCAGACTGCCGACACCGGAATGCCGGCGAAACACCCTCAGTTTTCCAGGATGACTTGCGCCATGGCCTGTTCTTTGGTGTGGGTGAGAGAGAGCGCAACATTGCGGACGCCGAGCTGGGCGGCGATGCGGCCGGCCTCGCCGTGGAAGACCATCGTCGGGCGACTGCCCGGCTTGCGCGCCACCTCGCAATCGCGCCAACGCACACCGCGGCTCCAGCCGGTTCCAAGCGCTTTCATCCCGGCCTCTTTGGCCGCAAAGCGGGCGGCAAACCTCTCATTGCTGTTGGCTTTTGCCTGGCAGTACCGAATTTCGCCTGCCGTAAAAATACGGTCAAGAAAGCGGCTGCCAAAGCGCTTGATCGTTTCGCGGATGCGGGGAACTTCGGTGATATCGATGCCGGTGCCGATGATCATCGCTCAGCGCTTCGCGATCTCGGCCAGGGCCTGCGCGAGAGTGGAATCTTGAGCGGGGAAGACCGTGCGCAGGTCCAGGAGCACACGATCATCTTCGACACGCACAGCGACGGGCGTAGAGGCCCGGCGCAGGCGGGCTGCTAGGTCGCCGGCCCGAAGGCCGGGGCACGCCACCGCCAGCAGCCTGGTTGGCAGAGTCGAGGAGGGCGCGGCACCACCGCCGAGCAGAGATTCTCCGCTGATCACTTCCATCACGAGGCCAGAGTGAGATAACTGTTCCGCCAGGGCACACGCTCGGGCTTCGATTTCGACTTCCGTCACCTGCATCATGCGCAGAGCAGGAATTGACTTGTAGTCGTGGCGAACATAGGCGAGCAGAGTTGCTTCCAGGGCGGCATAGGTAAGCTTGTCGACCCGCAGCGCGCGAAACAGCGAGTTCGAACGCATGCGATTGATGAGATCCAGGTCCCCGCTGAGAAGTCCCGCCTGCGGGCCACCCAGCAGTTTGTCCCCGCTGTAGGTCACCACGTCCACTCCCTCCCGCAAACTGCCCAGAACATTCGGCTCGCCGGTTACACCAAAGGCTGCAAGCTCGACCAGGGCGCCGCTGCCCAGGTCTTCCATGACCGGAATGCCGCTCCGGTGGCCCAGTTCGACGAGTTCTGCAATCGAGGGCCGCTCCGTGAATCCAGTGATCTCGAAATTCGACCGATGCACGCGCAGCAGGAGCCTGGTCCGTTCATTGACGGCTTGCGCAAAATCGGCGGCGCGCGTGCGGTTCGTCGTGCCCACTTCGCGGAGCACGGCGCCGGATTTTGCCATCACGTCTGGAATGCGAAACGATCCGCCGATTTCAACCAACTCTCCACGCGAGACAACAACCTCGCCGCCTTCTGCGAGGGTATTAAGAGCGAGAAGGACCGCTGCGGCATTGTTGTTGACCACGATCGTGGAAGCCGCGGACGGCCTTTCGCCTGCTTCTTGCAGCAATCGCTGAAAAAGACGGTCTACGTGGATGTCGCGCTTGCCCCGCTCCCCGGTCGCAAGATCGAACTCGAGGTTGGAATAGTGGATGCCGTTGCTTCGAACGTGCTCAAGCGAGGCCGGCGAAAGCGGCGCGCGGCCGAGACTGGTGTGCAGGATGACTCCGGTCGCATTGATGACCGGGCGCAGAGAAAAATCCAGTTGAGCGCGAAGCTCCCGGCCGACTGCCTCTCCCAGCCCGGACAGCGCTAATTGCAAACCGGATTCGTCCAGAGCGCGCCGTGAGGCCTCAGCCCGCAAACGCGCGAGTACCGAGCGCAATGCCGCAAGCAGTGCGGGCTGGCCCTCCGTCTGCAGAAAAGTCGCGATGTCGGGACGCCGCATCAGGTCGTCAACCGATGGTATCGTGCGCAACAGCTCGTTTGTCGCAGCCTGCTTCACGCTGAAATTATGCCATGTGGAACTGCCAGACTGCCGGCGCGGCTACAGGGTGTGAAGATAGGCGAGCAGTTCGGAAAGTTGTTGTGCGTCTAGAGTCTGGCTGAAGCCGGGCATTTCGTTTCGCCCAAGCCGAACGATATCGGAGACGCGATCGTCGTTGGCGGGAAGCCCGCTCAACGACAAGTACTGTCCGCGAAATACTCCCTTCAGCGATGGCCCCTTTTTTCCGCGGCTCGAGTATGGCTCGTGGCAGCGGTCGCAGTAGTTGTCGTAGACCTTACGCCCGCTCGACTGCTGCGGCGTCAGGCCCAGTTCGGCATCCGACTTGCGCCGCTCCACCTCGCAGGCCGAGATGACGACCAGCGCCAACATCAAAGCCGCGGGCAGGGTCCAGCGCGATCGTCGCGGCACAGTTCTTGATTCGGCATATCGTCGCTTCATCAGGCAGGAAGGGCGTCGACCAACACTTGGCGCTGCTGTGACCTTACAATACGAACAACCGAAATGGAAGTGGTGACCAAAAGAGTCTACGAGACTGTTGATCGCTCAGATGGGGCGCGCGTCCTGGTGGACCGCCTGTGGCCTCGCGGAATCAGTAAGGAGGCGGCGGCATTGCATTCCTGGATGCGTCAACTGGCGCCGTCCGATGTGCTCAGACAGTGGTACCACGCGAATCGTACGCATTGGGCTGCATTCCGGCGCTACTACCTGAAAGAGCTGGCCCTGCCTGGGGCAGAAGCCGAGCTGAACAAACTCTATAAACTTGCGCATCGCCGGAAGCGCGTCACGCTGCTTTTCGCATCGAAGGACGAGAAGCACAACAACGCGGAGGTTCTGAAGGAGTTGGTCGAGGGCATGAAAAAACCGCCCACTGGCACTGGTCCTTCGGGCGTGCGAGTGGCGCGCAGAAGGGCGGCGGCTCGGCGTGCCTAGGAGCTTGCCAGATTCTCTCTCCAACCAAGAAGCCCGTCGCATCCAACAGCCATGAGAACCGTTTTTCAATGGAATGTGGGCAGCCGTACCGTTGAACTCGGACGGCGGACGCTGGTGATGGGCATCCTCAACGTTACGCCCGACTCGTTCTCCGACGGCGGACTCTACCTTGATACCGGCCAGGCCATCACGCATGGGCTTCAAATGCTCGACGAAGGCGCAGACATCTTGGACGTGGGCGGCGAGTCGACTCGCCCCGGAGCCAAGTCGCCGGTCAGTGCGGAAGATGAACTGGCGCGCGTGATGCCGGTCATCCAGAAACTGAGGCAGGCGCGGGGGGACGCTTTGCTGTCGGTCGACACTTACAAGGCAGAAGTAGCGCGGGCCGCCTTCGCGGTGGGTGCTGAAATCGTGAATGACGTCAGCGGCTTTCGCTGGGACCGAAACATGGCCAAAACTGTCGCGGAGTTGAAATGCGGGGCGGTGTTAATGCACATGCGCGGCAAGCCCGAGGAATGGCGGGCCCAACCCCCGGCGGCCGACATCGTTTTGCAAGTGAAGCGTGAGCTGCGCGATTGGGCCGAGAGCGCCGTGCTTGCGGGCGTGCGGCGCGAGCGGATTGTGCTCGATCCGGGCTTTGGGTTCGGCAAGAACTTTGACGAAAACTACCCGCTGCTGGCGCGATTCCAGGAACTGGTGTCGCTTGGATTGCCTTTACTGGCGGGCGTTTCGCGCAAGTCGTTTCTGGGACGCACCCTGCAGCGCAACGGCAATGACGCGGCGCCGGCGGAGCGTCTCAGCGGAACGCTGGCCGCTCATACGGCGCTTATTCTTAAGGGCGTCCATATTCTGCGGACTCACGACGTAAAACCCGCGGTGGAAGCGGCACGTGTGGCGGATGCGATCCTGCAGCCGCGCTGACACTGTAGACCGATTCCATCGAGTTCCTCATGAACGAAATCGACATTCTCGCGAGCGACGCCAGAGTAACGGTGCGACGACCTGGTCCGCCGAATCTCGACGGCACATGCGTCGTTTACTGGATGCGACGCGCCCAGCGCGGCCGCGACAACCCGGCGCTCGACGTGGCAATCGAAATCGGGAACGCGCTCGGGAAGCCGGTCGTCGTCTTCTTCGCGCCGATCCCGTTCTATCCTCATGCCAACCTGCGCCACTTTCACTTTCTGGCGCAGGGAATTCCTGACATCGCCTCCGATCTTGAAAAACGCCGCATCGGGTTCGTGCTTCGCCGCTATCCCGACCACAGCCTGCTGCGCTTTTGCGAAGAAGTGAAGCCGGCCCTGGTGGTGGGCGATGAAACTCCCCTCCGGGAGCCGGAAGCGTGGGCACAAACCGCAGCCCGGAAGTTGCGTGTTCCGCTGTGGACGGTGGATGCCGACGTCATCGTTCCCTCAAAACTGCTGGAGAAGGCGCAATACGCCGCTCACATCATTCGTCCGCGACTCAACGCGCTGCTGCCGAAATTCCTGGTGGCTCCCCGCAACAAGGCGGCAAGGCATGAGTGGAAGGCGCCGCCAGACTTTGCCTCGCCCGCACCCGGGACGGACATCACCGAGGGTTGGCAACTGGACCGCAGCGTTGCACCGGTTGCCGAGTGGCACGGCGGCACGCACGAAGCAATTCGGCTGTTGAACGAGTTTGTGACAACCAAGCTTACCGGCTACGGCACGCAGCGCAACAAGCCGGAAGTCGACCACACCAGCCGTCTCTCGCCCTATCTGCACTTCGGCCACATCAGCCCGGTCACGGTGGCGCTGGCCGTAAAGAATGCCGCCGCGCCCAACCCCGACAAGGAAGCTTTCCTGAACCAGATTGTCGTGTGGCGGGAACTGGCGGTAAACCTGGTGCGGTTCAACGCGAACTATGACAACTTCGAGTGCGGCGAACCGTGGGCGCACCGCACCCTGGCGCAACATGCCGCTGATCCTCGGCCAATCGTCTACTCGCAGGACCAACTCGAGCGCGCCGAGACGCACGACCAGCTTTGGAATGCCGCCCACGTGCAGATGGTGCGCACGGGATGGACGCACAACTACGTGCGCATGTACTGGGCCAAGAAAATTCTGGAGTGGACCCCGTCGCCGGCGGAGGCATTTCGCATTGCCGTCTACCTCAACGATAAGTACGAACTCGACGGGCGCGATCCGAATGGCTATGCGGGAATCGCGTGGTCGATCGTCGGCAAGTTCGACCGTCCGTGGTTTGAGCGGCCGATCTTTGGGCTGATTCGTTACATGTCGGGTGAGAGCACCGGCAAAAAGTTCGACAGCAAGAAATACATCCGGCAGCATCTCTCAACCCGTCTGTTCGAGTAGAGCCTGATCACGGCTTCACGGCAGCCGGGTAGATCCCCTCTAACGCCTTCCCGCGCTGCTGCTCCAGTTCCGGATGCGGCATTGCGACGCGAGGCAGCATCGCGTCGCGCTGTGCTGCGTTGTAGACAAAGATCGCCATAACCACAGCAGCCTGTTTCAGGTCCGGCTCGGAGAGCCGCTCATAGGTGTCGAGGTTGGTGTGGTGGCTGCGGCTCTCGTAGTCGCGGGGGTCCTGGATAAACTGGAAACCCGGCAAGCCGATTTGTGTGAATGACACGTGGTCCGTGGAGCCCGTATTGCGCATGGAAATCGTAGAAAAGCCGAGATCGCTAATGGGCGCGGCCCACTGCTGAAAGACGTTTGCCACGGCCGCATTTCCCTCGGTGAAGATGCCGAGAAATTTTCCACTACCGTTGTCGGCATTAAAGTAGGCGTCGAGTTTGGCGTATTCCGGCTTGGTGACGATGGGCCCGGTGGCCTGGCGGATGAACTTGGGAACTGCCTGCTCTTCCGGCTTATTGGAATAAGACGCTTCGCCGAAATGACTGCTGACATATCCCGCCGAACCAAACAATCCTTGCTCTTCCCCGCCCCACAGGCCGATTCGAATGGTACGCCGCGGCTGAAGGTTCAGCGCCCGCAGAATGCGCATGGCTTCCAGAGCAATGATCGAGCCCGCCCCATTGTCCGTGGCTCCCGTGCCGGCGATCCAACTGTCAAGATGGCCGCCCATCATCACTACCTGGTCCTTCAGAGCAGGATCGTTGCCGGGAATCTCGCCGATCACATCGTTGCCAGGTTCGTGATCTCCTAAAAACTGGGTCGCAATATTGAGCCGCGCCGATACCGGCACGTCGTGCGAGATCAGTCTCAGCATGCGCCCATAAGCTTCGTTCGCGATTACCGCCGAGGGCACGGCCTGCTTATGTTCGGGGCTGTAAACAAACCATCCCAGCGACACATTGGTATCGTCGTGGAGAACGCCGCCGGAACCACCCGGGCGAAGGACGGCCGCTACATGCTCGTCGGCGAAGAAGCGTCCGACTTTTTCCTGAAACCCAATCTGCCCAAAAATCTTCTGCCAGAATCCAGGGTCGGCAGGCAGGACATAGGTTTCCAACTGGTCGCCGTCCACAGGATAGGAGCGCAGGTGATCGAGCTTGGCCTGGTCGTCATGCTTGAATTCCGGAACATCGTCAGGCTTCACCTTGGGGGCGTCACCATAGAGGACGATCTTGCCCGCCAGTTTGCCCTTCCACTTCTCAAATTCTTTTTCGTCGTTGAGGTCCGGCACCGCCACGACAGCCGCGGTCACTTCGCCGGCAGTGGCCGGCGACCACGGTGTGGCCTGCCCCAGGAACGTCGCGGTGGCAGGGGCAGTCATCTGAATTGACGTTCCGATCTGCCGCCATCCCATGCCGAAGTCGCCCCATGATTCGCTGTGTACGTTCGAAGCGCCCATGCGCGTGAGCTGGTCTTCGGACCACTTCACCGCGTTGGCGAAATCCGGCGATCCGGTAAGCCGCGGACCGATGCCGTCAAACAAGCCGCTGGCGTACTCCATGATGTGAGAATGACTGAAGCCTTCATCGCGGATGCGGGCGATCGCGTCCAGATCGAGGGTTTCGACGGCGGGTTGAGCTGGAGCCGGCGTGGGTTTAGGTTTTTCGGCTGCGAAAGCGCTCAGCGACACGGCGAGGACGGCGGCAAGGGCGGTTTTCATGGCCGGTAGATGATACGGGAGGCCAGCTTCCAGTCGCAATTCGGCGATTTGCAGTTTGAAAGAAAACGCTGGACTGGTAACTGTATATTCTGTTATAACAGAAATTACAGAATAAATATGCCGCTGACTCCCGTCGAACAGAAGTTCATCCTGCACTGGGGTGAAATGGGCACCCGCTGGGGCATCAATCGCACGGTGGCACAGGTGCATGCTTTGCTGTTCGTTTCGCCAAAGCCGCTGCACGCCGAGGAAATCGCCACCACTCTGGCCGTGGCCCGCTCCAACGTGAGCACCAGCCTTCGCGAGTTGCAGGGCTGGGGAATCGTGCGCATCGCGCACGTGCTGGGCGATCGCAGGGACCACTTCGAATCAGTGAAGGACGTCTGGGAGATTTTTCGGATCGTCGCGCAGGAGAGGAAGCGGCGTGAGATTGACCCCACTCTGCGCGTGTTGCAGGAATGCGTTAGCGAACTGAAAACATCAGGCTCGGGGGCAGCCTACACGCGACAGCGTCTGGAAGAGATGCTCGACTTCCTCACCACTACGTCCGGACTGTTCGAGGAATGCATCACTGTGCCTGTTGGCGCATTGAAGGGGATGGTCCGCCTGCGCGGGAAGATGAAAGTGCTGCTGCAAGCGGGGAAGAAACCAGCGGCGAAATGAGGACAGCATGATCTCGCTTGCATCGGAAATTACCGACGGCAAGGGACGGCACGCCCGTGGATGGCTTTTCTACGACGCCGACTGCGAGTTCTGCACCAGCATCGCAACCTGGCTCAGAGGTCCAATGGGGCGCCGAGGCCTTGCGATCGCTCCCTTGCAGGATCCGCGCGTGGGCAGCCTTCTCGGCCTTTCAGGTGCCGAACTCTTGCAAGCAATCCGTTTTGTGCACACCGACGGGCGCCGCTACGTCGGCTCCGAAGCCGTGCTCGCCCTGGCGCAAGAACTGTGGTGGGCGCGACCGCTGGTGTGGGTCACGAGATTCCCAGGCGCAAGGCCGGTTATGCGGTTGGCCTACCGGAGGCTGGCCCTGCGGCGCAAATGCACGGCTGAACGATGCACGGCGGACGCAGTTGCAAGTCGGTGCTGAGGCGAGTCTCTCTATGAAAATCAGAGTTACCGATCTCTGGACATCCAACGGAACCATCGATCGTGGCCCTTACGCCCTGGTGGGTGTGGTCGGGTTTGCTCTGAAGCACAATCTTGACCGGCTTGTCGCGACATACGCGTTTCACCGCCCCTGGGATCTCTTCAACTACTGGGTCCCGATTCGCGATGTGGCAAGGGTCACAGCGCTACCCAGCACCGACGCCGCGTTCCTTGCAACCATGGTCGCGCTGGCACTTCCCTTCATCTGGGTCGGCGTCGCGCTCACCATGAAGCGGCTTCGCAGCGCGAGCCTGCCAGCCCCGCTGCTCGTGCTGTTTTTCGTTCCGTTCCTGAATCTGCTCTTCTTCCTAATTCTCTCACTGATTCCTGCTCGCAGCCACGCCGCGATGCATTCTGCGGGGCAAGAGTTGAAGACCTCGTTTTGGGTGCTGTTCTTCCCAGACAGCGCATGGGGCAGCGCGGCTATTTCCGTTCTCATTACCGTTCCATTTGGGCTGGGCATGGCGCTGATCAGCACCCAGTTGTTGCAAAACTATGGCTGGGGATTGTTCGTAGCCTTGCCATTCACCATGGGATTTGCCGCCGCCATTATTTACGGTGTGCGCCAACCCCGCAGTCAGTGGAGTTGCATTGGCGTGGCATGCCTTTCAGTTTCAATCATGGGGCTGGCGCTGCTCGGGCTTGCGGTGGAGGGCGTGGTCTGTCTGGTGATGGCAATGCCTATCGCCCTGCCGCTGGCGGTCATCGGTGGAATCTTCGGCTACTTGGTCCAGCGCCGGCGCTGGCTCCAGCAAAATGCGCCGGCTTTTCTTTCCGTCCTGGTTCTCTTCGTCCCTGGTGTCCAGGGGATCGAGCGCATGGCTGCGCCGGTGCCATCGGTCTATGTCGTTCGTTCCGCCATTGACATCCAGGCGCCTCCCGACAAGGTGTGGAAGCAGGTGGTAGCCTTCACGGAAATTCCTCCGCCCCGTGAATGGATGTTCCGCGCCGGCATCGCTTATCCCATACGTGCCGAGATACGAGGCACAGGCCCGGGAGCGGAGCGGCATTGCGTGTTCTCAACCGGAGCGTTTGTCGAGCCTATACAAATTTGGGACGAACCGCGCCAGCTGAAGTTCTCCGTAACCGCAAACCCCGCTCCCATGGAGGAATGGACGCCCTACCATCACATCGAGCCGCCGCATCTCCACGGCTTCCTGGTCTCAAACGGCGGCCAGTTCCTGCTCACGTCGTTACCCAATGGCGGCACTCGGCTCGAAGGCACCACGTGGTACCGGCACTCGTTGTGGCCGTCCGGCTACTGGCGGCTGTGGTCAAACGCCATCATCCACCAAATCCACATGCGGGTGCTGCAACACATTCGGGATGAGGCAGAGAAAGTCAGGGACAAGGACCCTTAGAACGCCTTGCCGGAATCCAGCAGAATCGTCACCGGCCCGTCGTTCACCAGTGCCACTTGCATGTCTTCCTGAAAGCGGCCGGTCTCGCAGCGCGGTCCGGCGGCACGAATGCGCGCCACGAACAACTCATATAATTCCCGTGCCAGCTCTGGCCGAGCCGCCGCATCGAACGACGGCCGCTTGCCTTTGCGCGCATCTCCGTACAAAGTAAACTGCGAAACGGCCAACACGCTCCCTGCCGCGTCCTGCACGCTGCGGTTCATCTTGCCCTGATCACCTTCAAAGATTCTCAGCCCGCAGACTTTTTCGGCCAGGTATGCAGCGTCTGCCTCGGTGTCGGCTTGGCCCACGCCAAGCAGGACCAGAAGTCCCGCGCCGATCTGCCCGACGACCTCGCCCTGCACGGTAACGGAAGCGCTACTGACGCGTTGCACCAC
>Ga0075030_100003642_pt1 | contig 13953 bp, 15 predicted proteins | sample LitLauG_LLR_2012_FD_71393 | JGI IMG/M metagenome (GOLD analysis project Ga0075030, IMG submission 71393) | Freshwater sediment microbial communities from Pennsylvania, USA - Little Laurel Run_MetaG_LLR_2012 | ecosystem: Environmental > Aquatic > Freshwater > Creek > Sediment | place: USA... | reverse complement strand
TCGCCAACGTTTCGCACGAACTGCGGACTCCGCTGACCTCCATCCAGGGGTATACCGAGACACTGCTGGACCAGCCGCCGGGCGAAGGCAACCATGTTCGCGACTTTCTCGAAATTATTCGCAAGAACGCGGCCCGCATGGCGCGCCTGACCGAGGACCTGCTGACGCTTGCCCGGGTGGAATCAGGCGAGCAGCGGTTCGACACCCAGGAAGTGAATGCCGAGGAACTGCTGGAGGATGCCTTCGAAAGTTTCCACGAAGTGGCGCGGTCCTATGAGGTGGAGCTCCAGAAGGAGAACGGAGCGGCGGGCAAGCGCGTCAAAGCCGACCGGGAAGCGATCCACCAGGTCTTTTCGAACCTGATTGAGAATGCGCTGAAGTACGCTGCGGTGGGCAAGCGGGTGGTTCTGGGAGCGCGGGAGGTTGCGGGCGGGATTGAGTTTTACGTGAAGGACTTTGGACCAGGAATTTCATCCGAGCACCTGCCGCGGCTATTCGAGCGGTTCTACCGCGTGGATAAGGCGCGCTCGCGGGAATCGGGCGGGACCGGGCTGGGGTTGGCCATCGCCAAGCACATTGTTCTGGCGCATGCGGGGACGATCCGGGCGGAAAGTGAACTGAACCACGGCTCAGCTTTTCTATTTATGCTACCGGCGGCGCCTGGGCCGGCTTCGCCGCGAAGCATGGGTGAGGCAAAAAAAATGTAAAATTCACAGCCCTTTAACCCGCGTGCTCATCGAAAAGATTATGCTTATGCTAGGTTGGTGTGCAATCTGTAACCTGGATCCATCGCTCGTGGGAGCGGTCTTGAGCACTCAAAGGATGCTGCGCGTATGAGCACGGCCGTAAAGATTCCCCCTCCGGGCGCCTCTTACTCCGACCTTGTGAAAAGAACCGTGGAAGCCTGCGAGTTGGCGCGGGAAGCGGCGGCCATCGCGGCGGAGGGAATTGCCACCGGATCGATGTCCCACCTGAACGCCATCCGGAAATATGAGAAAGATCTGGACGCCATCGACCTGGAAGTCGATTCCGGCGTTACCGCGATCATTACCCGCGTGCCCGAGGCGGAAACGCGTCAATTGCTGGCGTGCATGAAAGTCGTGATCGGGTTGGAGCGAATCGGGGACCTGCTGTTGAGTTTTGCGACCAGCGCGCAGGCGGCCGGGGCGCGGCTCGATTCGCAGGATGCGCGGGACCTGACGCAGATGGCGACTATCCTTGAAAAGATGCTCGCCGACGTGGCGCATTCGTTCTCGCAGCGGGACGTGAAGAAAGCGATCGACGTGCTGCGGGCGGATGCCGAAATGGATCGGCTGCGGAACCTGATTTTCCTGCGACACATCGAGAATCCGGAAAACATCGCGCATCATGCCAGCCTGCAGGTGATCTTCATGACCCAGTCGCTGGAGCGCGCGGGCGATCACGCCAAGAACCTGGCCGAGGAAGTGTGCCATTTTGTCAGCGGACACAGCGTGCGGCACCTGCTGATGTCGTACGACAAACCGATTGAGCAGATGTTCCTCGATTGGCTGCGGCACAAAGACGACAAGTCGAAGTAACCCCCTTCCATTCCTGCGTGCTTGACAGCTAAAGTATTGAAGGCGAGACTCGGATCAGGCCTTTTCATCCCCTGCACTTCGCTCGACGCGGGGAAGGTGGTGTGTCGCCCCATGCGCGGATCTGCTCAACCCGACCCTCCAATCCCTGCGGAAAGGGCCAAAGACGGTATATTTCCGGCCGAGCCCTCGAGTTCCAACGGAGGGCAATCTCTCGGAGAGCAGGAACTGGAGGCTGCATTGCAATTGCTGGTCGAGCGTGCGCAGTACATCACAGGCGCGACGGGAACGGCCTTGGCGTTGCCGAGTGGTGAGGAGATGGTTTGCCGGGCGAGCGCTGGGACGTCCGCGCCTCCGGTGGGGGCGCGGTTGCAAGCGAAGTCGGGATTGACCGGCGAGAGTATGGCCCGTCGCCAACTCTTGCGCTGTGACAACGCGGAACTTGATCCCCGCGTGAATCTGGAAACTTGCCGCCAGATGGGGATCGCGTCGATTGTGGTGATGCCCCTGCTGCGCCCGAACGGCGAAATTCGCGGTCTGTTCGAGCTCTTTTCCGATCATGCCTATGCTTTCGAAGAACGCGATCTGGGCGCCCTGGAGCGCATGGCGGATCTGACGTTGACAGCGCTGGATTTGGCGGAAGGCGGGCCGGGCGCACTGCCCGGATTTGCGGGCGCGGGTGCTCCGGCTCCGAATTCGGGTCCCGCGAAGCCCCGGATCGAGGCTGTCCAGGCCCCCGCAGTACCGGCCGCTGCAGAAGCTGTCGGCGTGGAGCAAGGGCAAGAGATTGACCAGAAGGATCAGGAACCGGGTCGGGCAGCGAATCGCGGTTCGGTAGGGGACAAGTCCGGAATCGTTGCATTCAGCAAACCGATGGGCTACGAATCGGTAGCTGCCGACCTGTTCGAAAGCTCGTCGCCCACAGAACCACCGGCTCCCGTGCCGGAGGCCATGCTGCGTGTCCAGAAGTGTGTGGCATGCGGGTTCCCGGTGTCGGAAGGGAGAACTTACTGCCTGGACTGCGAGAGAAAGGATGGTAAGCGATCCCCCTCGTTAGGGCCCGCCGCGGTGGAATCGGTACCCGGGTTCCTGGATGTCCCAGAGCCGCCGGAGGAGTCCTGGCTTGCGAACCATGTGAATCTACTGGCCGTTGTGGTCCTGATCCTGGGTATTCTGGTGGCGATTGTTGTGTTTCGCTAGCGGGGGACGAACTGGCGAGTCGCTGTTTTTCTTGACAAAATGGCAGTTGGGACCATACATTGCGCATATCCGCTCGTTGCTTGACTATAGGTGCCTAGCATGAAGAATGTATATGAAGTTTTGAGACAGAAAGAACTGGAACTGACAAGGTTGGAAAAAGAGGTGGAAGCCTTGCGAGTCGCGGCGCCCTTACTTTCCGAAGAGAAAGAGGGAATGATCGAGACATCGAAACCAACCCTGACGTCCACGCCGTCCCAGCAGCCGATCCGGATTCCTCCGCCGGTGGTTGCCGCGCCGACACCGCCACCGGCACGCGCAGCAGGCTGGGAAGATGCTGCCAAGCGCTGGCCCTAAGAGAATTGTCGGTCTCCATCAAGAAGGCCCGGGATTGATCCTGGGCCTTCTTGCTTAGCTTCCACCCGGACGAACACTACCCCTGAGTTGTGAACGCCAACGTCAGCAAGGTCTTTTGCTCGACCTCGTGTGCCTTGGCGGATCCGGTTGCCGGGCTCGGACTTCCCGATCGCTTCACCGACAGTACAGGCCGCTCCTGCGCGATGCGGCGCAAGCGCGGCAGCATATAAAAAAGCGGTCCCATATTCGACGGCTCTTCCTGCACCCATACGATGTCGCGAGCCGCGTTGTGACGATCGAGTTCCGCCGCCAGTTCGGCCTCGGGGAAGGGGTACATCTGCTCCAGGAACACGATGGCCGTGCTCGTGTCGTTGCGTTTCTTGCGCTCCATGCGCAGTTCATGCCCGATTTTCCCGGTGCAGATCAGAATGCGCTTGGTGTCTCTGGTCTCTGTATCCGGGATGACCGGAAGGAAGCGCTGGTGCGTGAGATCTTCGAGCGGCGAAAGTGCGTCGGGATGCCGCAGCATGCTCTTGGGGGTAAACACGACCAGCGGTTTTCTCCACTTCCGCAGCGCCTGCCGCCGCAGAAGGTGGAAGTACTGACCGGCATTCGAGGGCTGGCAGATCTGGATATTGTCGCGCGCCGCCAGTTGCAGAAAACGCTCGATGCGCGCGCTGGAGTGCTCCGGCCCCTGGCCTTCATAGCCGTGCGGCAGCAACAGCACCAGGCCGGAGAGCAGGCCCCATTTGTCCTCGCCTGCGGCCACAAACTGATCGATCACCGCCTGCGCCACGTTGGCGAAATCGCCGAACTGCGCTTCCCACAAGACGAGCGCTTCCGGATAGTCGCGGCTGTAGCCGTATTCAAATCCCATGACCGCGGCCTCGGATAAAGTCGAGTTGTAGATATCGCACGCTGCCTGGTTAGGAGCGATGTTGCGCAGGGGCACATATTCCGATTCGTCCTCGGTATCAATCAACACCGAATGGCGCTGGTTGAAGGTGGCGCGCCGGGCGTCCTGACCACTCAGGCGCACGGGAATCCCCTGCTTCACCAGACTGGCAAACGCCAGGGCCTCCGCCATGCCGTAATCGAGCGGCTTCTTCCCGGTGCCCATGTCGACCCGTTGCTCGAGTAATTTCTTTACCTTGGGATGGATGTGGAAGCCCTCGGGATAGCTAGTCAGCCGTCCGGTCAATTCCACCAGCGCCTCTTGGGGGACCCCTGTTGGAACTTCATATTGCGCGTGGTACCGGCCTCCAAAGTATGTATCCCAATACTTTGGGAGTTCGCGAAGCAGGGGCTTTTTAGTGATCAGGGCTGCGTTCTTCTGCGCCGTTTCGAATACGCCCTTGATCGCAGCGACGCTCTCCGCGGTGTTTTGGACGCCGATTTTCTTCGCGTAAATCTCCCACAGTGGCAGATGCTCCTTGATCGCTTTGTACATCAGCGGCTGCGTGACGGTGGGATCATCGACTTCGCTATGGCCGTGACGCCGGTAGCCAATCAGGTCGACCACTACGTCCGTCCCGAACTGGTAGCGGTATTCGGTGGCCATGCGCATGATACGAAGGACGGCATCCACGTCTTCACCGTTGACGTGGAAAATCGGAATGGGCTGCCGCCGCGCCAACTGCGCCGAAAAGCGCGAGGAATGCTCTTCGCGCGCATTGGTGGTAAATCCGACCAGGTTGTTCACGATGACGTGGATCGTCCCGCCGACGGTGTAGCCGCCGAGGTCGGCATAGTTCAGCGTCTCAGCCGTGATGCCTTGCCCCGCAAAGGCCGCGTCGCCGTGGACAAGCAGCGGCAGATACTTCGCCTTGCCGCCTTCGCCGGCGCGATCCTGCTTGGCCCGCGTGCGGCCTACCGTGACCGGGTCGACCGCTTCCAGATGGCTGGGATTCGATGCCAGGTGAATGTGAATCTTGGCGCCGCTCCTGGTCACGTACTCGCCGGTTGCGCCAATGTGATACTTCACGTCACCCGAGCCCAGTACGCTGCGCGGGTCCACGTCTTCGAACTCGGCAAAGACCTGCTCGGGCGGCCGCTTGGCCACGTGAATAATGACATTCAGGCGTCCGCGATGGCTCATGCCCATCACCAGTTCTACCGCGCCGCGGTTCCCGGCTACGTCGAGGACTTCATCCACCGCTGGCAAAAGCGAAGTGTTGCCTTCGAGCGAAAAGCGCTTGGTGCCGAGATAGCGCGACTGCAGCGTCTGTTCGAACAGGTCGGCGCGCATCAGCAGGTCGAGGGCGCGTTCCTGGTCCACTGGCTCGGGCTCGGCTTCGAGGCCCTCCTGAATCCAGCGGCGGCGTTCCGGGTCCACGATGTGCATGAACTCCACGCCCACGCTGCCGCAGTAGATGCGGCGCGCTTCCCGGGCCCACTCATTGTCGATCGCGAGGTCGGCGTGCGGTTGGGGCGGAAGAAGGCCCAGCGGATTGAGTTCCGCCTCCAGGTATCCCCACTGGCGGAACAAGTTAAAGACGCGTTCACGTTCGTAGTTTTCGCTGACTGCGGGCGCGGCGGCCCGGGGAGTACTGCGCGTTGAAGTAGGCATATAAGGTCTTCTATAGAATAACGGATGAGCCGACCTGTGGGGCCGATTCACCCCGACGCAGTGGAGCTACGGGTGCCCTCGCCCGTAGAGGCTCAGGGGCAGTGCTGTTCGCCGGTCACAGCAAGATTCGCTCGCCGCAATTATCCTGAAACCAGAGGCCTACTGCCATGGCGCTTCGTCCCAATGCGGCCAAGCCCGGGACCCCCGTCATTCTCGGAGTCCCTTTCGATGCCAACTCTTCCTGGCTGCGTGGCGCGGCCGGAGCGCCGCCCATCATCCGCGTGGCCTTCACTTCCGATTCGTCAAACTCCTGGACAGAAACTGGCATTGACCTGAGCCCCGAGGGCACGTACTGCGATGCTGGCGATTTGAAATTCACGTTTCAGGAGCCGTTCGCAGCGATCGAGAATAAAGTCAGTGAATTGCTCGACAAGGGCTTGCGGCCGGTCTGCCTGGGCGGCGACCACTCGATCACGCTGCCGATCATGCGCGCATTCGGCGCCCACATACCCGGCCTGACCATCCTCCATTTCGACGCTCACCCTGATCTCTACGACGAACTCGAAGGCAACCGGATGTCGCATGCCTGCCCATTTGCCCGCATCATGGAGGAGGGCGCCGCCAAGCGGCTGATCCAGATCGGTATTCGGGCGATGACAGGGCATCAGCGGGAGCAGGCGAAGAAGTTCGGCGTCGAAGTCATCGAAATGCGCCATCTGCCCGCACTCGACCGCATGAAAGTCGATGGCCCGCTCTACATTTCCTTCGACATGGACGCGCTCGACCCAGCGTTTGCGCCCGGGATTTCGCATCGGGAACCGGGAGGAATGTCAGTGCGGGAGGCGCTCGCCCACATCCACGCAATCACCGGGAAAATCGCCGGCGCCGATATCGTTGAGTTCAATCCCGCGCAGGATCACACGCAGATCACCGCCATGGTAGCGGCGAAGCTGCTGAAAGAGATCCTGGGAAAGATGATCTTGAACTAGTATCGCGTTCCGTAGATTCGCGACCCAACTTTCCACTGTCATCCTGAGCGAAGCGAAGGACCTATGCATGGCATCGTCCAGTACATAGGTCCTTCGCTTCGCTCAGGATGACAGTGTGTACTTACGCCACGAACTTGCGGGCACTACACTAGACTGCTCGGATACATTGGAGTTCAACAGGTGATCCATGGCCAATGAGCAGGAAAAAGAAGCCGCCGGCAGAGCTGCCGCAAAACTAGTCCGCGACGGCGATGTGGTCGGCCTGGGCACGGGGTCGACTGCGTACTTCGCAGTGGTGGCTCTCGGCGAGCGCGTGAAGTCTGGCTTGAAGATCGTCGGGATTCCCACGTCAGTGGCCACAGCCGACTTGGCGCGCCAACTGGGCATTCCGCTGACCTTGCTCGACGAGCACCCGCAGATCGATATCACGATCGACGGCGCTGACGAAATCGATCCCAGGCTGAACCTGATCAAAGGCGGCGGCGGCGCGCTGCTGCGCGAGAAGGTGGTCGCCTCGGTCACCAAGAAGATGGTCGTGGTCAGCGACTCGACGAAGGTCGTTCCTGGGCTGGGGAAGTTCCCCTTGCCAGTCGAGATCATTCCGTTTGCGCGGACGGTGATCGAAAGAAGAATCGCGAGTCTGGGCGCAACCACGAAACTGCGGATGAAGGCGGACGGTCAGCCCTTCATCACCGACAACGGCAATCAGATTCTCGACTGCAGCTTTGGAAGAATCGACGACCCGCCGGCGCTGGCGCAGGAGTTGAACGGCACTCCGGGAGTGGTTGAGCATGGCTTGTTTATCGGGCTCGCAAAGCTTGCGCTAGTCGGAAAAGGAAGTGCAGTAGTAGAGATTCGTGCGAGAACCACACCACAGAGTACTGGTTCGAAACGCGCTCCGCGAAGGCGTGCCGCAACGAAGCGGCGCAGATCGTAGCGCCGGCGTCTCGCCGGCTGTCGCGAGGGCGTCCGCCCTCCCCCGCGAAGGGCAAGGCTACACTCCCACAATCTCCCGCAACGCCGCCAACATCCTCTCCACTTCCTCCATCGTGTTGTAATGCACAAGCCCGATGCGTAGGAAGCCGCCCAGCCGCTCGACATCCAGTTGCTCGGTCACATTCAGAGCGTAGTAATTCCCGTCCCAGGTAAAGAAGCCGCGCTCGCCTAACTTAGTCGCTAACTCGAGCGGAGTGTAACCCTCAATCCGCACGACAACCGTGGCACAGCGATTCTCGAAGCGTCGCGGGTTGTTGATCCCGTAGAGCTTCAATTCGGGAATGGCCAGCAACCCCGTGATCATCCTCCCCATCATCGCCCGCTCATGGGGATGGATCGCTTCGTGCGCCGCGAGGATAGCCTCGCGGCGGCTCGATACCCGAGGCTTGGCTCTCCGGCCCAGTTCTTCCCAGTAATCCACGCAGGCTTTGATCCCGGCGATGCACTCGTGGTTCAGCGTTCCCCACTCCCAGCAATTCGGAATGTTGTCCGTGTTCGGACGCACCTTGTAAGGCCGCAGCCGCTTCAGGTGTTCGCGTTTGCCGTAGAGCACGCCCATGTGCGGGCCGAAGAACTTGTACGTCGAACACACCAGGAAATCGCAGTCGAGCTTGCGGACGTCAATCGGCCCGTGCGGGGCGTAGTGCACGGCGTCGATGTAGCTGAGCGCTCCCGTCTGCCGCGCCAGACGCACAACTTCCGCCACGTTATTAATGGTTCCCACCGCGTTCGAGGCATACCCGACGGCTACCAGCCGGGTGTGGCTGGTGATCTTGCGCGCAAGATCGTGCATGTCGAGCGTGCAGTCGGCGGGATTGAACGTTGCCGTCCGGATGGTTACTCCCTTTTCTTCCAGCGCCTTCCACGGAGAGAAATTCGCATCGTGATCGAGCAGCGTGAGCACAATCTCGTCGCCGGGTCCGAATTCCCGACCGAATGCGCGGCTCATCGCGTAGGTCAGCGTGGTCATGTTGGGGCCGAACACGACCTCGTCCGCGTTGCAATTCAGAAAGTCACCCATCGCCTCCCTGGCCCCGGCAATCATCCGGTCGGTACTGCGGCTGGTGTGATAAGCGCCGCCGGTATTGGCGTTGTTGTGTGCCAGATAGCCGGAGATGGCGTCAATCACGCGCTGCGGCACCTGTGTGCCGCCGGGGCCGTCCAGGAACACGGCGGGATGGCCGTTCACTTTCTGTGCGAGCGAAGGAAACTGCGAGCGAACCCAGGTGAGATTCAGGGTGGAGGATGCGGCTTGTTCAGCAGTAAGCATGTAAATTCATTGTAAATGTATTCACGGTGTGTTCACTTTTGAACAGACACGATTAAGCCCTCGAGTCACAGTAACCCCAAAGTTATGGGAGAATCCGGTTGAGTTTCAGTTTGCCTTAGGGCACTTGAAAGGGCAGCCCGGCCTCTTTAGTACGCCCACATCACCCCCCGTGTAGGCGGGCTGCCCATTTTTTGAGAGGTACAAATGGCCCACGAGTATCGAGGGCAAGGGAAAATGCTGCTCTGTATCGACGATAATCAGGGGATTTTGGAATACGAGAAAGCGCTGTTCGAGAGACTGGGATTCAACGTCGTTACAGCAGGGTCCGCGCGACAAGGACTGCAACTGGCAACCACGTCTACCTTTGACGCTGTGCTGCTTGATTACCAGATGCCTGATATGAATGGGCACCAAGTCGCAGTTGAAATAAGGAGTACGCGACCGGATACTCTGGTAATCATTTTTTCCGGCAGCGAGATCCCAGAAGAAACACAGAAACTGGTCGATGCGGTCATCCCCAAGAATGGTGAGATTAGAGAATTGTTGCCGGTAGTCACTCGACTTTGTGACCGGTCGCAAACCGCCTGAATTGGGGGAGGACGAACGCCCACCCGCCCTGCTAGGCGTGCGAAATACTTGCCAGCAACCAATTCTTGGGCACCGATTGGAAGATCAGATTGTCCCGAGGGGGCGCGAACTGAGTACCGCAGCGCGGGCAAGTAAAATCCCATCCCAGGAACTGTGTACAGGTTCCTTCATCGAGGCACGGGTTGGACTCGTAGCTGATGACGAGCGCGCCGCAACCAGGCACCGGACAACAGGCACCGGCGATCAGGGAGTGCGGCTCCCGTAACCGGCTCTCAGGCATGGTGTCTGCTTGCGGAATGTCCGATGCGTAGCGAGACATACCCGATGTTGAACGGCGCGCCATATTAAGCCCCCACCAGCCCTTCCAGTGCCGCACGGTTCCGAATGACCAGCGTGGAGCCGGTTAGCTCCAGGACGCGCCGCTTCTTCAATTCGCTCAGAGTGCGAGTGACGGTTTCTCTGGTTGTGCCGATCAACTGCGCCATTTCTTCGTGGGTCAGCGAGATCTTCAGACGGATCGAACCGTCAGTAACCCGTCCGTCACTGGACCATTGCAGTAAGAGCCGGGCCAGTTTCTCTGAGACGGAATGAGACAACCCAATCGACGGACCATGTCATACGCAGACTCACACTTGTTCAGTGCTCGACGACATTGGCCTGGAAGCTGCGCTGGAGCAGTATTGCGAGGAATTTCAGCAGAGGTCGGGGATCGCGACCAATTTCAGCAGCCGGAATGTTCCCGAGTCTGTGCAGCGGGAAGTTGCGAGCAACATCTATCACATTGCCCAGGAATGCCTGCGCAACGTCGCCAAGCATGCTCAGACCAAGACGGTTTCGGTCACGATCGAGTTCGCCGACGAAATGCTTCGCCTCATCATCAAGGACCAAGGGGTTGGGTTGAAACCGGAACGGCCCGAAGCAAGTGGCATTGGAATCGTGGCCATGCGGGAGCGCGCCCACCTGGTCAATGGCAAGCTCTCGATCCAGTCCAGAACGGGAGCAGGCACGGAGGTCAGCGTCGAAGTCCCGGTCTCTGCTTCGGCTGGATGGCCTTTCCCCTCCAACCAAGAGGAGTTTGTCCGGCGACGTCGATCCATCCTCGAAAATGCTAAATTGGAAGGTTCATGTCCGCCCCTAATTCTCTCTTCGTGCGGGCCGCCAAGGCTCAGCCGACCGAACGTACGCCGATCTGGCTGATGCGCCAGGCGGGCCGCTACATGGCTGAGTATCGCGCCGTCCGCAAGAAATATTCCCTGATTGAGATCTGTAAGAAACCGGAAATCGCCGCGCAGGTCACCATCGAAGCCGCCGAGATCCTCAAAGTTGACGCGGCCATTATCTTCGCCGACCTCCTTCTCCCGCTCGAAGTCATGGGCCTGCCGTTTCACTTCGCGGCCGGCGAGGGTCCGAAGATCGAGAAGCCTGTACGCGCGGCTTCTGACATCACCCACCTGCGCACTGACCGTGCCGCTGACCTCGGCTACGTCGCGGAAGCCGTCAAGTTGGTCTGCAAGCACTTTGGAGACCGCTTGCCTGTCATCGGTTTCTGCGGCGCGCCTTTTACGCTGGCCAGCTACATGATCGAAGGCGGAGGTTCGCGCAACTACGTCTTCACCAAGAAGATGATGTACTCCTCGCCCGAGGCATGGAATGAGCTGATGCGGAAGCTCGTCTCCGTAACCGCGGAATACTCGGCCGAGCAAGTTGGTGCCGGCGCCGATACCATCCAGATTTTTGACAGCTGGGTCGGCTGCCTGAGCGTCGACGACTACCGCCGCTATGTGTTGCCGCACGCGACCGACCTGGTGAAACGCCTGCATAAAACCGGGGTCCCCGTCATCTATTTCGGCACCGACAGCGCCACGCTGTTGCCCTCGATGAAAGAAACCGGCGCCGAAGTTGTCGGTCTCGACTGGCGCATTCCGCTCGATACCGGATGGCAGAGCCTCGGCTTCCAGGGATCTGTGCAGGGAAATCTTGATCCCGTGCTGCTGTTCGCCGGCTGGAAAGAACTCAAGCCGCGCGCCGAAGACATCCTGCGCCGCGCTGCCGGACGGCCTGGCCACATCTTTAATCTTGGTCACGGCATTCTCCCGGAAACTCCCGTGGACAACGTGAAAGCGCTCTGCGCTTTTGTCCGCGAGCACTCGGCGGAGTTCAAGAAATGAAATCGGGAATGCCGTTGTTCAGTGCGGGCAAATGTCGGCTAGCCGCGAAGCGTCAGCATTCGTTAGCCCAGCGCGTAAGCGCTGGGAAGACGGAAATGGCGACGCGCGAGTCCCGTCAGGGACGGCACCGCGGAGGACAGCATGGCTGAAGCGGCGGCCACGAGCCGGCAAACCTGTCCTCTCCGCCTGGGCGCCGCGTGCTACTGCGCCAACCGTGTAAGCTCCTTCGCCCCCGCAACCGCCAAAACCGCCGTCCTCCTGCTCGCCCACGGCAGCCCGGAGAATCCGAACCAAGTTCCCGAATTCCTCGGTTACGTCACTGGTGGCCGCGCCTTGCCGCCGCAGGTGGTCGAAGAGATTCGCCATCGCTATTCGCTGATCGGTTTTTCACCGCTTGCCTGTTGGACTCGGCTTCAAGCCGACCAGCTCTCGCAAGAACTCCAACTGCCCGTCTTCGTAGGCATGCGCAACTGGAAACCCTTCATCGCCGACGCGGTCAAAGCCATCGCCGCGCAGAATTTCGACCGCGCAATCGCCGTCTGCCTGGCTCCGCAAAATTCGCGCACCAGCGTAGGACTCTATCGCCGCGCCGTCACCGGCACCGACGTGGCCAGCAACGACGTGACCGCCAACAGCGCCCTGCCTTTCACTCTGGATTTCGTGGACGAGTGGCACGACCAGCCCCTCCTTGCGAAAGCCTTCGCAGAAAACCTGCGCGCCGGATGGGCCAAAGCAAACGCCGAATACGGCGGAACGCTGCCCATCATCTTCACCGCCCACAGCGTTCCCGCGCGCACCATCACCGAAGGCGATCCCTACGAAGCCCAGTCCAAAGAAACCGCTCAGTTGGTAGCGAAAGCAGCCGGCCTCGCAGACGACGCCTGGACCTTCGCCTTCCAAAGCCAAGGCATGTCCGGAGGCGCTGGGTCCGCTAATCCATGGATTGGGCCCACCGTAGAAGAAACAATTCTGAACCTCAAAGCCAAAGGCCACCGCGGAGTGTTCATTCACCCCGTAGGCTTCCTCTGCGATCATGTAGAAGTGCTCTACGACATAGACATCTTCTTCAAACAGTTCGCAGAAAAAGAAGGCCTGCGCCTATGGCGAGGCGAGTCGCTGAACGGATCGAAAACATTGACCGCGGCGCTAGCGGACTTGGTTCGCAGCCGTGTGGAAGCACTTACGTAGTGATGACAACGTTGAGACGACGGTTCGGGGTAGTTGGTGTAGGCGCGTGTTACCGCCAATTGACAGGATCGAGCTGGACGATGGCTATCAATCTCCTGTAAAAGCAAAACGATGGATTTACCTCTTGCACTGCACACGGCTGCCCGGGCGTTTTGCGCCAACCAGCACTCCCGCTGGGCGGGCGAATACATGCCCCTGGTCGAGTCTGGGGAAGACCGACTCGGGGCCGATTACTCGAAGGCCGCTTACGGATTGTTTCCCCGATACAGGCTCGATCAAGCCGTCGAGATCAAGGTCGAGAGAATCACCGGGCAGCGATTTCATTCGCTAGATCAAGCCCGCAAACTGCTGCTAGAGGCTGGTAGTCGTGCATTGTCTTCCTTGCTTCAAGAGTTTCAACGAAGCCCAGAAGCATGCATTGCACTGACTGAAGAATGGAAAGCCTTCGAGATCTACATCGGTAGCCTTGATGCTGACCACTTGGCTCGCATCGAGCCCCTCCCTTATCGGCGAGTCCTCGCAAAACCTGAGAGCGAGCATTTGCGACAGGAGTTGAGCGCACGTTGGGGCGTGCAGGGTTATTGGTATCCACTTTCGAAATGCGATCCGCATACGAACGTTGTTGCTTTTCATCAGGAGCTTTGGGAACGACGGGACGGTACGTCACTCCTGCTTCAAGCCACGCAAGAACGAGCCATAGAACGGTGTTTTCTGCTTTTGGAAGGACCAGTGGATTATGAAATCGCTTGGTCCTTGGTGGGCCCGATCTACGGAGGCGATGAATCCTTCGTCACAAGCGATTTCCAGTGGCTGGTGTACAGCTCACACGAATCCTCGATTGCAGTTGCGGGATGGATGGCCGATTTTTTCCGGGCGCAGTGGCAAGACTGGGAAAGCGTTGCTTACGGAGGCCCCTTTCATACCGCCGATCTGCGGGGTAGTTGGGAGATGCCAAGAAGGTAACTGTCGAAAAGTCGCAATTATAGTGCGCCGGGCTAAACCGGCATGAAGGTGTTGTCCAGCGAAGGCTGGCACATTCAGTGGGAAGCAGACCCACCAGGGTAAAAGTCAGGAC
>Ga0075030_100003640_pt1 | contig 13963 bp, 9 predicted proteins | sample LitLauG_LLR_2012_FD_71393 | JGI IMG/M metagenome (GOLD analysis project Ga0075030, IMG submission 71393) | Freshwater sediment microbial communities from Pennsylvania, USA - Little Laurel Run_MetaG_LLR_2012 | ecosystem: Environmental > Aquatic > Freshwater > Creek > Sediment | place: USA... | reverse complement strand
ACGTCGGGCTCGGCCATGGTGACCATCGACTTCATCACCATCGAGGCGAAGGCGAGGTCGGGCAGCTTGTCGTCGGGGACGCCGGCGTCGGCCAGGAGGTGGAACATGGCGTCGAGGAGGGCGTCGGTGTCGCCGTAGCGGGACTCGAGCATCACCGCGTCGTCAGGATGGAGCCCGATCCAGGCGCCCGACGCCTCGCGGACCCGACCGGCCAGGCCGTAGTGGTCCGGGTGGATGTGGGTCACGAGCACCGCCTCGACGTCGGCCATGCTGCCCCCGGCCACGGCCAATCCGTCGGTGAGCGCCCCCCAGGCCTCGTCGGTGTCCCACCCGGCGTCGATCAGGGCGACCCCGCCGCCGTCGAGTTCGAGGGCGTACACGAGCACGTAGCGGAGCGGGTTGTCGGGGATCGGCACCGGTATCGACCACAACCCCGGGCGCACCTGTTCGACCGGCGGTAGGACCTTGTCCTCCCACGCCTGCTTCTGGACGGTTCCGGTGACGACGACCACGCCAGGCACGGTACACGTCGCCCCGTGCGGTGCCGGTCGTTCGGCGTCGACCCGTGGGGCCGCCCGACCGGCCCGGGGTGGAAATCCTTGTACCGGAGGTACCCCGTGCCTAGATTGACCCGAAACCCCTCTTCGTGTGCGGGGTTCCGCAACGGAAACCGGTGGGAGCGCATGCGCATGGTCGACGATCTCGGACGGTTCCAGTGGCGGCCCGACGGCCTGCGGTCGTCGTGACGCCGGCATCGTCGACCACCGCAAGCAGCATCGCCCCGGGCACGTCGGGGGACCGGCGCCTCGACCGGCTCATCGCCGGCTGCCCGGACGCCTTCCTCGAGATCGACCGTGGCGGGGTCGTCGTCGAGTGGAACGCCGTCGCCGAGGCCGCCTTCGGGTGGAGCCGCGACGAGGCGGTCGGTGCCTTCGTGGCCGATACCGTCCTGGCCGTCCCGTTCGTGCGGTCGCCGTTCGGCCTCCTCATGGCGGACACCACCGGTTCGGCGTCGGGTCCGATGACCGGTTCGGTGACGGGCGGCACGCTCGACCTGGTGCTCGACCTGCGCCACCGTGACGGAAGACGGGTGCGGTCCTCCGCCCGGCTCGTCGTGGTCGGTTCCGGCCGGGAGCGCACGGTGGCCGCGTTCCTCCGCCCGCTTGCCGACCCCGTCCCGTCGGGCACAGCCCTCCCGGCGGGCACCGTCGCCCCGTCCGTGTCCCGCGACCCGCTCACCGGCCTGGCCGACCGCGTCACCTACCGGCAGCGCCTGGCCGCCGCCGCCGCCCACCACGCCGGCACTGCGGGGAGCGTGGCCGTCGTCCTGCTCGACCTCGACCGGTTCAAGGCCATCAACAACTCGATGGGGCACGCGCTGGGCGACAGTGTCCTGGCCGCCGTGGCCCGACGCCTCGAGGAGGCGGCCGGCGACGTGGACCTGGTGGCCCGGTTCGGCGGCGACGAATTCCTGGCTCTGGTGACCGACGCGGCGGGCGACGCCGAGCGCAGGGCGACGGCGTTCGTCGGCCGGGTGCAGGCGGCACTGTCGTCGCCGTTCCCGGTGGCGGGCGCCGAGGTGTTCCTGGACGCATCGGTGGGCCTGTCGCTCAACACGTTCGGCGTGGACGACCCCGACGACCTGCTGGCCCATGCCGAGGCCGCCATGTACCAGGCCAAGCGACGGGGAGGCTTCGGCATCGAGATGTTCGGCGAGTCGCTCCGGGTCGAGGTCCTCGACCGGATGGCCACCGAGCACCAGCTCCACCGTGCGCTGGAGCGGAGCGAGCTCCTGCTCCACTACCAGCCGGTGGTGGAGGTCCGCGGGACGACCGCGGTGGGCGTCGAGGCGCTCATCCGCTGGCAGCACCCCGACCAGGGCATGGTGGCCCCGGGCCGGTTCGTCCCGGTGGCGGAAGAGTGCGGACTGATCATCCCCATCGGCGCCTGGGTGCTGGAGGAAGCCTGCGCCCAGTTGCGCCACTGGAACCACCGCGGCCCGGCCGGACCCCAGGGCTCGGTCGGGGTCAACCTGTCCGCCCGGCAGATCGACGATCCGGGGACAGTCGACACGGTGGCGCAGATCCTGGCCCGGACCGGGCTGCCGGCCGACCGCCTGACCCTCGAGATCACCGAGAGCGTGCTCATGCGCGACGCGACGTCGGCGCTCGTGGTGCTCTCGGCGTTGAAGGAGCTCGGCGTGCTCCTGGCCCTCGACGACTTCGGCACCGGCTACTCGTCGTTGAGCTACCTCCAGCGCTTCCCGCTCGACATCGTCAAGGTCGACCGGACGTTCGTCGCCGAGCTGGGGATGCGGACCGGGGGCGACGAGATCGTGTCGGCCGTGATCCAGCTGGCGCACGCGCTGGACCTCGAGGTCGTGGCCGAGGGCGTGGAGACCGAGCAGCAGTTCGACGTGCTGCGCTCGCTGGAGTGCGACTTCGCCCAGGGATTCCTGTTCTCACGGCCGGTGCCGGCGGCGGACCTGCGGTCCGGATTCGGGCGCCCGCTCCGCGTGCCGGCCTGAACCGGACCGCCGCACGGCCGGGCGGACCCGGGTCCGGCTCCCCACGTCGGGACGACAGGATTTGAACCTGCGACCTCCTGCTCCCAAAGCAGGCGCGCTACCAAGCTGCGCCACGTCCCGTGCGTCCCGATGATCGTCGACCACCGGGGGCGTGCAGACCAGCGTACGGCATCCGGCGAGGTGTCCCCCGACCCCACGGCCACGGGATAGCGTCACGTCGATGCCCACCGTGCGAGTAGCCGTGTTCGACCTGGGCAGCAGCTCGTTCCATCTGATGGTGGTGGACGCCTCCCGGGACGGCCGGCTCGACCCCGTCCTCCGCAGGCGGTCGTTCCTCCACCTCGGTACCGAGGTGGCCCGGACCGGCGGCGTCCCGGGGGACCGCTCGGCCCTGGCTGTCCGTACGGTCAAGCGCCTGCACGTGGCCGCCGAGGACGCCGGCGCCGACCTGGTGGTCGCCATGGCGACGGCCGCACTGCGCGACGCCGACAACGGTGACCGGCTCCTCGCCCGCCTGGAACGGATCCTGGGCAGCCCGATCAACCTGCTGTCCGGCGAGGAGGAGGCCCGGCTGTGCTTCCTCGGTCAGCGGGCCGGGGTCTGGGTGGGGAACGTCCCGGTGCTCGGTCTGGACCTGGGGGGCGGCAGCCTCGAAGCGGGCATCGGCACGGTCGACGACGTGGCCGCGGTCGCCAGCGTGGCACTGGGGACGGCCCGCATCAGGGGGGAGCTCGACACGGGAGACCGTCTGTCGGCGGGGGAGCGGGCGGCCATCCGCGACCTGGCGGTCGAGCGCTCGGCTCCCATCGCCGCCATGCTGGCGGCGTGCCCCACCGCGGCGGACCGGGTCATCGCCAGCGGGGGCACGGTCCGGGCGCTGGCCCGGTTGGCCATGGGGCTCCACCGGCCGCCACCCCGTTCGGGGAGCTCGGGCGGTGCCTCGGTCAATCAGGTCGAGGTGCCCGCCGGGCAGCTGCACGAGCTGGCCGACCGTCTGGCGACCCTGGACCTCGACGCCCGGATGGCGCTGCCCGGCGTCCAGGCCCGGCGTGCGCCGCTCCTGCCCATCGGCGCCCTGGTGTTCTCGACGCTCGTGGAGCACCTCGGGCTGCGCGGTCTGGTGGTGAGCGAGTGGGGGCTCCGTGAGGGAGCCGTCCTCGACAGCCTGTCGCTGCCGGCGCTCGCCCGCTGAGCGGACCGCGGTCCGGCCGTGGCGGCCGGGGTCGGAGAGGGCGGCGGACCTCCGTCCGCCGCCGAATCCCCCGACCTAGGCGTTCTTGCCCAGGATCCTGTTCATGCCGGTGCCGCAGACGGGGCACTTGCCCTTGGCCGATCGACGACCGTTGGCCATCTCGACCACCTCGCCGTCGAACTCCCGCTTCTCCCGGCACTTGACGCAGTAGCCCTCGTACGTAGCCATGGTTCCTCCTCCTGCTCCGAGCGGCGTCCGTGCGGACACCCGATGGAGCGACGGTATCGGCCCGATTCCAGGGAACGGGGGATGGGAGCCGGTTTTGCTTGCAGGAGTTAGCAGGCGCTCGCGGGCCCGGGAGCCGGCTGCCGGCCGGCCGGACGACGGTCAGTCGTCGGGGTCACCGGGGTGCGGGTCGCCGGTCGACGGCTCGCCGAAGCCGAAGGAGTCGGGGACCTCGGCGGGGGTCATCGAGTTCAGCATGGCCTCGATGCCCTCGGCGGGGAGCGGCGGGCTGAAGTAGTAGCCCTGTGCGGTGGTGCAGCCGCGCTGCAGCAGCACCCGGCTCTGCAGGAGCGTCTCCACCCCCTCGGCCACGCACGACAGCCCGAGCTTGCCGGCCATGGCGATGATGGCGGACACCAGGCTGTTCTCCTCGTCCTCGGGCCCGAGGACCTGGACGAACGACTGGTCGATCTTCAGCGTGCTCACCGGGAAGCTGCCGATCCGGTCGAGTGACGAGTTGCCCGACCCGAAGTCGTCGATGGTGAAGCGGACGCCGAGCTTGCGGAGCCGGTCGATGTTGCCGACTGCCGGACCCGTCTTGTCGAGGACGACCCGCTCGGTGATCTCGAGCTCGAGGAGCGAGGGGTCGATGCCGGTGTCGGTCAGCGTGCGCTGCACACTGTCGAAGAAGTCGGGGCTCGACAGGTCCCGCGACGCCAGGTTGACCGACAGCCGCAGCGGGTCCATGCCGTGGTCCCGCCACGCCCGCAGCTGACGGCAGGCCTGCCACAGCACCCAGTTGTCGAGGGCCACGATCAGGTCGGTGCGCTCGGCCATGGGGATGAACCGGGGCGGGTCGAGCACGCCGAGGGTCGGGTGCCGCCAGCGGATCAGGGCCTCGACCCCGACCACCTCCGCGGTACGCAGGTCGATGTAGGGCTGGTAGACGAGGAAGAACTGGTCCCCGTCCAGGGCGCTGATCAGATCGGCGTGGAGCTGGCGGTCGTCGACCGACCGCCGGCCCTGATTGCTCGGGTCGGGGGCCAGGTGGAACATCTCGAAGGCGTCGCGGCCGTGGTCCTTGGCCCGGTACATGGCCTCGTCGGCCCGGTTGAGCAGGTCGTCGTAGGTGTCGCCGTGCTCGGGGGCGATGGCGATGCCCACCGACGCGGATGTGGAGACCTCCTGGCCGAAGATCGGGAACGGCGTGTGCATGGCGTCGAGGGTGCGCTCGGCCAACTGGTTGATCGACAGCTGGTCGACCAGTCCGGGCAGCAGGATGGCGAATTCGTCGCCTCCCACCCGGGCCACGGTGTCCTGGCTCCGGACGGTGTCGAGCAGGCGCTGGGCCACCTGCTTGATGAGTTCGTCGCCGGTGGCGTGCCCGTAGGTGTCATTGACGGTCTTGAAGTTGTCCAGGTCGACGAAGAACATGCAGACCGGTTCGCCCACCCGACGCGAGCGCACCAGTTCCTGCTCCACCCGGTCCTCGAAGAGCCGGCGGTTCGGGAGCCCGGTGAGGGCGTCGTGCCAGGCCATGTGGGAGACCTTCTCCAGGAGCTCCAGGTTCTGGATGGCGGTGGCGGCCTGGTCGGCCAGGCCGCTCAGGCGCTCGTGCAGATCGGCGGCGTGGATCGTCCCCGGAGCGGTGTCCTTGGCGTAGTTGGCCGAGATCACGCCCAGGAACTCGCCGGCCGCGAACAGGGGGGCGACGACCGCGGCGGGCACGCCGGACTCCTCCATCAGGCGGCGCAGCAGGGGATCGCCGACCGTCGACGCGTCCAGGACCATGACCTCGCGGTCGTTGATCATCCGCTGGATCATCGGGTTCTCGATCTCGACCACCAGCGGGTCGCGGTGGCCGGTGCCGACGCCCCCCGGTGCGGCTCCGTCCCCGGGCGCGGTGTCCGCCGGGACCTCGCCGGGCCGGAGCGCCCGGATCTGTGTGGTCGTCCACAGCGGGGCGATCGATCCGAGGTCGGTGTCGGGCGGGGTCATGCCGGTGGTGAACGCGCCGAGGACGAGTTGCGAGCGGCCCTTGTCCCACAGGTACACGTTGGCCTGGGCGCACGCGGTCACCTCGGGCACGGTGTCGGCCAGGATCTGCAGCGCCTGGGCCAGGTTGGTCAGCCCCGACAGGCGTTCGGAAAAGGACAGGATCGTCCGTGCCGTGGAGTCGCTCCGACGGGCGTCGGACAGCACGGTGAACACGTCGAGCACGTTGGCGGCGTAGTGGGTGAACAGCCGCAGCACCAGATCGTCGGCGACGGTGGGCGCGCTGCCCGGATCGGTGAAGACGGCGAGTCGGCCGTACCGGCGCCTGGGCGAGGCGACGTCGAGGACCTGGCGGCCCGGGTCGGCGTCGGCGTCGGCGTTCCACAGTTCGGCGGTCAGCGCACGCGCCTCGTCCTCGTCGAGTCCCCGGTGGTGGAGCTCGATGGGGAGGCCCGGACCGACCCGGACCATGAGCAGGAACCGCTCCGCCGGAACGACCTGGTCGGCCCGGGAGGCGAGCTCGGACAGGAGCGTGTCGACATCGAGGTCGGTGAAGTCGATCATGGCGGCAGTGGTCCGCTCGACCAGGCGCTCGAGGCGCCGGACCTCCTGGCGGGCGCGGTCGGCCTCGGCCACGGCAGCCGCCTCGTCCCGCTCGGTGTCGGCCCGGCGGCCGGCCTGCTCCCGGGTGGCCTCCGCCTCCCAGTGGGCCGCCTCGGCCACCGCTTCCACCAGGGCCGCACGGGCAGCCTTCAGCTGCTCGGCCAGCACGTCGGACTCGACCGCCTGACCGGTCGGGCGGGGGGCGGTCGCCGGTCCCGAGCCATTGGCGACGGGGGCCGAGTCGATGGGGCCGGGAGCCACACTGTTCGAGTCCCGAGCCACGCCGTTCGGGTCCGGAGCCGAGCCGTTGGCTCCGTGGTCGGCACGTCGGGCCGGCCGCTCGACGGAGCGGTCGGGCCATTCGGCATGCCCGGCGGGGTCGCCGTACCCGGATCGGGCCCGCTCGTGGGCGTCGTCCTGGTGGGACGGGGTGGTCGCGCCGGTCTCGTCCCAGCGGAGCTCGTACCGGCACACCCGCCCGCCCCGCGCCGCGCACTCGTGTTCGGTGACCACGGCCGGCCGGTCGTCGAACAGGGCCGGCAGCTCGCCCAGGATCCCCCGGGTGAGCTCGCACAGGTGGGCGTGGCGACTGCCGCCGCCGACGGTGGCGACCTGGACGAGGGCGCGGCCGGTGCCGACCTCGAGCGCGACCGCGTCGGTCCCGTTCTCGAACTGCTCCAGCAGGGCGCCGACGTGGCGGAAGGCGTCCTCCACGGTGTCGAGGGACCGCACCCGGTCGGCGAGTTCGGCCCCGCCGCCGGTCCACAGCAGCTCCTGGCCGACGTGCAGGGCGATGGCGGCGTCGCCGGTGACCAGGCCTGCCGCCGCGAACAGGGCGACGGCCCCGTCGAGCGGGGTCACCCGGTCGGCGTCGTCCTGGTCGGGGAACGACCGTTCTTCGGCGGCCAGGGCCAGTGCCTGGGCCAGTCCGGCGTCCCCCGCCTCCAACCGGACGAGGGCGACCAGCGTCTGGATGACGACCCCTGACACCCCGGGCAGGGACGCTCCGGCGTGCTCCACGTCGTCGACCTCGAACGCCATTGGGTCCTTCCGATCTGTTCTGATTCCAGGGGTCGCACGCTCACGACCGTGCTCCCTCCTTCTTCGTCCCCTGGCACCCGGTGCTTTAGCCCCGTACCGACATCGGTCCGCCGCACCGATGTCGCCCCTGGGTGCCTTGCGGGCCGTCGTGCACCACCGGTTGCCACGGCGGGCCGGCGGGCCGGCCGACGGGCCGGCAGGCGCCCGTCGAGCGCCCCTACACTCGGGCCATGACCATCCACGACGTCACCCTCAACACGCTCCAGGGCGAGCAGACCTCGCTCGGGGACTACCGCGGCACCACCCTCCTGGTGGTCAACGTGGCCTCGAAGTGCGGACTCACCCCGCAGTACGAGGGCCTGGAGCGCCTGCAGCAGACCTACGGCGACAAGGGCTTCAGCGTCCTCGGGTTCCCGTGCAACCAGTTCGGCGCCCAGGAGCCGGGCTCCTCCGAGGAGATCGCCACGTTCTGCTCGACCACCTACGGGGTCTCGTTCCCCATGTTCGAGAAGGTCGACGTCAACGGCGACGACCGCCACCCGGTCTACGAGGAGCTCACCGCGTTCCCGGATGCGGAGGGCGAGGCCGGCGACATCCAGTGGAACTTCGAGAAGTTCCTGGTCGGCGCCGACGGCACGATCCTGCAGCGGTTCCGCCCCATGGTCGACCCCGAGGCGCCGGAGGTCATCGACGCCATCGAGGCCAACCTGCCGGGCTGAGCCCCGACCCGCCCGACGCAGTGGCGCCCGGTCCGGGACCCGACGGCCCGCCGGCCGGCGCGCCCGGCCCGGCACGGGCCGCGACGCCGCCCCACCGCGAGCAGGTCGTCGACGGCCTCGCCGAGGTGTGGGCCTCGTTCGCCTCGGCGTGCGAGGACCTCGCGCCGGCGCAGTGGGAGCTGGCGACGGACTGCCCCGGCTGGACGGTCCGCGACCAGGTCTCCCACATCATCGGGGTCGAGCGCATGGTGCTGGGTGACGAGGCCCCGCCGCCCCTCGCCGTCGCCCCCGCGCACGTGCGCAACGAGTTCGCCGCGCTCAACGAGCCGTGGATCGAGGCCCGGCGGAGGGTGCCCGGGCCCGACGTGCTCGCCGAGTTCCGGGCGGTGACCGCCCGCCGGTCCGCCGAGCTCGCCGCCATGCCGGCCGAGCGGTTCGACGTGGTCGGATGGAGCCCGGTGGGGGAGGTGCCCCACCGCGACTTCCTGGTGACCCGGGTGCTCGACAGCTGGGCCCACGAGCAGGACGTGCGCCGCGCGGTCGGCCGTCCCGGCGGCCGTGACGGCGCCGGCGAGTCCGCGGTCCTCGACCGGTGCACCGGCACCATGGCCTACGTGGTGGGCAGGCGCGTCGCCCCGCCGGACGGGACCACGGTGTGCTTCGTGGTCACCGGACCGCTCGGGCGACGGCTGGTGGTGGCGGTGCACGGAGGACGGGCGGCCGTGGTCGGCGACGACGGACCGGACCGTCCGACGGTGACCCTCACCATGGACCAGTCCGCGTTCTGGCGGCTCGGGTTGGGTCGGGTCGCCGCCGCCGCCGCCCTCGGGTCCGGTGCGGTGTCGGTCGACGGCGACGTCGGCCTCGGGCACCGGGTGCTCGGGTCGATGGCCTTCATGGTCTGAGGGCCCGCCCGGTGCCCGGTGCCCGGTGTCCGGGGCACCGAGTGGCAGGGGTCCCGACCGGTCGCCGTGCAGGTCCGCACGGGTGCGCGGTGGGGCGGGAAGTGAGGCCCCCGGGGGCCGGTACACTCCTCTATTCGTATGCGAGCCACAGCAGCGCCCGAGGAGGGCAACAAGGTCCGTCTCACCGTCGAGATCGACGAAACCGAGATGGACGACGCCCTCGACGACGTGCTCCAGCGTCTGTCGCGCGAGGTCCGGGTGCCCGGGTTCCGGCCGGGGAAGGTACCCCGCAAGGTCCTCGAGTCGCGGATGGGCGGAAGGGTCGCACTGCGCGGCGAGGCCATCCGCGAAGCCCTGCCCGAGTTCTACTCACGGGCCGTCGACCAGACCGAGGTCGACCCGATCGACCAGCCCGACATCGACATCACCTCCGGCGAGGAGTCGGGGCCGCTGTCGTTCGAGGCCGTCGTCGAGGTGCGTCCCACGGTGGCCATCCCCGGGTACGGCGGCCTGGTCGTCACCCTGCCCGCCCTCGAGGTCACCGACGAGGAGGTCACCGCCCAGGTCGACCGGCTGCGGGCGACCTCGGGCGAACTGGTCGACGTGACCCGTCCCGTGCTCTCGGGCGACCAGGTCACCATCGACATCCGGGGCACCCGCCCGGAGGCGGACGCCGACGGTGACGACTCCGACCTGACCGCCGACGACTTCCTCTACGAGGTCGGCTCCGACACGGTCATCCCCGGGCTCGACGACCAGCTGACCGGCACCAAGGCCGGCGACACCGTCACGTTCGACGCCGAGATCGAGGCCCTGGAGCAGACCGTCTCGTTCACCGTGGCCGTCAAGGAGGTCAAGGAGCTGTCGCTCCCCGACGCCGACGACGCCTGGGCCGAGGAGGCCTCCGAGTTCGCCACCATGGACGAGCTGCGGGCCGACATCGCCGAACGGCTGCGCCAGCGGCGGATCGTCGAGGCCCAGATGGCGCTCCAGCAGAAGACCGTCGAGGCGCTCTGCGAACTGGTCACCGAGGAGATCCCCGAGCAGCTGGTCCTCCAGGAGCTGCGCGAGCGGATCCACGACCTCAACCACCGCCTCGAGGGCCAGGGTATGAACCTCGGGCAGTTCCTCGGGGTCACCGGGCGCTCCGAGGAGGAATTCCTGGAGGAGCTGCGGGCCCAGTCGCTCCAGAGCGTGAAGGCCGACCTCGCACTGCGGGCGTTGGTCGAGGCCGAGGCCATCGAGGTCACGGACGAGGAGCTCGACGAGGAGTTGGCCGCCATGGGCAGCCGCCTCGACATGGACGCCGACCAGGTCCGGAGCCAACTCGAACAGGCCGGGAGGCTGTCGGCGGTACGCTCGGACCGTCGCAAGGCCAAAGCGATGCGATGGCTCGTTGATTCCGTCGAGTTGGTCGACGAAAGCGGGGCGCCCGTATCGCGGGACGACCTCAAGGTGAACCAGGGCGAGGAGGACTCGGAGTGAGCTTCACAGAGGCAAGCAGGTCGATCGAGGCACAGGGCTACAGCGTGCCGTGGGTCGTCGAGTCCACCAGCCGGGGGGAGCGCAACTACGACCTGTTCTCCCGTCTGCTGAAGGAGCGCATCATCTTCCTCGGCACGCCGATCAACGACACGGTGGCCAACCTGGTGTGCGCGCAGCTCCTGTTCCTCGAGTCGGAGGAGTCGGACAAGGACATCCACCTCTACATCAACTCGCCGGGTGGGGACATCACCGCGCTGTTCGCCATCTACGACACCATGAAGTACATCAAGCCGGACATGTCGACGTTCTGCTTCGGCCAGGCGGCCTCGGCCGCCGCCGTGCTGCTCGGCGCCGGCACCAAGGGCAAGCGCTTCGCCCTGCCGCACGCCCGGATCCTGCTCCACCAGCCCTTCGGCGGTGTCGAGGGCCAGGCCAGCGACATCGAGCTGCAGGCCCGGGAGATCCTCCGCATGCGGGACCTGCTGAACGGCATGCTCGCCGACGACACCGGCCAGAGCCCCGAGCGGGTGTCGAAGGACACCGACCGCGACTTCATCATGACCGCGGCCGAGGCTGTCGAGTACGGCCTGCTCGACGAGGTCATCACCGCGCGCGACACGCTCCCCATCGACGCCATCGGCGCCGCCTAGCAAGTTCGGCCCGGGAGCGGGTGCCGGCCGATAAGGCCCGGTTCGCGCCACCCCAGCCGCTAGGATCGGTGGTCCCGACAATCGGGGGCGCCGGGTGGTTCGCACCGGGAGCAGTTCCCACTGGCAGCACAGCGTTCGGTCGAGCAGCAGGGCCGCCGACAGAAGGACACGAGGAACCGACGTGGCGAAATTCGGAGACGGTGGCGACCTGGTCAAGTGCAGTTTCTGCGGCAAGTCGCAGAAGCAGGTCAAGAAGCTGATCGCCGGTCCCGGGGTCTACATCTGCGACGAGTGCATCGAGCTGTGCAACGACATCATCGCCGAAGAGCTTGCCGACACCACCGAGCTGAGCTTCGACGAGCTGCCGAAGCCCAAGGAGATCTACGAGTTCCTGAACGACTACGTGATCGGCCAGGAGTACGCCAAGAAGATCCTGTCGGTCGCCGTCTACAACCACTACAAGCGGGTCCAGGCCGGTAACAACGGAGCCCACGACAACGACGTCGAGCTGGCGAAGTCGAACATCCTCCTCCTCGGCCCGACCGGCTGCGGCAAGACCCTGCTGGCCCAGACCCTGGCCCGCATGCTCAACGTGCCCTTCGCCATCGCCGATGCCACCGCCCTGACCGAGGCCGGCTACGTGGGCGAGGACGTGGAGAACATCCTCCTCAAGCTGATCCAGGCCGCCGACTACGACGTGAAGCGGGCCGAGACCGGGATCATCTACATCGACGAGATCGACAAGATCGCCCGCAAGTCGGAAAACCCGTCGATCACCCGTGACGTCTCCGGCGAGGGCGTGCAGCAGGCGCTGCTGAAGATCCTCGAGGGCACGACCGCCTCGGTCCCGCCCCAGGGCGGCCGCAAGCACCCACACCAGGAATTCATCCAGATCGACACGACGAACATCCTGTTCATCTGCGGCGGCGCCTTCGCCGGGATCGACCAGATCATCGAGAGCCGCATCGGCCGCAAGGGCATGGGATTCCGGGCCGAGGTCCGCAAGGCGTCCGAGCGCGACGACTCGGAGCTGCTGCGCCACGTCCTCCCCGAGGACCTGATGAAGTTCGGCCTCATCCCCGAGTTCATCGGCCGCCTCCCGGTGGTCAGTGCCGTGTCGCACCTCTACAAGGAGGCGCTGATCCGCATCCTGATGGAGCCCAAGAACGCCCTGGTCCGCCAGTACAAGCGGACGTTCGAGCTGGACCACGTCGAGCTGGAGTTCACCGACGACGCCCTCGAGGCCGTGGCCGAGCAGGCGCTGCTGCGGGGCACCGGCGCCCGCGGCCTGCGGGCCATCCTCGAGGAGGTGCTGCTCGAGGTCATGTACGACCTACCCAGCCGTACCGACATCTCGAAGTGTGTGGTGGACCGGGCCGTCGTGCTCGACAAGGTCCACCCGACCCTGGTGCCGCTCAGTCCGCCGACCAAGGCGAGCCGCAGCCGCCGGGCCGCCTCGTAGGGGTCCGCCCCCTGTCCGCGCCGTCGCACCGGAGCACCGTGGCTCCCCGCGCCCACCCGTGACCTTCGGCGACCTCACCGACGCCCTGGTGTGGCTGGACGGGCACGTCGATTTCGAGTCGGCCATGCCGACCCGTCGGTCGCTGCCGTCCCTCGACCGCATGCGGGCGCTGGCCCGCCTGCTGGGCGACCCGCACACCGCCTATCCGGTCATCCACATCACCGGGACCAACGGCAAGGGGTCGACGGCGGCCATGACCAGCTCGCTGCTGTCGGCCATGGGGCTCAGCGTGGGCACGTACACCAGCCCGAACCTGTCCCGGGTGAACGAGCGCCTCGCCCGCAACGGCGAACCCATCGACGACGAGGCGTTCTGCGACGTCCTCGACTCACTGGCCCGGGTGGAGTCCCTGATGGACGAGCCCCCGACCCGGTTCGAGCTCCTGACCGCCGCCGCCCTCCTGTGGTTCGCCGACGAGGCGGTCGACGTGGCGGTGGTCGAGGTGGGTCTGGGCGGCACGTGGGACTGCACCAACATCGTCCACGGCGCGGTGTCGGTCATCACCAACATCAGCTACGACCACACCGAGGTGCTCGGTCCGACCCTCGAGGACATCGCCCGCGACAAGTCGGGGATCTTCAAGTCCGGCGGTCGGGCCGTGGTGGGCGAGACCGACCCGGTGCTGGTGGCGCTGTTCCGCGCCGAGGCGGAGGGGGCCGGCATCCAGGAGGTGTGGGCCCGGGGCGTGGACTTCGGCTGCACGTCCAACCGGCTGGCGGTGGGCGGCCGGCTGGTGGACCTGCGCACCCCCGGCGCCGCCTACGGCGAGGTGCTGGTGCCGCTGCACGGGAGCCACCAGGGGGACAACGCCGCCTGCGCGCTGGCGGCGGCCGAGGCGTTCTTCGGGTCGCCGCTGCACGAGGGCGTGGTCGCCGAGGGGCTGGGTGCGGTGCGGGTGCCGGGTCGGCTCGAGGTGATCGGGCGCCACCCGCTGGTGCTGGTCGACGGTGCCCACAACGCCGCCGGCATGATGGTCCTCGCCCGGTCGTTGACCGAGGAGTTCGCCACCGAGGGGGAGACGACGGCGGTCGTCGGGATGCTGACCGGACGGGACCCGACGGCAATGCTCGACTCCCTGGTGTCGGCCGGCGTGCGCTCG
>Ga0075030_100003636_pt1 | contig 13966 bp, 9 predicted proteins | sample LitLauG_LLR_2012_FD_71393 | JGI IMG/M metagenome (GOLD analysis project Ga0075030, IMG submission 71393) | Freshwater sediment microbial communities from Pennsylvania, USA - Little Laurel Run_MetaG_LLR_2012 | ecosystem: Environmental > Aquatic > Freshwater > Creek > Sediment | place: USA... | reverse complement strand
CCTGCGCGCGTTCCAGAACGTCGAGGAATATTTCCAGCGCTGAGACGGGCCCGCCGGGCCCGGGCGCACGACCGCAAGCGGCAATACACGAGCACAGCCATGGATGCACCACCCCCACTCGCCGGCCCGATCGCGCTCGATCAGGTGATACCGGCGCGCGCACCCTGGAGCCATCAGCTCCGGCGCGGGCAGACGCTGCGCATCATCGACCTCGCCGGCAACCAGGCGGTGGACTTCCTCATGTACAACGCCGCCGACCCGGCCGAGCGCTACAGCGCGCAGGACACCATCGCCGCGCAGGCCAACGTGTTCCTGAGGAGCGGCACCGTGCTGCTATCGAGCGAGGGCAATCCCATGGGCCGGATCGGCGCGACCTCGGTGGCCTACCACGACACCATCGGCGGCGCCTGCAGCTGCGAGAGCAACACGCTGCGCTACGGCTTTCACACCAAGGCCCAGCACGCCTGCGTCGAAAACTTCCTGCAGGCTGCCGGTGCGCACGGCATGGGCAAGCGCGATCTGGTGTCCAACATCAACTGGTTCATGAACGTTCCGGTCGAAGCCGACGGCGCCCTGGGCATAGTCGATGGCATCTCGGCGCCGGGACTGTTCGTCGACATCGAAGCGCAGATGGACCTGATCGTGCTGATCTCGAACTGTCCGCAGATCAACAACCCCTGCAACGGCTTTGATCCGACGCCCGTGCGCGTCGTGATCGCCGGATAGCGCCGTGTTCGGCCGCGTCCTGGTCGCCAACCGCGGCGCCATCGCCTGCCGCATCCTGCGCACGCTGCGGCGCATGGGCGTGCAGTCGGTGGCGGTATTTTCCGACGCTGACGCCGGTTCGCTGCACGTGAGCCAGGCCGATGCTGCGCTGCGCATAGGCCCGGCCGCCGCCGCGCAAAGCTACCTGGACGCTGCGGCCATCCTGCGCGCGGCGCGCGACAGCGGCGCGCAGGCCATCCACCCGGGCTATGGCTTTCTGAGCGAGAACGCCGGCTTCGCCGAGCAGTGCGAAGCCGCCGGCCTGGCCTTCATCGGCCCGACGCCGGAGAACATCCGCGCCTTCGGGCTCAAGCACACGGCGCGCGAGCTGGCGCGCGCCCACGGCGTGCCGCTGATGCCCGGCAGCGGCATCCTCGCCGATCTGGGCGCCGCCCGGGAGCAGGCGCGGCGCGTGGGCTATCCGGTGATGCTCAAGTCCACCGCGGGCGGCGGCGGCATCGGCATGCGCATCTGCGCCGACGAGTCCCAGCTGGCCGAGGGCTTCGAGGCCGTCGGGCGCCTGGCCGGGCGCAGCTTCGGCGACGCCGGCGTGTTCCTGGAACGCTACGTGCGCCAGGCCCGGCACATCGAGGTGCAGGTGTTCGGAGACGGCCGCGGGCGCGTGGTGGCCCTGGGCGAACGCGACTGCTCCTTGCAGCGGCGCCACCAGAAGGTCATCGAGGAGACGCCGGCGCCGCACTTGCCGGCCGCGACCCGCGCGGCGCTGCTCGAAGCGGCCACGCGCCTGTGCGCGGCCGCGGCCTATCGCTCGGCCGGCACGGTCGAGTTCCTCTACGACCGCGAACGCGAGGCGTTTTATTTTCTCGAGGTCAACACGCGCCTGCAGGTCGAGCACGGCGTGACCGAGCAGGTCACGGGCATAGACCTGGTCGAATGGATGGTGCGCGCCGCCGCCGGCGATTTCGCCTTCCTGCCGGCGGGCCCGGTGGCCAGCAGCGGCGTTGCCATACAGGCACGCCTTTACGCTGAGGATCCGGCGCAGGACTACCGCCCCAGCAGCGGCGTGCTCGACGATGTGGCCTTCCCCGGCGGCGTGCGCGCCGACACCTGGGTGGCCACCGGCACCGAGGTCGGTGCACACTACGACCCGCTGCTGGCCAAGCTGATCGTCACGGCGCCCGACCGCCCCGCGGCCGTGCGGGCGCTGCAAGCGGCGCTCGAGGGCACGCGCCTGGCGGGCCTGGAGACCAACCTCGAATGGCTGCGCCACGTGAGCCGCGAGGATTTTTTCACGCAGGGCCTGGCCACCACCGCATCCCTGGCCGCGGTGGATTTCGCGCCGTTTGGCATCCGGGTCCTGAGCGGTGGCGTGGCGACCACGGTACAGGACTATCCCGGGCGCCTGGGCTATTGGGATATCGGCGTGCCGCCCTCGGGACCCATGGATGCGCTGGCGTTTCGCCTGGGCAACCGCCTGCTGGGCAACCCGGAGGCGGCGGCGGGACTGGAAATTACCGCGCTAGGGCCGGTGTTGCACTTTCATCGGTCTGCGCGCCTGTGCCTGACTGGCGCGGCGGTGGCTGCAACGCTCGATGGCCGTGCGATCGAGCCCTACGTCGTACACACGCTGGCCGCGGGCCAGCTGCTGCGCATCGGGGCCGTGCGCGCCCCCGGCCTGCGCGCCTACCTGCTGATCGACGGGGGCATCGATGTGCCGCCCTACCTGGGCAGCCGCGCCACCTTCACGCTGGGGCGCTTTGGCGGGCACGCCGGCCGCGTATTGGCCAGCGGCGACGTGCTGCGCCTAGGCCTGCCGGGAGCGGCAAGGGCGGGGCCGGCACTGCCCGCGCCGCTGCGGCCGGCGCTGTCGGCGTCGTGGACCCTGCGGGTGCTGTACGGCCCGCACGGCGCGCCGGACTTTTTCACGCCGCAGGACATCGCCACGCTCGAGGCCAGCACCTGGCAGGTGCACCACAACTCCAGCCGCACCGGGGTGCGCCTCATCGGTCCCAAGCCGCAATGGGCACGGCGCGATGGCGGCGAGGCCGGGCTGCATCCGTCCAACATCCACGACAATGCCTATGCCGTGGGCGCAGTGGATTTCACCGGCGACATGCCCATCATCCTGGGCCCAGACGGCCCATCGCTGGGCGGCTTCGTCTGCCCTTTCGTCGTGATCGAGGCCGACTTGTGGAAGATCGGCCAGCTGGCGCCGGGCAATGGCGTGCGTTTCCAGGTGGTCGAGGCCGACGCGGCAGCGCGGGCTTGGCAGGAACAGGAGCGTCTGGTGCGCACCCTGGAGGGACCGGCCGCCGCGTACAGCGCCCCTGCCACCGCCGCCACCAGCCCTATCCTGGCAACCCTGGCCGCGAGCGGGGCGCGACCCGCCGTGGTCTACCGGCGCCAGGGCGAGCGCAACCTGCTGGTCGAATATGGCCCGCTGGTGCTCGACCTGGAACTGCGCCTGCGCGTGCACGCCCTCATGCTGCACCTGCGCGAACTGGCCCTGCCAGGCGTGATCGACATCACGCCGGGCATCCGCTCGCTGCAAGTCCACTACGACAACCAGCGCCTGGCGCTCGACCGCCTGCTGAGGCTGCTGGCCGACGCCGAGGAGCGGCTGGGCGGCCTCGAGGGTTTCGAGCTTGCCTCGCGCATCGTGCACCTGCCGCTGTCGTGGAACGATCCGGCGGTGACCCAGACGGTGCAGCGTTATCAGGAGTCGGTGCGCGCCGACGCGCCCTGGTGCCCCGACAACATCGAGTTCATCCGACGCGTCAACGGCCTGGCCAGCGTCGAGGATGTGCGGCGCATCGTCTTCGATGCGCGCTACCTCGTGCTGGGGCTGGGCGACGTTTACCTGGGCGCCCCCGTGGCGACGCCGCTCGATCCGCGCCACCGCCTGGTGACCACGAAATACAACCCGGCGCGCACCTGGACGCCGCCCAACGTCGTGGGCATCGGCGGCGCCTACCTGTGCATTTATGGCATGGAAGGGCCGGGCGGCTACCAGCTCTTCGGGCGCACGATACAAGTGTGGAACACGCACGGACGCAGCCCGGCCTTTGCCGACGGCACGCCCTGGCTGCTGCGCTTCTTCGACCAGATCCGCTTTTTCCCCGTCAGCCACGAGGAACTCACCGAGTGGCGACGCGACTTTCCTTTCGGGCGGCGCCAGCCGCGGATCGAGCCCGCGCGCTTTTGCCTGTCCGAATACCGGCAGTTCCTGGCGCAGCACCGCGATGCCATCGCGGGCTTCGAACGCACGCGCCAGGCCGCGTTCGCCCAGGAGCGCGCCGCCTGGGAGCGTGCCGACGAGTTCGCCCGCGCCCAGGCGCTGGTCGCGCAGGAAGCGGCGGTGCCCGCCGAGGACAGCATCGTCGCGCCGGCGGGGACCGAGCTGGTCGAAGCGCCGCTGAGCGGCGTGGTCTGGAAGCCGCTGGTGCAAGTCGGCGAGCGGATCGAAAAGGGCCGGGCCATCGTGTGCATAGAGGCGATGAAGATGCAGTGCGACGTCCCCAGCCCTGCCGCCGGCATCGTGCGGCGCGTTTATGTCCAGGCGGCGCAGCCGATCAGCGCCGGCGCCCCCATCATTGCCCTGCAACCCGAATAGGCCGCCGCCATGAACGCGCCTTTGCTTTGCGTGTCCTCGATTGCCCAGTCGGTCGTCAGCGGCGCGCGCAGCGCCGTGGCGGTGGCGCAGGAAACGCTGGCGCGCGCCGACGCCTATGCCGCCATCCAGCCGCAGGCCTGGATCGCGCGCGTGCCGGCCGCCGAGGTCCTGGCGCAGGCGCGCCGCGTGGACGCGCGCGTAGCGGCCGGCGAACGCCCACCGCTGGCCGGCGTGCCCTTTGCCGTCAAGGACAACATCGATGCCGCCGGCCTGCCTACGACCGTCGCTTGTCCGGCCTTTGCGTTCGAGCCGGACGAGTCGGCCACGGTGGTGAGCGCCTTGCTCGACGCCGGCGCCCTGCTCATCGGCAAGACCAACCTCGATCAGTTCGCCACGGGGCTGGTGGGCACGCGCAGCCCCTACGGCATCCCGGCCTGCGTCTTCAACCGCGATTACGTCAGCGGCGGCTCCAGCTCCGGGTCGGCCGTGGTCACGGCAGCCGGCGTGGTGGCCTTTGCGCTGGGAACCGACACCGCAGGCTCGGGGCGCGTACCCGCCGCGTTCAACGGCCTGGTCGGCTTCAAGCCCACGCGCGGCCGCTGGAGCACGCACGGCGTGTTCCCGGCCTGCCGTTCGATCGATTGCGTGACGGTGTTCGCCGCCGATGCCCAGGGCGCCGCCCTGGTCGACACCGTGCTGGCGGTCTTCGATGGGCGCGACCCGTATGCGCGCCAGGCGCCGGTGGCGGTGGCGGCGGCGCCGCGGCGCATCGGTGTCGCGCAGGCCGGGCAGCTGCGCTTTTTGGGCGACGCGCAATCCGAGGCGCTGTTCGAACTGGCGCTGCAGCGTACGCGCGCTGCCGGTGCCGAGCTGGTGCCGGTGGACATCACACCCTTGCTCGCTGCGGCCCAGCTGCTGTACGCCGGCCCCTGGATCGCGGAGCGGGTGGCGGCCCTGGGCAGCTTCCTGCGCGAACAGCCCGGCGCGGTGCATCCGGTGGTGCGCGCGATCGTGCAGGCCGGCGCGGGCGTGAGCGGGGTCGAGGTCTTCGAGGGCCTGTACCGCCTGCAGGAGTACCTGCGTCACGCCGAAGGCTTGTGGCAGGACGTCGACGCGCTGCTGCTGCCGACGGCGCCGACCATCTATCGCATCAGCGAGCTGCTGGCCGAGCCCGTGGCCCTGAACAGCAATCTTGGCCTTTATACGAATTTCGTCAACCTGCTGGACATGAGTGCGGTGTCCGTGCCGGCGGGCTATCGCGACAACGGCACGGGTTTTGGCGTGAGCCTGATCGGCCCGGCGTGGGCCGACCGCGCCTTGCTCGACTTTGCCGCGCGCGTGACGGCGCCGGCAGCGCGGCCGCCGCTCGATCTGGGCAGCCCCGCGGCAGGCGGGCCGGCGACCGCACCCGTCGCGCTGGCGGTGGTCGGCGCGCATCTGCACGGCCAGCCGCTGCACTGGCAGCTGGCATCGCGCCAGGCGCGCCTCGTGGGCAGCACCCACACGGCGCGCGCCTACCGGCTGTATGCCATGGCCGGCCCGCCCCCCGCCCGCCCGGCGCTGGTGCGCCGCGACGATGACGGCTGCGCAATCGCGGTCGAGGTGTATGAACTCGATGTCGCCGCCTTCGGCAGCTTCGTCGCCGAGGTGCAGCCGCCGCTGGCGATCGGCACCATAGAGCTGGCCGACGGCCGGATCGTCAAGGGCTTCGTTGCCGAACCGCGCGCGCTCGAGGGCGCCACCGATGTGAGCGCGCTGGGCGGATGGCGCGCCTACCTGGCCCAAGCAAGCGCACGCCCATGAACCTGCAAGGAGCAATGCCCATGAAGCCATCCTCGATCCCGGCGCCCGTGGTCCAGGCCGCGCGCCCCCGCTGGCCCCGGGCAGTGGCCTTGCTGCTGCTGGCCGCCACTGTCCTGGGCCTGCATCCGGCGCGGGCCGAGGTGAAGGTCGGCGTCTCGGACTGGACCGGCTGGGTGGCGTGGTACGTGGCCGAGCAAAAAGGCTACTTCAAGAAGCATGGCGCGCATGTGAAGCTGGTGTGGTTTGCCAACTACTCGGACTCGATCGCCGCGCTGTCCACCGGCCAGCTCGATGCCAACAGCCAGACCTGGTCGGACACGCTCGGGCCGCTGTACAAGGGAATCCCGCTCAAGGTGATCCTGGTAAACGACAACTCCGCCGGCAACGACGCGCTGATGGTCGGTCCCAAGCTGCGCGGTTTTGCCGACCTCAAGGGCAAGAACATCGCGCTCGAGCAATACAGCGTCTCGCATTTCGTGCTCTACAACGCGCTGTCGGCCAACGGCCTCAAGCCTGCGGACGTGAACGTCGTCAACCTCTCGGCCGGCGATGCCGCCGCCGCCTTCATCAGCGGGCGCGTGGACGCCGCCGTGCTCTGGAACCCCTGGATCAGCCAGATCGAGGCCAGCGGCAAGGGCCGGGCCCTGTACACCTCGCGCGACATGCCGGGCCTGATCCCCGATCTGCTGGTAGCCCAGGAACCGGCATTGCGGGCCAAGAGCCAGGACTTCGTCGGCATGGCGCAGGCCTGGTTCGATACCGTGGCTTTCTTGCGCGAGCATCCGGACGAGGCGGTGCAGATCATGGCCAAGGTGGTGGGCATGAAGCCGGCCGACTACAAGGTGTTCCTGCCGGGCACGCGCTTTTTCGATGCCGCCGCCAACGCCGAAGCTTTCGATGCGCACAGCGCGCACAGCCTGGTGGCGGTGGCACCGACCATCGGCGCCTTCCTGCTGGCCAACAAGCTCATCGACGGCGCGCCGGACGCGGCCCGGGCCATCGACCGCACGGTGCTCGATCGCGCCGTGCGGCGCTGAAGCGCGATGCGCGACGCCACTGCCGCGGCCCCCGCCGCGCCCACCGGGCTGGCGCGCCAGCTGCGCGCGCTCGGGAGCATCCGCGCGCCGCTGGACCGGCGCGTGGGTACCGCGCTGGCACTGGTCGGCCTGCTGGCGCCCCTGCTGGCGTGGCTGCTGGTGACGCTGTATGCAAGCGTCAACAAGGTGTTCCTGCCCGGGCCCGGCGATGTCGCCCTGCGCCTGTGGCACTGGTGGAGCGAGGACAATCTATCGGCCGACATCGGCATCAGCGTGTTTCGCGTCGTGGCCGGCTGGGCGCTGTCGGCGCTGATCGCGGTGCCGCTGGGACTGCTTATCGGCACCTACCGCAGCGTGCAGGCCCTGCTCGAACCCCTGACCGACTTCATCCGCTACATGCCGGCCGTGGCCTTCATCCCGCTGGTGATGCTGTGGATCGGCATCGACGAGTCCTCCAAGGTGGCCATCATCTTTATCGGCACCTTCTTCCAGATGGTGCTGATGGTGGCCGAAGACGTGCGTCGCGTGCCCATGGCGCAGATCGAAGCGGCGCAGACCATGGGGGCGACCCGCGGCGAGATCCTGGAGCAGGTCATTTTCGCCTCGGCACGGCCGGCACTGCTCGACACCTTGCGCGTGACCATGGGCTGGGCCTGGACCTACCTGGTGGTGGCAGAACTGGTGGCCGCCAATTCGGGCCTGGGCTACGCGATCATCAAGGCGCAGCGCTTCCTGCAGACCGACAAGATCTTCGCCGGCATCCTGCTCATCGGCGCCATCGGCCTGGCCATCGACCAGGCCTTCCGCCTGGCCCATCGCATGGCCTTTCCGTGGCTGCACGCCGGGGACCGCCGATGACGCCCGCGCCCTTGGTGCAATGCCTGGGCGTGGGCAAGACCTTCGCCGCGCGACCGGCACCGATCACGGCACTGAGCGCCGTCGACCTGCAGGTGCAGGACGGCGAGTTCGTGACCATCGTCGGCGCCTCGGGCTGCGGCAAATCGACCTTGCTGCGCGCCATCGGTGGCCTGGAGGGTTTCGACAGCGGCCGCATCCTGGTGGAGGGCCGGGCGGTGCGCGGCCCCGGGCCCGACCGGGCGATGGTGTTCCAGAACTACAGCCTCTATCCCTGGCTCACGGTCACGCAGAACATCCGCTTCACGCGCCGGCTGGCCGCGCATACGGCCGGCCGCACCAGCGCCAGCGTCGAGTCCGCATTGGGGCGCTGCGACGCACTGTTGCGCCTGATGGGCCTGCAGCATGTGGCGCAGGCCCATCCCAACCAGCTGTCGGGCGGCATGCAGCAGCGCGTGGCCATTGCGCGCGCCCTGCAGGGGCGGCCGCGCATCCTGCTGATGGACGAGCCCTTCGGTGCGCTCGACGCCCAGACCCGCGAAGTGATGCACGACCTCATCTTGCACGTGTCGGAACTCGAGCGCAGCACGGTGATCTTCGTGACCCACGACGTGGAGGAGGCCATCTACCTGGGCAAGCGCGTGGTGTTGATGGCGCCGCGGCCGGGGCGTATCGATTCGGTCTACGACGTGCCCCTGCCGGCCCATCGCAGCCAGGACATGAAGCAGGCGCCCGAGTTCCTGGCGCTGCGCCGGACCATACTCGACCGCATCCGGGCTACTGCGGGCATGAAGACCGATCTGGACCTGCTGCAGCAGTTGTCGGGGCTTTCGGCGTTGTAGCCTGACCGGCGACAAACTCGGCAGGCCAGATTCGGAGCGAGCCTGCCTCGGCCGCAAAGCAGCCTGCTGTAGCCGGGGGTCGGAGCGGCGCATGTCCGGGTCGCAAATTGGACTGACCGTGGGCGGATGGGTCCGCCGGCTATCGTGTCTTTACCTTCACGCCCCTAGCGAACTTCTTCATTTCCGGATACCGGACGCCCAGATTGCAAGGCGGGGCCAGTCAGGCGACTTGTGCCCGTAGGCGAACACCGAGCGCTCGCGCATACCGACAACGTTGACCTCTTCAAAGCAGACATAACCCGCCGGCAAACTATTGACATGACCCCAACCCGAGCGGGCAAATCCGTCGGCAAATACCCGTCGCAGATAACCGAGGCGACGGTCTTGCCATCCATCGACCGCGTCGAATCCATGAGGTTGAAAGGCAAGTGGAAATCCCATTTCCCTCAGCGCCGGCGCCGAGCTCGATAAAACCCATACCCGCAAGCATTGATCATGGCAACGGCGCCCAGGATTTTTGCCGCAAACACAGTTGGACTTTCGACATCGAGGAAAGGATAGGCGTTGAGCAGCAGAACAAAAAGTATCGAACCAACACCGCAGACGCAGGCAGCCGCAATCCAACGCGGCAAGCGATCACGCACCGCCTTCGCACCACAAATGGGGATCAGGAACATGGCCAGATACGCAAGCGCATAGAACTCCGAACTCGCGTCATTGAGCACGCCGAAAGCCTCGGCGGAATGCACGCCCGCACTGCCGAGCACGAGCATCACGGCGATCACGGCGCTTGTCACATAGATGGAGTTCGTCGGCGTCCGATGACGCGGATGAAGGCGAGTAAACCAGGCTGGGATGAGATTGTCCCAACCGGCGGTCATAGGCAGGCGCGTAGCGCCGGTGAACAGGTAGCTGGCGGCGCCGAGGATCCGAATCTGCAGCAGCAAAATCGCGGCCTTTCCAAGCAGGGCGGCGATTCCGCCTTCGCCGAAAGCAAAGCTAAGCGCCTGCGGTATTGGGGCCACGTAGTTGATCGGCGTGCTTGCGTGCAACTCGTGCAGGCTCACCACCGAGGCCGTGCCCAACACGAACATCAATAGCACGATGGGGGTGGCCAAGACCACTGATCGCCCGATGGCACTGCTGGGTGCCCTGGTCTCGCCCGCCATGATCGCAATGTATTCGAGGCCAGCCGCGGCGAACAACACCTGTCCAAGGAGCGACAGAGAAGTCCCGTCGGAGGGGGGCAGGCGCAGCGCGAATGGGGCGTAGTGCAGCGGTGCGCCACCGAACCAAACCCAGAGAGGAGCGACGATCAGCAGCGCGAAGGCAAGCATGATCGCCGCACCGCTAACATTATGGATCCACTTGCCAAGGCCCAGGCCCCTGACGGCCGTTGCCGTAATCACCGCCAAGATTGCGGAAAGGAATGCGTAGACGAAAAGGCGATTCTCGGGGAGGCCGGAGGCAGAAGGTCCGATCATGTACGCCATTTCGCTCGGAATCTGGAACAGGATCGTGGCGATGGAGCTGAGCGCGTAGGCCCAAATGTTCCACGCTGTCATGAACCCAATTGCATCCCCAAAAGAGCGGCGAGCCCATTCGTAGAGGCCACCCTCCAAGGGCATTTCACGGTTCAGGTAGTAGGTTGCAATCGCCATGGGTGCGTAAAAGAACGCGAAGGCAGCCAGCCATACGAGGAATTGCGCCTCGCCGACGCCCGCTGCAATTCCAACCCAGGAACTGCCGACGACCGTGAGCACTTGGGCAAGCACCAGATCGCGGAGGCGCAGCTGCCGATTGAGTGAATGTTCGCAAGGGGTGTCTTCTCCGGTCGCGGTTCGGTTCAAGTCTTGATCAGCCTCTTGATTCACTACGTCAGCCATTTAGCTACATATGGTTATTGAGCACTCTCTGTACGCCCACGATGCTCCTCGCTTCCACGATGGGTGAAGCGTGATTCGAGCGTCAGGGTTGGAGCAGCGCGATGGCAACTGAAGTCATAGCGAAGACGCCTGTCCTTAGCGTGGGTTCGGGAACAGGTTCGAAGCGGCTCGTGTGGGGTCCTGGAAGGAAGCTACCCGTCTTCTGGGCCTCGGCCAGCTTCGCAGGATTCATGGCGCCTAACCAGAACATCACTGTCGGTATCTTGTGGCCTGGCAGGCCGAAGACCCCAAAGTCTTCGGCGCCCATGATGGGTTCTTCGTCAAAAACGTTGGTCGCGCCGAGCGCGCCGACGAGTGCCGCCCTGACGCGCCCAGTGAGCGCCGGATCGTTGTAGGTGACCGGCGTGGACTCGTCCTCTAGCACTGTGACTATGGGTGCCCGATCTTCCGACACCCCGGCGGATACCGCGACGCCCTGCGCCGTCCGGCGAATGCCATCGAGGACGATTTGTCGCGACTTGTCGCTGAACGCGCGCGTCGTCAACTCCATCTTCACTTCATAAGGAATGATGTTCCGCTTGGTGCCGCCGTGAATGTCACCAATCGTCACGACCGTGGGATCACGGGGATCCTCTTGCCGGCTGACGATCGTCTGGAGTTGCACGATGAACTCGCCGGCCATGACAATCGGGTCCTTGCTCTGTTGTGGCCTTGCGCCATGGCTGCCAATACCGCGAAGCGTGACATCGACCGAAGTCGAGCTCGCAAGCGACGGGCCACTCGTGATTGATACGGTGCCTGCCGCTCGAAGGCTGGTGTCGTGCAGCATGATTCCGAAATCGGGCGCTCCGAAACGCTCGAAGAGGCGGTCGGCAAGCATCGCCTTGGCCCCGTCGATTGTCTCCTCCGATGGTTGCCCGACGAGCATCAATGTCCCATGCCAGTTCGCGCGGTTCGCAGCGAGCGCTCGGGCCACACCAATGAGCGTCGTCACATGCACATCGTGACCGCAGGCGTGCATCACCCCGACATCCTGGCCGGCGGGATTCGTGCTCCTAACATGGCTGGCGTAGTCGAGCCCGGTTTCCTCGACAATTGGCAAGGCATCCATGTCGGCCCGAATGAGGAGTCGCGGGCCCGAACCATTTTCCAGAATTGCTACGACGCCATACGCCTGGCTGCCGTCCGGGTACTTCCCCACCCGTTCGGCAACCGCAAAGCCGGCCTTGCGCAGTTCGTTCGCAAGCAGAAGAGAGGTCTTTTCCTCATGATGGGAAAGTTCAGGATGCGCGTGAATTTCCTTGTAGGTCTTCACTAGTCCGGCCAGTTGCGCGTCGACGAAACGCTCGAGATCTTCCGCGACCGCCGGGGCAGCCAGCATGCACGATAGCCACCCAATACATGCGACTTTCATCATCATCATGCTTCCTCCATCGACCTGCTGCGACGCCTGCTTCGGAGCATTTCGTCAGATTTGCCCGGTGGCACAAATGCGGAAAATTCTTTGATTGAGAAATGCCGCGGGCAATCATTCACACATTGCAGGAAATTTGCTTTGAATATCGCCGCGGCCATTCAGGGCTCCACCGACACTTGCGTGGACGTCTGGTCCCTGATCCCAAATGATCAGGGCGTCGTAATCTTCTTCATTCGTCATAACCGTGACAACTATGTCGCTGCGCCTGATGAGTCTGTTCAAGTAAGCCCATTCCGTTACGCGCTTCTTGCCGTGGCAGTAAATTGTCTTGTCCGTAATCCGTAGCTTCGAGACTTCCGTGCGATCAACACCGTCCTTGTCGATGTCTTCGTATCCTCGAAGCTGGATCGATTTTCCGTCGACACGACCAAGTCGACCAAACCATGCCTTGCCGCCCTTCGCTTTCATGCTTGGCAGTTTGAAGGGAGCAACCTGTACTACGACCCAGTCAGCTCTCGCGGTCAAGGAAACTCCGAGCGCACCTGCCACCAGCGCGGAGGTCAGATACACGATTGGGGCAACTCGAAAGGTATTCACTTGACCGCTCCTGGCCGGGTTCGACAAATCGCGTGACGGCCACGACGCCTTAGACGCGTGTCGCGAAGGGTTGCATAGCCGTCATCCACGGTCAAGATGCCCGGCACGGAACGGGCACCGACGCCAACAGTACAACGCGGTAAGCCGACCAATTTTGATCATTGCAACCTAGGGCGATTGGCGGAGCGGTCTGCACCTCCCGGGTGGGTTGTGGAGCCCGGCGCAATTTCGCGCGAACGCCAGGGAATTTTGGGGACGAAATGGGTTCATCAAGCGAACCCCGGTGCAATTGAAATCGGCAATGTTGCGGGTGACGACTGTGAGATCATGAATCAAGGCCGACGCCGCAATTTGCTGGTCGAGAGGATTCTCCGGGTGCGGGACACGTAGGCGACCCCAAACCTAGGCGATTTCCTCATCGATGCGCAGAATCGCGTCGCCATATTCCTTGACGATGCGCACCAGCCACTGCTCCGATCGATGGGCCCGTTCCACGTCGCCACGATGGCGCAGCCTTTCGATTCCTCGACGCGGTTCCCCAATTGTGATGACCGATAGGTAAAGGGCTTCATCGTCGAGGCTTGCCTTGCGACAGAAAGCCCTCACTCCCGCGTTTGCCCCATCGCCTTTTCGGGATTCGCGGATGAGGTCGGTGTCTACCAGGTACACGGATCCGGTTCGCTGGTCGACCTGGTGGCGCGCAAAGTCCGCATCCTCCCCGACATTGGGCATGGCTGCCAGGACGTCCGCCAGGCGGCGCCGTTTCGGTTTGCGCCGCGCCGCCTGCAAGAATTGGGCGATGCGCCTCATGCATTGACTTGCGGCGCGCCGAACCAAACTAGGGCGCCATTGCACCAAAGCCGTTGCCGCCGCGCCCGGCGCCCGGCCGGCACCCCGGGGTGCACGTTGCGGCGCGGGTTTGCTCGGCGCAGGTGCATTCCCCGCTCCCTCTCTGGCGCACAGCGTCCAAGGTTCCCCGGGCGCGCCGGAACTCGCGCGCCCGTGCCGCCGGCATGCAATTTGCGTGGGTGTTGCAGCAATGTGCGTCTAGGGTTCCGGCCCGTCCTGCTTGCAGGCGGGCGCCTGGTCCGAGAGAGGCAGTCCACGGTCCCGCGGGCCCGCCTCAGCCGACAACGTGCCGCCCCACGCCGTGGGCGGCCCGCGTCGGCTGAGGCGGGCCGCCGGACCCG
>Ga0075030_100003635_pt1 | contig 13969 bp, 9 predicted proteins | sample LitLauG_LLR_2012_FD_71393 | JGI IMG/M metagenome (GOLD analysis project Ga0075030, IMG submission 71393) | Freshwater sediment microbial communities from Pennsylvania, USA - Little Laurel Run_MetaG_LLR_2012 | ecosystem: Environmental > Aquatic > Freshwater > Creek > Sediment | place: USA... | reverse complement strand
GTGTTCGAGTGAATGACCATCATCGCGCTCTCCGCTACGTTGGCCTGAATTTCCTTCTCGAAGTCATAGCCTGCGGCAATATCGTTTGAATCGTAAAATGTTGCCACCGGAAGATGCTGCCGGCCGTAGTCCCGGAGGTCCGTAGCGATGACGATGCCCTCCCGGCCATGTTTTGAATGGCTGAGGAAGAGCTTCACCGGCGCATAGCTCTTTTCAAGCGTCCCGAAGTCTTCGGTCTGGACATCGGCGGCTTTACCCAGGAGCAGGCGCGCAATCTCGTGTGTCAGCGCCGAAACAAGCCTCTCGGGCATTTCAGCGGGATCGACTTTATAAAGGCGAATGCAGTTTGTCTTTTCGACGATGCTGAGAACCCTGTCCTCGCAGGCAATCGGAAGGAAGAGATGGCGTTTGCCCAGACCGGCGATCTGCGTCTCAATCGCCCTCACGCACTCCCGCCATCCCTGATCCGCCCGGATGCTGGTGTCGAGTAGGGCGACCACAACGGTGGACTCAGCGGCGCCGAGATCCAGCGAGTCGGGCAGCCGCGCCTCGGCGGGTGTCGAGCCGGAGTGGAAGTATGTCGGCATCCCGAGGCCACGGGATGCCGGCCGTTCCACATCTCGGCATAAGCGGGAATAGATATGGCGGGCGAACTCACTTCCGCTCGTGAATTCGCTGTTCCAGAGAATGCGGACGATGAGGCGCGGCTTGAATGGCATGGGTTAATCCCCAGGGCGAATGGTTATGGAGTGGTCGGATGTCTCATGCATCGGGATCAAGATCTAGCCATTTATCGAGCGTTTCGGGGTCCCATTCAAGAACCTTAGTGGAGCGCCCCCCCAGGGCGCCAGGTACTGTGGCCTGGTTTGAACCTTTGAGCTTCATTCCGCGGATGCGCTTCCATGTCTTGTCGCCTGAAGTCTCCTCCTTCACGCTATAAAAAGTGTTGATCTCCCACTCTACCCAGTCGCTTTTGTGAGTGTCGTCGCCAATAAGGACTACCAGTTTGGATGCCCGCTCGAACTTCTTCTTGATCGCGTCGCGAACAGGTTTTGATCGCGCGTCACTGGGTGGGTATTTTAAAGGCTTGCCACTGGCCCCGAGAATTGGGTCCTTCAAGGAGTGATCCTGAAAGTCGAGAGGGTGATTGGGATTGTGTTTCAGAAGCTTGAAGGCTCCCACCTGCTTTTGATCGTCATGGTCATAGCTTACGAATATATTGGCCGCCATACGTCATCTCTCCCTTACATGTCATCCACAAAGCTTAGTTGCTTGGCCTCGGCTCGCACATCGTAGAGAAATCCTATTTGACTCACAAAGTCGCGCTGACCGCCATAACTCGGGTGCCGGACCTGTACGACATCGGCGAGGTCAGCCAGGCGCAAAGCTGTTTTCGCCGCATCGTTGCCGATACAAACCAAGCGGCGCGGCCTCAGGATGAGAATCAGTTCCGCAAGGATGGCTTCGCCCACCACTCGTTCTCGCGGACTATGTGACCTGTTGGTGAAGGGATTGTCCGGTTCATGGGGATGGAATGGAAAAACATTCCACAGAAATACCTGGGCTGTTACGGATGCAAGGATGCTCCAGATGACTGCTGCAGTCCTTTCTGCAACAATCGATCCCGTTGTGGCTCGCTCGATAGAGACGTTCCAGCGAGTCGCATGGATCGATAAATGAACATCGTCAGTGAGCGCGAGACCCGTGCGCCGACCACCCCGATATCCCAAATCACGCCCTATCCACAGAGCATCGATTTCCGTACCGGCCGCCGCGTTTAGCATGCCCAGCAGGGCTTTTGCACGGCGGTCGGGAGCGTCATCGAGATCATGAACATCACATCGATCCGAATAGGGGTTAAAGACGTTTTCGAATTTCAGTCCGCGGAGGCTAGTCACGAATTGCTCGGTTTTCATGCCCCGTCTCCTTTCAATTGTCTGTAATGGACTGTGCGGGCAGATCGGTCCGCTTCGATAATGCCGCCGTTGTTCTTTTTCACCTGCCTAAAAACTTCATAGCCTTTGAGTATCGCAATCTCCCAGAGGCTCAGAGGGCAGGCTTCGACCTCGTACCCGGCGATAAACTGCTGGATCGTTTTCAGAAGACCGAAAGAGAGCCGCTGCTGCCCCTCGAAATAGTTCAATTCCTTGGAGCGCGCAAATATCCAGGCCGTCAGTCCCTCTTCGACCACAATGGCCCGGCCGCCGTCTTGCGCTTCATCGACCTTGGGGTTGCTCTTACGCTTGTGCTTGATGAGCGCACGAAACGTCGGAGACCAGTGCAGAATGGCCGCGTGCGCAAAATGAAACACATCGTGAAATCGATAACCATCGGGGTCGAGAATGTTGTCGGTCAGTGGATCGCCTATAAAGACGCCATTCATCCGCAGATAACTACGACCGCTGCTGCGCTGATCAATGGTGATCTCGAACTTTCGGGGAAGTTGTTCTTCGGGTTTGAAGTCACGATCAAAGTCTGGGAGATTCGGATAGTCGGGAGGAAGAAAGCGCCCCACTGTTTTGACGAGGTTCTTTCGGACGACTTCCGCGAAAGTGACGCGCGCCGCATTGAGCGCCTGAAGATAGCGATCGGCAAATGTAGTTAGGCTGCTGCGCGGATCACTCCTGGAGCCGCGCAACACGAGAAGGCCAGCCGCCGCCTCGCCCAACTGGAGAAGCGCGGCGTCGAGTTCAGGAGCGGCAAGAGGTGTAGCTACATGCGATAGAGGGCTTTCGATCAGATCGTTCGCAGCAACCGAGGACGTGTACCCCTCCCCGCTTGCCGCTGCAGAAAGCATTTCATCTACGCGGACACTCAGCCTGCGGCAGAGAGCAGTGAAATACCACAGCGCGTCGCCGAATTCCTCTTCGACCTCATGGCGATAGCCAGCATAGGCATCTTTCTCCCGATGGTACTTCTTCGCGGTGGCCATGATGCTTCCGACCTCGCCAAACAGTCCCAGGAGTATCGGCTGCAGGTCGTCGGATGGAAGCTCATCGGTCGGCGCTACCTGGCTCATGTATTCGTCAAGCAAAATCGAATGGTGTTGGGATTCCATCATGGCCTCATCATGGCGTTCTGCGCCAATCCAGGGGTTCGCCGGAATATCCAGTTACATTGAGAGACCGAATCCAGGCGACCAAATCCTCCACGATCTGGGGCGGAAAGTTATTCTTGTGGCCCCGTCCCGCGCAAACGGATTCGTGGCGGGGTCCGTAACGAAGAAATCGCTGCGGCAGCGCCGGGCCGGACCCTCCCCAGTAAACAAAGTCATCGCTGAAGAGGATCCGATTTGTCCCGGTGTCGGCCTTCACGTTGAGCGGATTCGGGCTGCCGTCGGTAAGGCTGTGATGGGAGTTGGCCTGGCGCCACCGGCCCGTGGCCTGGTTTCGGGAATAGATGTTGTCTCCGAAGGCCTGCTTTTTACTGCCTCGGAGATTGACCTTTTTCGTTTGAAAGCGCGGATCGGCCCAATATTCCTCGAATGTCATTGCGCCGGTTACCCGCATGGCGAACACAAGGCGTTTCTCTCGGTTATCCTGCTTCGAGCCCGTTCCGATGACCCAGTCTCCAATCGCCGCCGCAGCCCGAATCTTCGGCTTGCAGGTTGCCAGGGTGCACATGCCAAAGAACGGGTTTGGCGCGAACCCATAATCCCGCGCCACGACGTATGAGTGGAGCCGCACGGCTAGCAACCGTGCCGTTTGATAGGACGCGGATCACGAAGGTCGCCCGATGGCAGGTGCCATTCGTTCGTCTCTCCGGTGATCGCATCAACGATGCCGCCACTTTGCCATCCCCGCACATCGTCGGCATATTTCTCCAGGGCCTCCGGGATATCGCAATCGTTCTCGCCGTGCGCATATACGCCGACGATCCTCTTTCCCAATTTCTGGGCGTACTCAATCTCCCAGTTAACCCATTCACTGTCCTTCGTCTTCGGCGTGATGTACACCAGGAGCGTGCCTGCCCATTGAATCTGCGGGGCTAGTTTTTCCGATTTGATGTAGTCGGGGTCCTTCGCCTCGTTCGGATTCGATGAATTGATCGAGGAGTCGCGGACGGTTAGCCCCCCTTTCTTTATCAGATCCTTCAGTTTCGCCAGGCCATCGTCGTCTTCGTGAACGTGGCTGATGAATACATTCTTAATATCGTCGGCCATCTTTCTAGCCCTCCTTCCGGGACCTTACTTGCCTAATTCAAAATCGCTGCGCTACCCCCTGCTCTCGCCCATACAAAACCGGTGTTCTCTGGGGACTGTCGCAGGACCGCGTTTATTCTAATGCACGGCCAATGATTTGCAATCATAGGTTCGGTGCCTCCTATTCTTGGGCGGACTCCACGGCCCGCTCGACATCGCGAACCACATCCTCATATGGCCGGTCGCGACCATCTATCCATCTGCGATTTCGCAAAATATCCGGGAGCTGCTCCTCCAAATGATCCCCTGAAATGATGATGGGGATAATCTTCTTATCCAGAGCTTCAGCTGCGCCGATTTCGAACTGTACCCATTCGCTGTGCAGTGCGCGGGGCGATAAAAGCACAATGACGGCGCTGGAGAGCTTCAAAGCATTACGAACAGCCGACGATATACCTTCTCCAGCCGAAATATCTGCTTTGTCGAGCCATCCAACTACGTTGTTACTCTGCAGCGCTTTGACCAGGCGCCCCGCTTCATCGGCGTCGGAATGTACGTACGAGATGAAAACCTTAGGCATGCGTTGCTCCGTTCATGCGTATGGAGACTTCGGTGAAATATCGTTCAACATCGTTTAATTGCAATACGTTGATGTCTTCTAACATCCCTTTACCCTGGCCGCTCTGTTCCAGATCGATAAGTTCCATGCCATAAAACACGGCAACTACCTGCTTATCCTGGCCCCAGGCTGCGCCCATTTCAATCCACACCCAAGAGCGCTTCGCTGACCACGGCGTAAAGAGAGCCACAAGTTCGTCGCTTTGGGCAATCTCCTTGTGAATGATCTGCTTGAAGTTCGCGCCTTTGGGGATGCTCGTCTCGTCCAGAAAGGTATCCGCACCAAGATCGCGGAGCCGCTTTGCGATTTGGCCGGCGATCCACCGATCATCGCTGCCGTGTGAGACGAACACCCTGTAGGGCTTCTGCAGCATAGGCGACTATTCCCCGAATGACACCAGTTCCGTTCTGACAATGGAGCGGGATTGTGGCATCCGCCCCGAAAAACGCAGGACGGGTTTGGCAGAAATAATTTCGTAAGGATTCATTTCACACTTTCACATCGCTTGATGAACGGTCACTCGATCCTGTCATCCAGCCCAAGTTCACGCAAGGCGCTTTTTATCTCCTCCACTCTCTGCGGTGACAAGCCTCCGTCGGGACTGCATTCGACCTTTACGGTGAGAGTGAGGCCCCTACTGACTCCCAGTTTTGTTAGAAACTTGGTGTAGAAGTTCATCCATTTCTGAGATGGGATTTCGCCGGACCATGTCAGCCCTGACTTCTGCTGAGACGTTGGTGGACGACTCTGGCCGCCAGCAGCCCCCGGTGTCGTCGTTGTTTCATCCGTCCTCGGCCCCGGAAATTCCCCGCTATCGACCGCTGTGGTGGCGGATGGTATTTGCGTAGCCCCTCCCGGCCGCGTTGCGTCCTTGCGGTAGGCCTCAGCGGTTTCTTTGGTGATGATAAACATCTCTTCCGAGATCTCGACATCCGCAGTGTTGAGCGTCCGCTCGAAGCTAAAGGGATGATATTTTCCGCCTGCTGTTTTTCCAACATAGGCAAGCTGCCCGTTAGACACGCCGCGTGCGATAGTCTCCTTGATGGCATCCGGGTTGAGCAGCCGCGGAAAGAGGGGCGAGGCGTAGAAGGAGTCGCGCACAGCCTTCGTGCTCCATTCCCGAAAGGCCGGCGGCCAGTTGCGCACGAGGAGATTCGGGCTGATGCCGCTCTGGATTTCATCGACGTGCACAAGTTCGTTGACAATGAACTGAATCAGCGTGGATGCGGCGCTGGAGTGCACATTTCCGAGATCGATGAATCTGACCTCGTTAGTTTTGCCGAGCAATGCGACGTTGTTGTAGCTTCGCCACACATTTTCCTTCAGGTCCCGGCGAGACTTCTTGATGTTGTCTTCAAGCTGCGTGATCTGGGTCTTGTCTACGCTAATACCGGGCAGCTCCTTCTGAATTTCTTCCCATGCAAGGGCGCGGCGGGCGTCTTCGCAGAGCGGGCCTGCAGACTGGGCGACGACGAATACAAGCCCGCTCTTGTAGGTTCTTGCCGAGGTCCCATGCTCCCGGATCACTCCCTCAATGAAAGATTTGGTTCGCTTGTCATCCTCCATGCTTTGCTCGGGTGACAGGACCACCAAGGACAGAAGTGGCTTATCCATGACTTGGCCACTCTTTTCGGGGAAGAATACCGGCTCGATTCCGCTGCTGGCGGAAAACACCTTGCGAATCTCCGCTCGCACGCAGTCGCTTATCGCGGTCTCTTTGATGTTTGCGCGGCGATCGGCGTAGCGCTTGTTCAGGTTCTCCTTGAAACTGAAATGATAATGATTGCGCTCAACGGTCAGATAGTAACAGGCGTCGGTAAGAGCCTCCAGCACCGTTTCGACGTGACCAATGTCGATGTCAGGTTCGGCGACAGCCAGGCGGATCTCGGGACTCGTCGCCTCCGCACGCGTCATCCCGCCGTTCGATTCAAAGAATATGGTTGTTGCCACTTTGCGGTGAAGCCGGGCTTTGCGGATGGCTTCCACTGCCTCATTGTCCAGGCGGACGGCGTGGGAGTCCTTCTTCCCGCAGATATCCGTTGTGACAGCCGCTTCAAGGCGGTGCTCGCCGAGTTGCTCGAACATCGCGGCGCGAAACTGAGGGTCGTCCAAAGGCGCGGTGCCGAGTCCGATCATGGGGTCGCGGTGGCCGCCCTTGAACCCGTCCTGGTAGGCGTGAGAAACCCACAGGGCTAAGAGCCGGAGGATTCCACGGGTCTGCTGGAATCGGGGCAGGCCCTGCCATTTGCGTTCAAACACTGAGAGTACGGAAGGATGGAATGGATAGGTGGCGGCAAACGCCTCGCGGGCTGTGTCGAACGGAAACTGCTCCGGCACCTGCTGGCGATGATCCTTCACCCAGTCCCCAAATTCGTTGCAGGAGCCTATCGCATCCCTGTTGAGCAAAACCCGGCCGTCACTCGTGACCGCGTTTTCGTCCCACTCAAAGAGGCGGCGGCGGATGATTTCGGAGGTTTCGGACTCCGCCGACATGATTACCGCCTTGCCAACGCGGTCGAGAAGCTTTTTGAAGCGCTCGTAGTCGGACTGGTCGTCGGCGCTCATTTCGAGCTCCGAAGCCGGAATCGATACGGCGAGCACCATGTTGTCTCGCCCCCGCGCCTCTTCGCTTAGATTATGAAGGAAGCTATAAAGCTGGGCGGCCATACCGCTCTTCCGGCTGCGGCTTACAAAATTCATCAGCTCGTCCATCAGGATGAGTACAGGCCGGTCTTCAGGCATGAACGCACGGATCACATCGCCGCCGGGTGCAACGGCCTGCTTCTCATGTTCAGTAAGAACCGCAAGTGCCTTTTCGCCGCCAAGCTGGAACGCGATTTCGCCCCACGGCGTTCTCCTCGCCGGAGTTCCATCAGAACCGCCGCGGCCGGCGATGGGGTCAAATTCAGTTCCTACAAATACGGCGACGCGTGCCGAAGGCACGGCATTGATTCCTGCGACCTGAAGCAACCTGGAGACGCCCTGCCACTCTTTCGCTTTAGGGCCGTTACTGGCGAGGTGATACAGCAGAGTAAGCGAGTGGGTCTTGCCGCCCCCGAACTGCGTCGTCATGTTAAACACGGCGGACGTCTCGGTCTTCTCGCCGGACAGTCGGCGGAGGACTTCTGCGGCGACGCCGGTGAGCCCTTTGGTCAGAAAGGTGCGTTCCAGAAAGCGCTCCGGGTCCTGATAGACCGCCGGGGCACGTCCGTCCCTGACCTGATCAAGATGGACGGCAAACTCAGACGCATCGAGGGGTTTCCCATCTCTTAGGTCCTCCCTCGGCGTGACGACCTTATACCAGGGTTTGAGTGCCATGCTGTGACATTTCCTCGTGGGTCATTTCCATTCTTAAAACCCGAACTGCTTTTTGCGGGCGAGCACACCATCCACCCAGCGTTTCTCGTCTGAGCCTGAAGGATAGAGCGCAGAAAGCGCCTGGGCAAGGCGCCAGAATTTGCCGTCTCGGCCGACGCCGTCTTCAACTACGAAGCGTTTGAGCGCTTCGCCCCGTCCGGCTGCGAACAGAATCATAGCCTGATGGACGCGGTCTAGGGTGGTCTCCCCTACCCGTTTCACGGTCTTCTCGCGCCATGCCATTTCTGCGTCTTCGGACTCCGTCAACTCGGCGAACATATCAAGCTGTGCGGATTTTTTCTTCCTGCCGATCTTCCGATCCGGTTCTTCCTCATCTTTCCCGAAGAGATGCCTTGTCCGTTCTGATACCGGCAGCAAACGTGCTTGGTCGCCAGTTATCTCTACTAAGTGGCCCAGACTCTCCAGATGCGCTCCAAGACCTTGGGCGATCTTACGCGCCGCGTCGTATTCAAGCGTGAATCCGCTTGTCTTGGCTTTTCTGGTTTCGGATTCATCCTCAGAATCGTCTTCCGGCTCTCCCGGTTCAGCGTTTCCATTAGTGTCGGGCGACTTAAGCGTCCACAACCACATAGCGGTCAAGCGTGCGTCGGCCTCAAAGCCTGTGGCGTCTGCGCCTTTAAAGACGAGGGCGAGAGCTTCCTTGGCGACCGCGGCCCAAACATGTTCCAGGTATTCCCTCAGAGCGACTTGCTCGCCGTTAGCCTTCTCCACGCGCGAATACCGCGAGAAAACCTCCAGCGCGGGGCCAAGACAAGCAAAGATAGCATCCGCTCCCACCACACCTTCGTCTGCTAGGCGTGGCATCCATTCATGTATGCGTTGTGGCAATCGCTGCAGAACATCGCGCCAATCGCCGATCTCCGGCTTTGCTGACCCATCGGAACCTTCCCGAGCGCGGCAGACGAGATGGACCGAAGAGGCGAGCACAGCCGAATCGCGTGCCCGAAGTCGGGTGCCCATTTCTGTGTCAATCGGCCAAGAGCCCGTAACGATCCAACCCGCATCAATGATGGCTTGGATCATAGCTTCCCAACCGGAAGTGGATTTGTGCGCGAACACGATCAAGCCAACTCCAGAGCTCTTGAGGACGCGACGCCCGTCGCTCATTGCCGTGGTCATCATCGTTTCATAGAACGAATGTGTCTTACCCTTGGCCTCGTCAACCACACACTCGTCTGCGTTAGGCGTGAGGTTTTCCTCGAAGAGGTACGCCAGAGAAGTCGGAACAGTTCGTTTGAGCCAGACGTAAAAAAAGTTGGATAGCGTAGAGTAAGGAACCGCATCATAATAGGGCGGGTCAGTGATGAATGCGTCCACTGCGTTGTTCGGAAGTGGATGAGCCGTGGCCGATGCGCGTTCAACGTGGCCAGATCGAAATCCAATCTTTGCATTCGACTCCAATGCTCGGACAACCCATTCGCAGGCCCCGGACCAACCAATTTCTGAGAGCGGATTCCCGTCCGCAAAATCCCACACCATCGGGAACGCTTGGCGACCGAAGACGTGCTCAACCTTCTCTCCGGTAAGGTGCCACACCACCAAGCTGGCGCATTTGTCAGCACAACGGTCGATCGCAAGCGCAAGGCATGTTTGAACGGCATCAGCCAAAGGAATGTTTCCAACGTTTGCAATCTGGACGCCGCACGTTCTGAGCAGCCGGGCGTAAGTGACGAGCGCAAGCAATTGCCGGTCGGTAAAGATGTCACGCCAACGAGTTATCCCATAAAGATGGACTCGCACTGGATTGTTCTTCCAGACTCGCTCTTGGGGAATTTCTTCGTCGGGAACAGCCGAAAGTCCGCTGGTGGTCGTAGATTCAATGGCCCGAAGTCGCGCGGTCGCTTTCTGGATGGCCTGTAGATCAGTGTCTACGGCAAGCCTGTAAGTACGGCCCTGTTCGTCGTCCCGCGTTGTCACGACGCATAATAACCTTGCGTCATTCGCTCCTCCCCTTCTCTTGATGAGCTGTTCGCGCACACTTGCTTTCGGGGTCGTAAACCCACAACAAGGGCAGGTTGCTGAAGCCGCTTTGCTCGTACCTTCAAACTTCGGATTTTCAATCTTGCTTTTGGTGTTAGCTTGGTCCACCCAACCATCGCGCTGCTTCACGATGATTTGCAAGTCCACACGTTTTGCGTTTGGGTTGGGCAGGAGTTGCAGAGCTACAGAGCGATTGGATTTCTTGGCAAGCCACAGGGAACGGATAAGCGGCACTTCGGCACCGCAGCCTGGGCCTTCGCATCGAATAGTACGTGCCCAGAGGTAGGCGATCGGCCGTGCGCCGGTGGAATCCTTCGGATAGAACTCAGCCAGTTCCTTTTCCGATTCACGTTGAATCCATGCTCCCCAGCTGCGCACTTCATCGGCAAGCTGTTGGCCGTACTTCGGGATGTATTCGAGAATGACTTTGTTAAGCACGACGGGCACGGGATTGAGGTCACTCGCGAATGCATCTGCGCCAACGCGCAGTGCTTCGAGTGGGATAGAACCTCCGCCAGCAAAGGGGTCCGCGACAAGCGGTCGAGTGCCGGACTCTCCGCCGAGTGCCTCGTGAGCGGCCAGAGTGAGGGCACGGCTGGTGTCGAGGTACTCCTGTAGGGTTGAATTGTCCCAATTGGCGAAGTCGGCGATGAAGTCCAAGAGGGCGAAGCGCAGGACGTTCCAATGAGCTTCCTTTCGGCCGTCAAGCCCGCCGTTCTTCACCAGCGCCTGCCACTTAACCCATGTTTCGTGATCGCAGCTCTCGCCCAGTCCGCGGTCGGTGACGGCCGCATTGGCGAAATCGGTGATTAGCTTTGAGGCTTTGTCCCGAAAATCCTGAGGGCATAGTGGATCGGCGGGATCGGGCCACAGCGCCGCACAGATAACCGCGCGGCAGGCGGCAAGGGGTCTTCTTGCCCACCAGATGTGCAGCGTCGAGATATGCCCGTGGCGAATTGACTTCTCCCGCCTGGCATGTGCCGAAATGCGCTTGATGGGAAGATCCACTTCAATCAGGCGCTTTGGATACTGTTGTGTCATCAGATTCCGTGGTCCCTTAGTGCGTCGCCACGTCGAGAATGGCTTGCGGCTTCACCTGATAATGCTCGATTTTTACGATGGGCTGCCAGTCGAGCTGTGCCGGATCTCGAACCACGTTGATTCCCGGCGTGCCGGCACAGTCGAATACAACATACAGCCAGTAGTCAAGTTTGAGGCGCTGAGCGGTTTTGTATTCGTTGCTCGTCAAAGCAACCTCGCCGATGGCAGAGCGACCTTTGACCTCAATAAAGCGAACCTCGATGGCAGTCTTGGCGTCTTCAGGGTGTGGCCGCCGTGAAATCAGATCGAAACCACGGTTATCCTTCTCTACGCTCTCGACCTCCCAACCTCGGGCACGTTCATAAGCAATCACGGCATCCACGGCGATACGTTCGATTTCATCGTCGCGTACTAGAGCTGCCACATTCGGGGTAGCACGCTCAGGATGCGGCAACACCCAGGCAGTGCCATGGCGCTGAATATCGCTGATAGTGCAATTCCGCTCTTTCTGTAGCTCCCGCTGGCGGCCCTCAAGCCTGCCGTTCAACTCGTCGAGACGGTCTTCGGCCTGTTTGGTGTTCGCGGCCAGTAGCGGGCTGGTATCCCCGCTCTGCTGCTGATCGATAAGCTCGGCCAGCTTTAGATTTTGGCGGTGAATCAGCTCATTAAGGCTGATTTCCAGATGGTGTGCGACAGTCTGGATTTCTTTGCCGCGCTGGGCGGCAACCTCGGCCAGAAATGGTTCAAGCGCTTCCTGCACGAGGAAATGTTCAAGGGATGTCTGGTCTTTTCCGGGGTCGGCGGGAACATGCGTACCCGCCGGTGCGGGCACGAGGTCCAGCAGTAGCGTCGGCTGGCGCACCGTCAGGATTCCGGTGATTTCCTCCAGGACTATGAACAGGCGGCGGTGGAGTACGTGCCCCAGGCCATCACGGATTGCGGCAGAGTAAACCGAGAGGCGGGCCGGTATGCTCCGGTGCACGTCATAGAAAACCGCTCCTTTGTCCATCTCCGCTCGAACATTCTCAAGGAGGTCTTCACGGACCGCCTCAAACAATGGATGACCGGGCGTCACCCAGTCGTAGGTGGGGAGTTTCTTAAGTATTTCCTTGTCGAATACGACCTGCTTGTATTCGCGGCCAAGTTTTCCGAACCTCGGCTCCAACCGCTCGCCGATGGGCCAGAGGTGGCGGGGCACCTTGGGAACCCTGTAGGTATGCTGCCCCTTGCCCTGCTCGCCCACTTCAACGCCGGTGATCGGAGCTGCCTGGAGGAAAAAGTCTTCAATCACCTCCGGGACGAGGCGACGCTCCTTCGCCTCGGCGGACTTGCCCACGATGGCGGAGAGATTAAGCTCGCGTTTTGCGAGTCCCTCCAGCGTGGAATTGGTGATGCTGCGGAAGTGCTCTGGGTCAACCTGCTCGACGATGCGCTGCTTGATCAGCTCTTCAGTCATCTGATTGTGCGCGTACATATCGCGCAGCATCTTTTCGAGCTGGTTTGCCGGGAAAACCTCCCCCAGCACATTGAATACCTTGCCGGTGCGCTTGGGGTCGAGGTCCGCTTCAATCTCGGCGATCCGCTCGAAAAGTTTGTGGAGCACCCTGCCCTCGCGGGTATTGGTCGTGACGAAATTGAAGATGAGGCAATCCTTTTCCTGGCCGTAACGGTGGATGCGGCCCATGCGCTGCTCAAGGCGAACCGGATTCCACGGGATGTCGTAGTTGATCATCAGCCAGCAGAATTGCAGGTTGATGCCTTCGCCCGCGGCCTCAGTAGCGACGAGCACCTGGCACGACTCGCGGAATTCGCGCTCGGCATAGATTCTCGTGCCAGGCGTGTCACGGTCCCCGATCTTCATCCCGCCATGAATCTGTGTGACGGTGAGCCCCCATTCCCGTAATTTACCGAGGGGCCGGCCGTCCTTGCCGTCGCCGACAAGAAAATCGAGCGTATCCTTGTGCTCCGTAAAAAGCAGGAGCTTCATCGTCGGATCGGAGAAGAGCCCTTCTTCCTTGAGCAGTTCCTTGAGGCGCCTGACTTTGACTTCCGCTTCCTGTTTCTCCAGTATCTTGGCCTGGCGGATGAGCTTCTCGAGATCGGCTATCTCAAGCCGAAGGTCGTTCGGATCGAACGAAGCTACGGCCTCTTCGAGTTCAGAGAGAATCTCCTGCCGTTCTTCGTCGGTCAGGTCTTCGAAGTCTTCCGGCAACCGCTTGGTGATTTGCTCCTGACGATACTTTGCGGGATCTTCGAGGATTTTTTCGCGCTTCTCCTTCATGCGCTCCAGCGTCCTGCGCACGGCATAGATACTGGAAGCAAATCGCCGCTGCAGCATGGCCATCGTGAATCCGACAGCGCGGCCGCGCGCCGAATCTTCCCTTGCCGCCTTGATGGACTGATCCTCCACGTACCGGGTGAGCTGGTCGTAGAGGTCGAGCTCCTCGTCGCTGATCTGGAACGGAGTGGTATGGACGATTCGCTTGGTGAACAGCGCCTTCACTATGCCGGTCTCGGGGTCCGGAAAACTGACAAGGGCTTCCTTTAGGCGGCGAAGATAGAAAGGCGCTTCGTGCTTCGCCATGGCCTCATCGAGGCTCTTTATGTTGCCGTAAACATCCTTGTCTAGCAGCGACAAGAACAGACAGAAGTTCTCCGGATCGCCTTTATGCGGGGTTGCCGTCATCAGGAGGTAATGATCCGTCATCTGGGACAAGGATTCGCCGAGCTGGTAGGCGAGCGTTTTCTTGTCCGCGCTGTAGGCGCTCATTTTATGAGCTTCGTCCACGATAATCAGGTCCCAATTGCTC
>Ga0075030_100003634_pt1 | contig 13970 bp, 12 predicted proteins | sample LitLauG_LLR_2012_FD_71393 | JGI IMG/M metagenome (GOLD analysis project Ga0075030, IMG submission 71393) | Freshwater sediment microbial communities from Pennsylvania, USA - Little Laurel Run_MetaG_LLR_2012 | ecosystem: Environmental > Aquatic > Freshwater > Creek > Sediment | place: USA... | reverse complement strand
TACAAAACCATGGCTGCGAAACGGATCGCATGAATTATGCCCGTGCGCGCCGACTTGGATTGGCGCTCGGTACTGGCAATGTCGAGGCAACCTGTAAGAGTCTGTTTGAAATGCGGATGAAGCGCTGTTGGGCGCGCTGGAAGGAGGACACAGGCCAACACATCGTGCAGTTCCGAGCTCGCGCACTCAGTGACCGTTGGGAGCCTGCTATCGAATTGACACTTCGTCCGCTTCCGCTACGGATGGCTGTTCGCGCAGCTTGAGGTCAATGTCCAGGATGAGAGCCACACCCAAGTAACCTCGCTGTCTAATCGGGTTTTCTTCTCGGTGACTATCGGAAAGTTAGGTCTTACCGTTGCAGTTCCCCACGGGTGTGTCAATAACTGATTTGCATATGCGCCGGGGCGCAACACCATAATCGGGACTCAATCGGCCCGGGTTTGTATGAGGTGAGAACGGAAGGCGCCACGGAGCTGGCGGCCAATTTGTCGGAAATCGAAAGCCGACAGGAACTGAAGTTTCATGGCATTGGAGTTGATCGACCAAATGCGGAACTGGCAGTTGGGGGACCGGATTGGAATGAAGAAGTCACGTCACTATCGATCCGCCACCTCAGATCGCACGGACGACGCGAACACGGGTGAGGATAAGCGATGCAACCCCGGCCAACGCAGCTCCGGCGGCGAGTGCTACATGCGAAGAAACAGCACTCCAGAGCCGACCGCAGAGCACAGACGCCGGAAGGCAATGATGCCTAGAGTGAAGTAATACACACCGAAAGCCGTGCTTCGCAGTTCGGGAGGTGCCACATCGGCCACGAATGCCTTCTCGACTCCTTCCGTAAGACCGTAGTACAGTCCATATCCGGCGAGAAGCATCCACACCTGCCACCGATATGATGCTGCGGCGAAACCGATATAGACGAGAGCGTACATTCACCAACCGGCGCAAATCAACGTGCGCCGACCGAAGCGGTCCGACAGCACGCCTGCGGGCGTGGACGAAATATCCCCGAAACGTGGTAGCACGCCCGCCGCTCCCCCTTTCCGCCCCAGCCCAGCGCACTTGACCCCAATCCCACTTTCGTGTCAGCCTTGCCGGATGAGGCGCGGAAGATGATCCGGCAATATGACCCCTCCCTCTACAACGAAGACCTCGCGCCCATCCCGCTGGAGAAGCGCTCGTGGGGCATGTACAACTACGCCTCCCTGTGGGTGGCGATGTCGGTCTGCATCCCCACCTACATGCTGGCCTCGGGCCTGATTGCCGGTGGCATGAGCTGGTGGCAGGCCATCGCGACCATTCTGCTGGGCAACCTGATCGTGTTGATCCCCATGCTGTTGAACGCGCATGCGGGAGCGAAGTACGGCATCCCGTTCCCGGTTTTCGTGCGGGCCAGTTTCGGCGTACGCGGGGCGAACCTTCCCGCCGTCCTGCGGGCGCTGGTGGCGTGCGGATGGTTCGGCATTCAGACGTGGATCGGCGGCCAGGCCATCTTTTCGATGCTGAAGATTCTGTGGCCCGGCGCGGCCGCGGCGCCCGGCGGCGCGTGGATTTGTTTCTTCGCTTTCTGGGCACTGAACATCGCCGTAATCTGGCGCGGCATCGAGACCATCAAGGTGCTGGAGGGTATCGGCGCGCCATTCATGCTGGGGATCGGGCTACTGTTGTTGGGATGGATCACCGGCAAGGCCGGTGGCATGGGGCCGGTGCTCAGCGCCCCGAGCAAGTTCCACAGCTCCGCGGAATTCTTCCGGTTCTTCATTCCATCGCTTACCGGGATGGTGGGGTTCTGGGCCACGGTCGCGCTGAACATCCCCGACTTTACGCGCTACGCCAAATCGCAGAAGGCGCAGGCTTGGGGTCAGGCGTTGGGGCTGCCGGCCGCGATGACGCTGTATTCGTTCATCGGCGTGGCGGTTACGTCGGCATCGGTCGTGCTGTTCGGGGAGGCCATCTGGGATCCGGTAGCGCTGCTGGGCCGCTTCAACCAACCTGTGGTGGCGTTGATCGCGCTGGTGGCACTGCTCATCGCCACCCTGAACACCAACGTGGCGGCCAACGTGGTGTCTCCTTCGAACGATTTCTCGAACCTGAATCCGCGGCTGATTTCCTTCCGCACGGGCGGCTTGATTACGGGCGTGGTGGGCATCTTTATGATGCCCTGGAAGCTCATGAGCGATTTCAGCTCGTATATATTCGGATGGCTGGTGGGCTATTCGGGCCTGCTGGGGCCGATCGCCGGCGTGATGATTGCCGACTATTTCCTGGTGCGCCGGTCGCGGCTGAAGGTGGACGACCTCTACCGGCGCGGCGGCCTCTACGAATATGATGGCGGCATCCATTATCGCGCGGTGACGTCGTTGCTTACGGGAGTGGTGGTGGCGCTGCTGGGACTGGCGGTGCCGCCGCTGCGATTGCTGTACGACTATGCTTGGTTCGTCGGATTCGGCGTGGCGGGCGCGGTCTACGTGGTGTTGATGCAGCGGGCCGAATCGCCCGCGGATTGGACGGAATTGGAGGGTGAAGGATGATCGCAACAGGTCCTGCCGTGGCAACGGTTGGCTTTTATATTAATGGAGTCTGGGAACAACCCGCAGGCCGCACGCAGGGCACGATCACCAACCCGGCCAACGGAGCCGTGCTGGCCTCGGTGCCCTACGCGACTGAGGCCGATGTGGACTGCGCCGTGCGCGCGGCGCAGGCGGCTTTCCTCAAGTGGCGCGAGGTCCCGGTGGTGGACCGGGTGCAGGTGCTCTACCGCTACAAGACCTTGCTGGACCAACATGCGGCGGAGGTGGCCGCCATTCTGACGCGCGAGAATGGCAAGACCACCGACGACGCCAAGGCCGAGGTCCGGCGCATGATCCAAATGGTGGAGGTGGCCTGCGGCATGCCCAGTCTGATGATGGGCGATTCGCTCAACGACGTGGCGCATGGCATCGACTGCAAGACCATACGCCAACCCATCGGCGTCTGCGTGGGGATCACGCCATTCAATTTCCCGGCCATGGTTCCCATGTGGATGCACCCGTTCGCCATCGCCTGCGGCAACAGTTTCATCTTGAAGCCCTCGGAAAAAGTGCCGCTTACGCCCACCCGCGCCGTCGAGCTGCTGCACGATGCCGGACTGCCGGCGGGCGTGCTGAACCTGCTGCATGGCGGTAAAGAATCGGTGGACGCGCTGCTGCGCCATCCGCTGGTCAAGGCGGTTTCGTTTGTCGGCTCGACCCCGGTGGCCAGGTACATCTACACGACCGCTGCGGCCCAGGGCAAGCGCGTGCAGGCGCTGGGCGGCGCCAAGAACCATCTCGTCGTGATGGCCGATGCCGATATGGAAAAGACTGTCGAGGCCATCATCGGCTCCGCTTTTGGCGCGGCGGGCGAGCGCTGCCTGGCCGGCAGCGTGCTTGTGCCGGTGGGCGAAGCGGCCGGGCCGCTGCTGGAGTTGCTGGTGAAACGCACCAAAGCGCTGGCCGTCGGCGACGGATCGAAGCCCGGAGTGGAGATGGGGCCGCTGGTGACGTCGGACCATTGCGAGCGAGTCGATGGGTATATCGGCAAGGGCCTGGAGGAAGGCGCGACGCCGCTGGTGAACGGCCGCGATTTCAAAGCCGGTGGCGGCTACTTCCTGGGGCCCACGATCTTCGACCACGTAACGCCCGACATGACCATTGCGCGCGAGGAGATTTTCGGGCCGGTGCTCAGCGTCATCCGCGTGCCGTCGCTCGATGACGCCATCGACCTGGTAAACCGCTCGCCGTTCGGCAACGCTACCGCGATTTTCACTGGCAGCGGCAAATCGGCCCGCGAGTATTCGTCCCGATGCGAAGTGGGGATGGTGGGGGTGAACGTCGGGGTGGCCGCGCCGACGGCCTTCTTCCCGTTCGCCGGCTGGAAGAACTCCTTCTTCGGCGACTTGCACGCGCACGGCAAGGACGCGGTGGCGTTCTACACCGAGCAGAAGGTGATCATGAGCCGCTGGTTCTAGTCGACGCGATGAAGCGCTGGCTACTGGAAGCGAAGGATCGCCAGGATGACATCCCGTTCAGCCGCTATCCAGGCGAATCGCTTGCTCCACCGTGGTCGGAAAACACTTGTGCCTCGAAGACGTACAGCCGCGATTGAGAATGGTGCCAGTCGTCCGGGCTGAGCAGCGCCTTGCGGCACACAGCCCTCAGAAACGTCAGCGCGCTCCAACCGCGTTCGGCCGCCACCTGCGGCAGCAGCAGGCCGCTGCGGCCGCCCAACTTGAGGAGAAGACCATGCGTGCCGATGCGAACCTGCGACGCTTCGCGAATCCGGCGCATCGGAGTGAGCAGCGAGATTTCGACCTCGGCGCCGGCGGGGATGGGGCCGTCGTGCCGGAAGCGCGGGTCGTCGAGCGCCGCGGCCAGGGCGAGGCGCGGTACGTCTTCCGAGAGCGGAGCCTCGCCCGCCAGGTTTCCCAGGCACCCGAGCAACTCTCCGTGCCGGTGCAAGCTGACGAAGACGCTACGGTGCGCGGCGAGCGCCAGGGAGCCACCCTGCACGGCGACCGGGTCGCTGCGCCGGGTTTCGCGATGGCGCTGCAGGCTGCCGGCGGCGGCGGTCAGCAACGCCTGGCAATCGTCCTGCGTCAGATCGAAGGCCGGCCGGCGGAAATATCCGAGCGCGGCGTAGCTGACGGAGTCGCGGTAGTCGCCGCCGATTTCACCAGAAGTCTGATAATCCAACGTGGCTTGGTAGACCTCACCGCCGCCCGCGCGGCGCACCACTTCGAGCAGTAGCGCAATCGGGTCCGATCCGCAGACCGTGGCGCGGCGCTCTCGCAGCGTCTCCAGGAAGAGGGCGGAGTCCAGGCTGCCGGCGGCATCGATGCACTCGAAATCCAGTTCGCGCAGGTGCTCCGCCACGCCGCCATCGGCTGGGAACGGGACAAATCCAAAACTGCGTCCGTAGTGGTTGAAGTCGGAGGATGCCAGGAAGACCGTGCCCGGACGCCACGCCTCAGCCAGTCGATCGGCCGCCGCGGCGCGCTGGCCTGCGTCCATGCGGCCGACGTACAGCGGGTTCACGCGGGCTTTGGGCGCCGCCCGCTGCAGGAACGGCAATTGAATCTCGAACGAGTGGTCGCACAGCCGGCCTTCCGGGGTTTCCGCGAAACCGCCGGCGAACGAACGGTCGATGGCGACTGTTCCCGAAGGAGTGGCGATGGCATCCACGTCGGGGCTGGCCACCCCGCACAGTCCGCCGCGATGCGGGAAGGCCAACAGCACCACCCGCTCCGGGGGTTGCTGCTGGAGTGAGCGATAGATCGCCGCGGCTACCGTGCCCGACCAGGCCGGGGCCGCATGCGGAGTCACGAAACCGATGGCGTCCGAAAACAAATAGGGACCTGTCCGCCGGCGCGATTGCTCGAAGCGTTCGTCGAGCAACCGGTCCAGTTCGCCGGCGCGATTCGGGTACCACGACCCCGCGTACGGCGAAATGTGGAGTGCGGACGCCATATGGCACCGATCACCCGCAACGGATGTGGAGCAACGACGTGCCCTCCTCCCGGTGGCGGGGTAAGGCTCCCCACACTCCCGGTATCACGGTTCCGCAGTCCGGGCACTGGCCGCCGCCCCCCAGCCGGTTTCGCCGGACGCGGAAGCCATGCCGCTCCACCAACGTAACCGCGCACACCGGGCACCGCGTATTCTCCAGCCCATCGGTCTTTCCGGGCAGGTTGCCGGCATAAACGTAGCGGAGTCCCGCGGCCCGGCCGATCACGGCGGCCCGAACCAGCGTCTCCGGCGGCGTATTCTGCGGTTCCAGCATCTTGTAATCGGGGTGAAAGGCCGTGACGTGCCAGGGGATATCGGGCGAGATCCCAGCCAAAAATCGGGCGATCTCGCCAAGTTCGGCGTCCGAATCGTTAAACCCCGGAACCACCAGTGTCACCACCTCCAGCCAGAAGCCCATTTGGTAAATCCGGCGAATGGAAGCCAGAATTGGCTCAAGGCGGCCTCCCAATTGATGATAATGGCGGTCGTCGAAACTCTTCAGGTCTACCTTGTACAGGTCCACCCACGGCCGGATGTACTCGAGGACCTCGGGCGTTGCGTTGCCGTTGGAAACGAAGCCGGTCATCAGGCCGGCCGATCGGGCTTGGCGAAACACGGCCACGGCCCACTCGGCGCTGATGAGCGGCTCATTATAGGTGCTGACGATGCTGGCGGCTCCCTGGCGGATTGCCAGGTTCACCAGGTCTGATGGCGTGACCGATTGGAAATACAGGCTGGACTGGAAGTCTCGAAGCGCCTGGGAAGTTACCCAGTTCTGGCAGTAGCCGCAATGCAGGTCGCAGCCCAGCATCCCGAAACTCAGCGCCTGGGTGCCCGGCATGGCATGAAAGAATGGCTTCTTCTCGATCGGGTCGGCGAACACCGAATTCACGTAGCCGCTGGGCGCGTAGAGCTTGCCGTCACGGTTGAAGCGAACTTTGCAGACGCCCGCAAACCCCGGTGGAATCGGGCAGCGGTGGCCGCAGGCAAAGCATTCCACTCGATTCCGGTCCAACGGCCGGTACAGTTCAGCCTCGCGGCTCTGGCGAGCGAGATTTTCAGCCAGCGTCTCCATCCGCACCGAAGGCTGCGCCGATTCGGGCTGACCTTCACCTTCATTCTATCGCCACGGGGAATGCACGGGACACACAGTGGATTTCTATCTATGCGAAGCGGTGGGATTGTACGGGTTGCGGGGCAGGCAGGGATTGGACACGAGGGTGACGCGCCCCGCCGGTCGTGAAACCGGCGGGGTTCGGTGCCTTGCACCGGAAAGCAGCTAGCCTGGCTGGGTCCTAGTAATCCATCTCCGGCCCGTGGCCGCCGGGACCGCCCATCGGAGCCGGTTTCTTCTCCGGAATCTCGGCGATCATGGCTTCCGTGGTCAGCATCAGCGACGCGATCGACGATGCATTCTGCAGCGCCGAGCGGGTCACCTTGGTCGGGTCGATCACCCCTGCCAACACCAGGTCTTCGTATGCATCCGTCATGGCGTTGTAGCCGAAGTTGTGGTTGGCGTTCTCGCGAATTTTGTCCACCACAATCGCGCCCTCGGTGCCCGAGTTCGACACGATCTGGCGCAATGGCTCTTCGCAAGCGCGCTTCACGATGGTCACGCCGATCTGCTCGTCGCCCTCCAGCTTGAGCGTGCCCAGCGTCTTGGCTGCGCGCAGCAGAGCCACGCCGCCGCCCGGAACAATGCCTTCTTCGACCGCGGCGCGAGTGGCGTGCAGTGCGTCTTCCACCCGGGCCTTCTTTTCCTTCATTTCGGTCTCGGTGGCCGCGCCGACCTTGATCACCGCCACGCCGCCGGCCAGTTTCGCCAGCCGCTCCTGCAACTTCTCGCGGTCGTAGTCCGAGGTGGTCTCGTCGATCTGGCTGCGGAGCTGCTTGATGCGGCCCTCGATGGCCTTCTGGGAACCGTTGCCGTCCACGATCGTGGTATTGTCCTTGTCCACGGTCACGCGCTTGGCACGGCCCAGATCTTCCAGCCGCACGCCTTCCAGCTTCACGCCGATATCTTCCATGATGGCCTTGCCGCCGGTCAGGATGCCGATGTCTTCCAGCATGGCCTTGCGGCGGTCGCCGAAGCCCGGAGCCTTTACGGCGCAGGCGTTCAGGGTGCCGCGCAGCTTGTTGACCACCAGCGTGGCCAGCGCCTCGCCTTCCACTTCCTCGGCGATGATCAGCAGCGGTTTGCCGGCCCGTGCGATCTGCTCGAGCAGCGGCAGCAGGTCCTTCATGTTGCTGATTTTCTTCTCGTGGATCAGAATGTACGGATCTTCCAGCACCGCTTCCATGCGCTCCGCATCCGACACGAAATAGGGCGAGAGGTAGCCGCGGTCGAACTGCATGCCTTCCACGGTATCCAGCTCGGTGACCATGGTCTTGGACTCTTCGACCGTGATCACGCCGTCCTTGCCGACTTTCTTCATGGCTTCGGCGATGATGTTGCCGATGGTCTTGTCGCTGTTGGCCGAAATCGTGCCGACTTGCGCGATCATCTCACCGGAAACCGGCTTGGAGAGCTTCTTTACATCCTCGATGATCACTTCCACGGCCTTCTCGATGCCGCGCTTCAGCGCCATCGGGTTGGCGCCGGCGGCCACGGCCTTGACGCCTTCGCGATAGATGGACTGCGCCAGGATGGTGGCGGTGGTGGTGCCGTCGCCGGCCACGTCGCTGGTCTTGGACGCCACTTCGCGCACCATCTGTGCGCCCATGTTCTCCAGCGGGTCCTTCAGCTCGATCTCTTTGGCCACCGTCACACCGTCCTTGGTGATGTTGGGGCCGCCAAACTTCTTCTCCAGAACTACGTTGCGGCCCTTCGGGCCCAGGGTCACCTTCACGGCGTCGGCGAGCTGGTTCACTCCGCGCAGAATCGCCTGACGGGATGCTTCCGAATATACAATCTGTTTCGCCATTTCGTTATCGACTCCTAGCTAGCTTTCTTCGCCTTAGCCGGCGCGGCATCCAAAATCCCGAGGACTTCGTCCTCACGCATGATCAAAAACTCTTCGCCATCCAGCTTGATGTCGCTGCCGGAATACTTGCCGAATAGAATCTTGTCGCCCACCTGAACATCCAGCGCGACCACTTTGCCGTCTTCCAGGCGCTTGCCTTTCCCAACCGCCACCACTTCACCTTCCTGGGGCTTTTCCTTCGCGGTATCGGGAATGTACAAACCGCCGTGCATCTGCTCCTGCGTCTCAATTCGCTTGACCACAATACGGTCATAGAGCGGACGAATTTTCATGTGCTACAACCTCCATCTAAGAGTTATTTGGATATTTTGAACCTACGGTAGAACCACATTGGGTCTTGCCGGGTTCCAGTGACTATTATTAGCACACTCCACCGGAGAGTGACAATATTTTCTTGTAAGCTATTGTTTTTAAAGCATTAAAAATACTTGACAATGGTTGGCTAAGGTTTGTTTAGCGGCCCGGATCACACCTCTCGAAGACGCCGCGTTGGCGGTTCTTGCGCACCGAATGCCAGGGGATACATCGTCCGTTCATGGCCACGTATACGCCGGGCTCCAGGGTCTGCACAAAGGCCAGCGCGGTTCCCAGGTTGAACAAACCGTCCGAGCTGCCAAAAGTGTAGGGCACCATGGCTCCAGTCAGGACAATCGTCTTCGCGGCGATCCGGTTGCCCAGCGCGGCTGCGGTCAGTTGCATCGTGTCCGTGCCATGGGTGATGACAATGCGGTGAGCCTTGGCCTTCGCACACCGGTCCACCACCAGTTCCCGGTCGGCATCGGTCATCTGGAGGCTGTCGATCATCATCAGCGTGTCCACGTCCACACTCAGCCGGCAGCGGCCCAGCTTGAGCATATCGGCGATATGGGTGTCCTGGAAAAACAGCTCCCCGGTGAGTTCGTTGTACTCCTTGTCGAACGTGCCGCCGGTGACAAAGATCTGGATTCGTTCGGAACTCATGTGGCGGCTTCAGCGGGCGCTTTGCAATTCCCTGGCGAGGATCTGGGCGCGCTCGGCCATGGCGTCGGCGGCGCGGAGGTCCCCGCGCTTGGAGGCTTCCTCAGCCAGGTCCAGAAAAGACTGGATGGTTTTCACCACGCTCTGCTGCAGCTTGGTCTGGTGGCGGTTGTGGGCCTGGCTCAGGATCTGATTGGCCTCGGCTTTGCGCCGTTCCATCGAATCGCGCAGCCGATTCTGTTCGCTGGCGGGAATAATCTCCTGAATCGCCGGACGCTCGGCCTCGGCCGGAGGCGGCGTTACCTCGGGCTTGGCAGCGCTGGCGGCCGTCGATTCCACCGGGCGTCTGGCAGGCTTAGGCGGATTGACCGGGGCCGGCGGCTCGGGCGGCGGCGGCGCTAAAATCAGCGCCTCCGGATCCACCGGCTGAAACCTTGGCAATTCGACCCGGGTTTGGGGAATCGAGAGCGGCTGTGGAGGCGCGGGAGGCGGGGCAACCGAGGGCTTCGGCGGAGGAGGCGTGGCTTTCGCCGTCTTGGGCGCGCCACGCAAAGAGCAACCCGCCAGCGAAATCGCCAGGCAGAGGGCCACGATGGGTCCGGCTTTGTCTCGTATAACCTGGATTCTTTCGCTGCGTTTCATCCGTGCCCTTCGGTCAAACCGCAATCGGCAGGCGGATCAGGAAGGTGGTTCCCTTCCCTGCTTCGCTGGTGAAATCGATTGTACCATCGTGCAGTTGCACGATCCGGAAAGTCATCGCCAACCCGATTCCCGAGCCCTCTTTGCGCGTGGTGAAGTACAGGCGGAACACCTTATCGCGCAACTCCTTGGGGATGCCGGGACCGGTGTCGGAGACGCGGATCTCGGTGGTGTCTTCCCCGGCCGAGCACTCGAAGCGCAGCTTGCCGCCCTCGGGCATCGCCTGCATGGCGTTCACCACTACATTGAGTATGGCCTGTTTGATGAGGTCGCGATCCACGCGGACTTCCACGCCTTCGGCCTCCTCCTGTACTTCGACATGAATCTTCGACGCCTCCGCCTGGGGCAGCGCTAACTCCGCGATTTCGGACACCAGTTGCTCAATGGGAACGCGGCTGAGGTTCAGTTCCACCGGGCGGGTGAAATCGAGAAAGGTCTTGACCACGCGGTCCAGGCGCAGGATCTCGCGCGCGATGATTTCCATTTCGGGCGTAACGTCGGTATCGCCGCGGCGCAGTTTGGAGCGCGCCAATTCCACGTGCACGAGGATGGCGTTGAGCGGGTTCTTCACCTCGTGGGCCACGCCGCCGGAGATCCGGCTGATGGCGGACAGCCGGTCGGCGGTTTGCAGTTCGCGCCCGATCTTGCGCTGGGCTTCGGGGTCGCGCAGCCGCACCAGCAGTCCGGCGCTGGGGCCCGTGCTTCCGGGAACGCTTTCCAGAACATCCACCGAGAGCAGCACCGTCGTCAGGCCCACCAGGTTTTCGCCGGGCGCGCCCAACGGCACGCGGCGGTTGCGAATGGTGCGGCCGGTTTGCGCGGCCTGAGCGATCAGGAGGCCTAGCGTGGTGGCGGGCGGAAAGACATCGGAAAGGGGCAAACCGGGCAGGTCGTCACGGTTCTTGCCGATGAATTTCTCTACCGACCCCGAAGCGAAGACCAGGCGGCGCTCGCGGTTGCAGATGAAGACGGCGTCCTCGAGATCCTGCAGCAGGTGGTCGATGTTGCCGCGCAAATCGGCGGCCTCATACTGCGCGCCGCGCAGGCGCTGGCCGAGCAGGCTCACCTTGGAAGCCATCACCGAGAGTTCGTCCCGGGCGGCCTTTTCCGGTTCGGACTTTTCGGGCTCGAACTCGCCGCGCGCCACCAGGTCGAGCATGTGGCGAATGTGCCCCAACGGACGAAAGGCCACGGTGGAGAACAGAAACGTGAGCACCACCGCACCCACCACCGACAAGACCGCGATTTCCGCCGTCTGGTTCATGGTGGGGGTCATCTCGTTGCGAATCAGGGCGGGCCAAACGATGACCCTGACCAGGACCACGGGCTGGTCTGTTGAGGGACCGAGCGAACCCTCGAGCTGATAATATTGCGGCTGCGTATCCTTGCGGGTCAGCAACCTCACCTTGGTAAGCCAGCCGCGCCAGCCTTGGTTTCGCACCAGCGGCTCGAAGGGCTGGTTGGGGATGCCGATGGTGCCAAGGTGGTTGGGCAGCGTGTCGGCCAGAATAAAGCCGTTGGGACCAGGCTCCACCACGGCGATTTCCAGAATGGCCTTGGACGCGGTGACCAGCTTGCGCAGTCTCTCGGTGAGGGCGGCATCCTTGAGGGCGTCGGCCACGCTGAGGGTGCGCTGCCGGTTGAGGGCATCTTTCACCGCCAGGGTGGCCTGGGATTGCAGCAACGCGGCGCGATCGAGCGTGGACTCGAACAGGAGTTGCATGACGTTGCCAAGATCCACCGCGGAGACCAGGCCGACAATCGAGGTGGCCAGCAGGACGGAGCCGAGGGTGAGCTTGGACTGGAGAGTCATCCACGTTCCGCGCAGGTTGATCCGAAACAACCCATCAGGAGACTGCCAGCAGCAGCTTTCCGGCCGTCTGGCGGCTTTCAAGCGCCCGATGGGCTTCCGCGGCCTCGGCCAGCGGGTAGGTGCGGTCGATACGCAGTTGGAGCTTGCCGGCGGCGATCCACTGCAGCACATCGCCCGCGCGCCAGAGCAATTCGTCGCGCGTCAGCAGATAGTGCCCGAGGCTGGGGCGCGTGAGGTAGAGCGAGCCCTTTCCGTTGAGGATGTTGGGGTCGAACGGCGGCACCGGGCCGCTGGATTGGCCGAACAGCGCCAGGGTTCCACGGGGCCGGAGACTGCTCAGACTTCGATCGAAGGTGGTCTTGCCGACCGAATCGTAGACCACGTCCACCCCGCGGCCGCTGGTGAGGCGCTTCACCTCGGCTTCGAAATCCAGTTGGGTGTAGAGGATGGTTTCGTCGGCGCCGGCTGCGCGCGCGATCCGGGCCTTGGCCTCCGTGGAAACGGTGCCGAAAACGCGCGCGCCCAGCATTTTGGCCATCTGCACCACCAGCCCGCCGGCGCCGCCCGCGGCGGCATGCACCAGGCAGGTGTCGCCACTCTTGAGGGCATAGGTCGAGTGCGTCAGGTAGTGGGCCGTCATGCCCTGCAGCATGGCGGCACTGGCGGTGGCGAAATCCACCCCGCCGGGGAGCTTGACCAGTTGCACCGCGGGGACCACGGCATATTCGGCATACGAACCGCGCGCCATGGCGTAGGCAACCCGGTCGCCGGGCGCGACCTCGGTAACCTCGGAGCCGATGGCTTCGACTGTGCCCGCGCCTTCCGCGCCCAGGGACATGGGGAGATCGGCCTTGTAGAGACCGGCACGGAAATAGACGTCGATGAAGTTGACGCCGCTGGAGGCGATGCGCACCAGCGCCTGGCGTGGGCCGGGCTGCGGGGTGGGGACGTCCATCAACTCCATTTTCTCGGGACCGCCGGGGACTTTTACCTGGATGGCTTTCATGGGTTCGGATCTCCTTGGTCAGCCTCGGCGAAGAGCCCGCCGGGCATGCACGGACGTTGCATAGATTAGCAGATAGAGCAGGGTGAACGGAAAAGAGACCAGGCGGGCCATGGTGCGAACAGCTCCTTCGCCGGCCAAACCCGAGCGGTACAGCACAAATCGCCGGATGGGACCGGCATGTTTGCGGTCGAGCCAGAAGTAGTCGCCGTTTTCATTGATGATGAAAATCTTGGCCGGGATGCGCAGGGCGAGCACCCATTTCCACTTGGTCATGACGGGCTCGCCGGAGCAGATGATACCCATGAGCGAGTAGTGATGCCCCGCAAGCTCGCGGTACAGTCGCGCGCGAGCCTCGCGGCCGCGGTAATCGGCGACGCGATAGATGCGGGTGTTGCGGGCTTCGAAGCCTTTGGGGAGGGTGGCGTAGCAAGTGACCAGGTCGATGAAGATCTGGTCCCCCCAGGATTGGCGAAGGCCCCGGACCAGCCCCTCGATCAGTCCGCGGCTTCCGCTTTCGACCAGCAGGATGGAATGAACCGCCGGCAAGCGGCCAGTGAGGAGATAGCGCACTAATTTGAATATAGAACAACGGATGCCGGATGCCGGTGGGGCGGGTGAGCATCGTGGTAGTTTCTGGAGTGCGTTAAACCCGGCGGACAGGGTCGTCGGTAAACGCTGGGCGCCTGCCTTTAGTCACTGACCAGGCCGGGGGCGCAGGCACGTCGACAGGTCGGCGACTTCTCGCTCATGTGAATTCCGTGCACGGCGTGTCACGGGAGTGATCGCGAAGGGGATGGTGGCCCCAGGCTTTCCAGATGCCGACTTGGGGCCAACCGCGCGGTCGAAGGAGGAAGCCACGCCCATTGTCCGAATAGCGCGTATTCCGGCCGGAGCTGCGTCAGACCACCAGATGAACAATATGGCGACAAACCAGACAGGTGCCCTTTACTTCGTCCGGGCGTTGTGATCGAATGGCAATCGTG
>Ga0075030_100003632_pt1 | contig 13975 bp, 9 predicted proteins | sample LitLauG_LLR_2012_FD_71393 | JGI IMG/M metagenome (GOLD analysis project Ga0075030, IMG submission 71393) | Freshwater sediment microbial communities from Pennsylvania, USA - Little Laurel Run_MetaG_LLR_2012 | ecosystem: Environmental > Aquatic > Freshwater > Creek > Sediment | place: USA... | reverse complement strand
CGAGTTCAGCCTTACCACGGGACAGTTGATCTCGCAAGGAGGCCTGGGCTCGTCGTTCAACCAACTCTTTGGTTTCGGGTTCCCCGGCTATGGAGCGACACTCACTTTGAACTTGCCGATCAAGAATCGAGCCGCCCAAGCGGATTTAGGGAATGCGCTTGTCTCACGTCATCGCGATATGTATTCGGCGCAGCAAATCCAGGAGCAGGTCATGCTTGACGTGAGCAACAGTATCCACCAGCTCGAACTGGCGAAACTCACGCTGGCGGCGGGCAAGACGGCGCTCGATCTCGCGCAGAAGGAGCTCACCGCCGAACAGCGCAAGTACGAACTCGGCGCGCAGACTATTTTCTTTCTCCTTGACGCACAGACCAAACTCGCCCAGGCCGAGTCAAGCCTTTTGCAAGCCCAAATCACCTATCAGATCGCCGTTGCAGCGGTTGATCACGCTACCGGAGGCCTGCTGCAGCCTTACCATATCCAGTTGGCGGAACTCTCGCAGTAGCCGACTAATCGGTTGTTGGTCGTTAGGAGGAGGTGTGCGTGAGTAAACTTCATGCAGTCGCGAGCACCCCACCACGCGGCTGCGGGTGCCCCATGAGACTTGCGTGCGAAAAACCTGGAAACGCTCAACGCGTTGCAATGCGAAAACTTCGACCTTGTCGCTCCGGACCAAACCGAAAGACCACTAACAGTGACAAGATCACAGTTCCTTCGAATAGCGTGAGGGCCCAGGAATACCCGAGCCGGTCGCGCAAAGCGTACTCGATGGAGACGGCGGGCGAGGCTACCAGGACTCCGAGTTGGTAGACAAAGCCCGGAAACAGGCTCCGGATCGCATCGGGCGAAAGCTCACTGAGATGAGCCGGGATGACTCCGAAGGCACCTTGAACACCCGCCTGCATCAAGCACGAGCCGACAATCAATACTCCCACGGAGATACCGTGCGCCCAGGGATATATCGAAGCGAGCGATACACAAAGCGCCAGCATGATCCCTCGCCGGCGTCCGGTTCGTTCGGAGATCTGCCCGAACAAAAGGGCCCCTGCGATCGCGCTCAAGTTGTAGAGGATCGCGACATTGGACACCGTGTCCCGTGTCAATCCGTAAACTGACTTAAGAAAATCGGGGTAGAGATCTTGTGTGCCGTGCGAGAGACACGACATGAACGTCATTACCAGGAGAAGGTAGGCGAAGCCTCCTCTGTTTCTCCAAAGCACCTGGAAGATGGAGCGCATCGAACGAGCACGATGCTCCTCCCACGCAACCGGCTCGGGCGCTTTGAAAACCAGCACACTGGTGAGCAGCGTTACGGGCAGTCCGATGCAGAACATTGTCCGCCACCCGTATAGTGGCAAGACGGTCTCGATGCCGATGGCCGCGAGCAAGTAACCGATAGGATAGCCGCTCTGCATGAGGCCGGAGAGAAAGCCACGGCGGCTCGATGGAGCACTTTCCATAGCCATCGATGCCCCAACTCCCCAATACCCGCCCATGCCAATGCCGTACAGCGCCCTCAGAATCGCGAAAGTGGAATAGTTTGGAGCAAATGCGCTCAGCGCGGTCATGGTGGAGAAATAGATGACGCAGACGGCCAGCGGAAGGCGCCGGCCAAAGCGATCCGCAAGCGCGCCGAAGATGAGTGCGCCCACGGGGCGCATGGCTAAGGCTAGGGAGATCGTCCACACGATCGCCTTCTTCTCCACCTGAAAATGGGTGGCGAGCGTGTCGACCAGGAAGATGACAACAAAGAAGTCGAACGCGTCCAGAACCCATCCTAGGATTCCCGAGGTGACAGCATACTGCCAGCCTAGAGTCGGGACCTCACTCACCGCACTGCTCTGTTGTTGGTCTGCGCCGGGCATGTTGTATTGGACGATCGAGCCTTGGAGGGAGGCCGCCGGATCAATCCGCGTCTTTCACACAACGAAATCCAACCGTTCCAGCCCGGTCCTTGCTCGGCGCCATCAGTAGGAGCTTGCCGTGCTGATCAAGGCGATAGGCCTGCGGAAAATACCAAACAGAGCCTTGCGGCTGGTAGTAACTACCGCCGCGAAGAATACCGGCCCGTGTGTGTTCATCGGTGAACTCGTCGGTCCACTGCCATACGTTACCAATCAAGTCCTGAACCCCGAATGGGCTGACCCCGTGAGGGTGAGCATCCACATTGTCAGGACCACGTAGGGTCCGGCCCTTCTCCGGCACGGGTACGGCGGCGTCTTCCCACTTGTTGCCCCACGGGTAGAGTCTTTCGTCTTTGCCCTGCGCGGCATATTGCCACTCCCACTCGTGAGGAAGCCGTTTGCCCGCCCAGGCAGCGTAAGCGCGCGCGTCTTCGAGGGAGACCCAAGTAACCGGCTTGTTGCCCCAACCTTCCGGATACTTCCCGTTCTGCCAGTCTCGCAGGAAGTTCAAGTCATCTTTCGGTCGGTAGCGCGCTGCATCCAGAAATTGCTTGAACTGGGCATTGGTAACCGGGTATTGGTCGACCCAAAGCGAATCCACATGCACGGTGTGCAGGTGGTGGCGGCGAGGCGAGTCCTCCCAGGGATACCGGAAGACGAAATCGCCGGCTGGGACGCGTATCATTCCGGCAGGTGCCGTGGACACTGGCGCTGTCTTCGCGATCGCAATCATCTGTTGTGGAAGAAACTTCCATTCGCCGGAATAACTGGCCAATGGACGTGCAGAGGTTTGCTTCATCTCGTCAAGCAAGCCCCGCAGCTTGCTATCAAAGGCATCGGAAGTTGCCAGGACGGCCGCGAAGCTGTGCGCCTCAATCGAGAAGGAGAGATAATTGGTATCGCTGGAGGTTTCGGGAGTCAGTTCAACCCCGTGCCACAAGTCGAAATAGCGCAATCCGGCCTGCGCTGGCACCCGCAGTTGGTGCCCGTCGGTATCCGTTTGGTTGCGGTTTACGATGGTCCAGAGGGTCTTGTTTCCGAGAGGCCAGCGACTCGCGTAAATACCATATTGTTCGGTTGCGGTATGAGGCTGCCAGTCAGGACTTGCTAAGAAATCCGCGGTAACTCGCTCGATCTTAGCAACTCGTCGAAGAGCTTCGGCGTCTCTCGGGACAATTTGGTTCCAGATCCCCCAAACATTCTCCCAGCTCTCATATCCGACTCCGTTGAAGAACGCATACTGAAGATTGTCGATCTTGCTGTGATTCCAGCGATCACAGACGTTGATCATGTGCCTGGGTTCGATCCACTTTAAGGCGCTCACCATCGGGGCAGCGGGATACTGCCAATAACCCCACGTCATGGTGTTCCAGGCCAAGGCCTCAAAGGGAAACGGCATGGCATGCTCAGGTTCGAGGACCAACGGATGCCCTGCGGCATCCGCCGCAGTCTGAAAGGCGCCCGGTATTCCTCGGAGAGTGTCGCCGTTGATCCCGTCGGCACCCACTTCCCCCAACAGCTTGGCCGATGCCTCCCAGTTCGGCACACCGGGGTCGTGTGTACCCTGATCCCACGCCATGACGGGAAAAAAGACGCGTACTCCGCGCCTGTGAAATTCGGCCACCATCTCCTGAACTCCTGCCACGCCTCCCGGCATGGCGCGAAGTAGGTCGTACTGGTTCCTATCGTCGATACCGATGTTGGGATACACCGGCCAGATCAAAACGGAGTCGATGCCACCGTAGCGCCGGTCCAGATCGTCCAGATATTTATCGACGGTATATATGCCGGCCACAGGATCGTAGAAGTACCGGTCCTCAACCATCATCTGGGGTTGAATGAAGCTGGACTGGGTCCACTTCCACTCAGGCCGCTCGTAGTTTCTCGGGGAGTAACCTGCGCGAATCCGCATTTCCGCGCGCCAGTGTGTGATGTCGTCGAGCCATGACTTGAAATCTTCAGCTGTGCAAACCTTCGGCTGTCCGGACGAAGGTTTAACTGAATTGAGGCAGTCGGGACCAGGAAGTTGGTCCCCTTCGGGCGAATAACGAGTCGTTTGGGAAACGACCGACAGCGCCCACGTCAGGATCACGAGCACACAGCAGAGTGCCTGCAGTCGGCGGGGTCGAGTGAGCACCATCGCGTACCTCAGAAGCTGAAGGCCGGAATTCACCATCTAAGCCGCGGATTGTAACAGGTTTTGAAACCTTTCAATTTTCACTCAGGTAAACCGGATGCAGACAACGTTACGCGACACTCTTTCACCGATGCAGCTTCTGCGCCAGCAACCATGGAATGAGTTCCGGCTCGGCGTATGCCTTGTCCCACGCGTTATGGCCGACACCGGGATATTCCGTGTAGCGCACGTTCGCTTTCGCCACTTGCAGCGCCTGGGCCATTTTGCGCGACTCTTCTACGGGGACCGTGTCGTCGGCGCTCCCGTGGAATATCCAGAGGGGAGTGGAACCGATGCGCCGTGCGGTTTCGGCGTAAGGATCGGGGATGTTGGAATCCCCAGCGAGTCCCACATGCGCCTCGGGAACTTTTGGGGGACCGTAGATGCCCCCGCATATGGGGACATAAGCGGCAAATCTTCCGGGATACTTCGCCGTCATGTCCCAGGTGCCGTACCCACCCATAGAGAGACCCGTGAGATAAGTTCGTTCACGGTCTCCGTGAAATTCCCTGATCGCTTGGTCGAGCGCGGCGAGGGCCTGGGCCTGCATCTCCGCGTGAATCCAGCGCTTGTCTTTGCGGCATTGCGGCATGACCACAATGAAAGGAAATTCGGACGGATTCTTTCGTATCGCGTGACCGATGCCGATGTCGGTCTGTTGCAGGCCGTCGTCCCCGCGTTCTCCCACTCCGTGAAGGAACAAAATGACCGGCCATTTCTTCTTCAGACCGAAGTCCTGGGGAACATAAACCTGGTAACGGTAGGTCTCCCCGCCGGCCGTGACTGTTCGGTCGAGAAATCCGGTCTCGTGTTTGCGAGCGAAAGCAGGGCTTGCGATTAGCGCCGAGAGGACGATCAAGGCGAAGGACCGTGATGTCTGGGTCTTCATGGCGCCTGAGTCTAACAGGCCAGCGGATCCCACGTGAACAGAACGTCAGCGCTCGGAGCGGGGCTCACTCGACTGGTAGCGTTTGAGCAGTTCATCCACTGAGTCCATCAATGTTCGCTGGTCCGCACCAAGGGCCCGAATCACTTCCGTCGTCAACAATGCATCTTGTTTCTTGCCAACTCGAAAATACGCGTCACACAGCAAGAACAAGCTGTTGGGATCGGCGGTGCGTGACCTTTCCAGATATTGGATCGCATCCTGCCATTGACCCTGACGGTATCGGATTCCACCCATACCAATAAGTGCGAGGGGATTGGCCGCATCAAGCGTCAAAGCCGCCTCGAGGGATTGCTCGCCGGCACTGATCTGGCCAGAAGCCAACTGCATCATGCCGAGGTAAGCGGCAATCTGGGCATCGTTCGGAGACAGTTTGCTTGCCGTGAGGAGCGCTCGGGCGGCATCGTCGTTCCGCCCCAGAGTGAAATACATTTCGCCCAACAAATAGTACGAACTACCAGGAATGGCCGGATCGGTGTCGGGGAGTTTCGCGAGATACTCTAAGGCTTGCTGCTCCTTATTCTCAGCCAGCAAGGGCCTGACATGCTTCCAGGCCTCTTCCATTTCGGAGCCTCGTAATTCGCTCGAGGTGTCGACCCTCGCGTTCATGGCTGTGAAGAGTTTGTTTTCGTGGCTGGCCTCTTCGAAACGACCCAGCCGTTCGTATGCTCTTCCCAGCTGAAAGTGCGCCTGAACCAGGGAAGGCTGTACAGCAAGCGCGCGTTGGAGCGGAGCGAGTGAAGCTCCAAAGTCGTCGAGTTCCACTAACGATCTCCCCAGCCCATAGTAGGCGGCGCCGTCCGCACGCCCGTGTGCCAACGCGTATTCGTAATAATGCCGAGCCTTCTCCCAGACGCCCAATTTCGCACTGGACTCGGCCAGGAAGTAACTAGCATCCCCGTCTCCTGGGCTCTTCTTGAGTTCGGCCTCAAAGCTGCTGGCCGCTGACGAGAAGTCGGTCAGGTCAAACTGTGCCTTGCCAATGTCAAAATCGATACGGGGCAGATTGGGATTGAGTTGTCTAGCTCTTTGGAATTGCCGAAGTCCTTGATTACGAGTTTCCAGCTTCGCGCTCAGATACTCTCCGTATTTTTGACGAACTTGGGCGTCGTCAGGTGAAATGTCGACGGCTCTCGCAAGGGTGTCGCGCGCCTGACCCACTTCGGAATTCATGGAGTAAGCCTCGGCGAGGTAAAAAAGGGCCTTGACCCTGTTCGGATTGGTGCTGAGGCTGCGCTGGTAGTTCTCGATCGCTTTCGGCCAGTTGCGCTCCCGAAGGTAGACCATGCCTAGTTCGAAACGAAGATCAGAGCTATCGGGAAGATCGCGAACCGCGCTCTCGTAGAGTTGCCGGGCTTCGGCCAGTTGACCGGCTTCAACTAGGTGCTGGCCTGTCGCGACGATGGATCCCACGTCAGGGCGCCTTTGCCCCATCGAGAGCACCGACAAAAATAGCAGGAAAGCCAGCCTGGGCATTTCGGAAAGCATCCTAACACCGCAACTCTGTACCAATGGTAAGCTTCGTTTGTCTTCTGGCGTACTACTCATGCGGGTTTCGTCGACAATCCTCGGTGTGGTGCTGCTGGTGTCAGGCCCCGTAGGTTCTTCGAGGCTGCCGAGCATTCAGTTTGAGGAAATTGCGGAAAAAGCAGGATTGCATTTCACGACCGCTAACTCCCCGACGACCAACAAGAATCAAATCGAAACGATGGTCGCCGGCGTCGCCTTGCTGGACTACGACCGTGACGGCTACCTCGATGTTTATCTAGTCAATGGAGCTGCGATCCCTTCTCTGAAGAAGGACTCCCCCATCTACTGGAATCGGCTGTTTCACAACAACCACGACGGAACCTTCACCGACGTGACCGAAAAAGCCGGAGTCGCCGGGGCCGGCTACGGAATGGGAGTTGCGGTGGGCGACTATGACAACGACGGATGGCCAGACTTGTTTGTGGCGAATGTCACTGGAAATCAGCTGTTTCACAACAACGGAGATGGAACCTTCACTGAGGTCACTGGCAAGGCAGGGGTCGCGGGGGCACAACTCGACGGAAAGAAGATGTGGTCTGCCGGTGCGGGTTGGTTCGATTACAACAACGATGGGCTCCTCGATCTCTTCGTCGTCAACTACTGCAAATGGGAGGTGGACAAAGATCCGTACTGCACGGTGGGGGGCGGGGCTCGTGGCTACTGCCATCCAAACTACTACCGCCCAACCCACAACACGCTGTATCGGAACAATGGAGACGGTACCTTCACCGACGTTTCCGAAGAAACCGGCATAGCATCACATTTTGGCAAGGGTATGAGTGTTTCGTTCGCAGACTATGACGGCGACGGCTTTCTCGACGCGTTCGTAGCGAATGACACAACCCGAAACTTCCTGTTTCACAATCTCGGCGGCAAGAAGTTTGAGGAGTTGGGCGAGTCGGCAGGCGTGGCCTACGGAAGCAATGGATCAGCCCTCTCGGGCATGGGAGCTGATTTTCGCGACGTGGACAATGACGGGCTCCCGGATATCTGGCATACGTCGGTCGAATTCGAGACCTTCCCGCTCTACGGAAATCTGGGACACGGCGAGTTTGGAGATTCAACGGTGAGCAGTGGGCTGGGACGGATGACCTCACAAATGTCGGGATGGGGCAACGGAATCGTGGATTTTGACAATGATGGCTGGAAAGACCTGTTCGTGGCTCGGTCCAACGTTCTGGACAATATCAGCGCGCTGGTTCCGGAACGCACATACCCGGAACCGAACTCGGTGTTTCGAAATCTTGGGAATGAGAAATTTGAGGATGTCAGCAGCGCCGCTGGGCCGGACTTCCAGAAGCGAGCTCCCCATCGCGGCGTCGCGTTCGGGGATATCGACAACGACGGGCACGTGGACATGGTGGTCTCTGTGCTGGGGGGACCAGTGAAGCTGTTTCACAACACCTCCCCAGGCAGCAATCACTGGATCCTGTTGCAACTGGTGGGAACAAGAAGCAACCAGATGGGGATCGGCGCACAGGTACGCATCATTACAGAAGACGGTCAGTCGCAGTGGAACGAGGTAACTACTGCAGTGGGATACGCCTCCTCCAGCGATAGCCGAGTACACTTCGGACTGGGCGCGAACAAACGAATCAAGGAAATCGATATTCGCTGGCCCAGCGGCATCAGACAAGTTCTTCACGATGCCGCCGTGGACCGCATTATGACCGTTCAGGAACCGCCCAGGTAATCTTCGAACTCTTGGCGGTCTCAGGCCCACGCCTTCTCGGTGGCCCCCGACACTACTTCACTTCACGATCAAGTCCCGCCAGTAGGCATTGCCTGCTTCGTGGTGAGGAATCAGCACGCGCTGGTAGAGTCGTAACACGACCTCCTGGTCCATGTACTTCGATAGGTCGACATCGATGTTTTGCCACGTTCGTGTTTCCGACAAGCCCTCGATGAGCCTGTCGAGCACCTTGTCGTCATTCACATATACCTGCAACTGCCATGTGCGTGCGGGATCCACACCCGCCTTGAACTTCAAAGCGGGGTTCTTCCCTAATCGGAGAGCCCGCTTCAAAAGCGTCCCTCGCACTTCATCACGTGGGTACGTAGATAAGACTTCGTCGTCCAAGTACGTGATGCCGCGGATTCCAGGCATACCGCCTCCAGCACCGCCAAAACCCGCGCGTTCCAGCGTCCAATCGGCGTTCCAGTAGTGCATCAGGTCGGCTAGTCTGAACAATTCGGCCGGCTGGGTCACCGGCACCTGAATCGGAATTCGGATTGTGGTCCCGTCATCGGTGGCACCCTGAGTCACGACGATGGAAAGGCCGAGTTTCTCGGTCCGCATCGCCAGTTCTGCGATGCTCTCGTCTACCGGAGGCGTTAACTTCAGGGAACCCATTTCTGCACCGAAGATTCGGTCTCGGAGTTGGGATACCTGTTCTGACGGCAAAGCCCCCATTCCGTGCATGGCCGCCACTACTGAAGCGGAATTTGCAGCGTTGCAATCGGTATCCGCAAAGTCAGCCGCGTGCACGGCAAGCTGGATCGTCTTCTCAAAGTCGCCGCCGCCGAACCACACACTGGTGGCAACGAAACCACCGTTGACCACCGCATTGTTCGTGGCCGGATACTCGATCCCCCAGCGCTCATCGATGGCTCCGAAAATCTCTTTAGGCCCCTTGCCCGCGTCCGCCATAGCGATGATCATGTCCAGGCATCTGCGATACGGCGAGTCCGGGTGGATCAGCATCGCGGCCTTGCGAACGATTCCGTGGGTATTTTTTTCCACGAACGCGAGACTGATCATTCCGGAGACAAAAACGGCGCCATCGGTTCCCTCCGCATAGCCATTGATGTGGCCGAGCCGCCGGGCCATCTCGGCGGCAGCATTGGGCATACCTGGATTAAGCGCGCCGTATAGGTCGCTGCTGAATTGCGGCCCAATCGTCCACCACAGTCTGTTGTAGCGAGGATGCCCGGTGTCCGGTGGTGTGATTCCTCGCTTCAAGAGCAGCAAAGCCTGCTCGCTCGATCCCCAGGAGCCGGCGTTATTCTCGAGCCACTGCTGTCCGAGCTGTTGAACCGTCAACCCAATCCCGTATTTTTCGAAGGCGCGGATTGCGACCATCTCGTAGTAGTAGTCATCATCGACCGGAGCATAGCCCGGAAGTTGGGAGAGGGGGGTAACCGCCAGAGTAGAAGCAGGCTGGTGCTCGAAACGGCCGCCCGTTCGTTGAGCAATCATCTGCGCGGTCCAAACCGCCTGGACTCGATCGAGGTACTCCGCGTGCGACAGCACCAGCGTTCCAGTTGCTGGGAGTGCTCTACGTTGTCCCGACGCTTGGCCATGCGAGAAAGCAGGAGTCAACATAGCGAAGGCCACAATGAGCGAGGTGCACGCTGGATTTTTCATGATCTTGGTTCCTTCTTAGTCGAACAAGCCTGTCGAACGGATGCAGCCTGTACGAAAGATAGGGACAGGATACGAGCCGCCGTTCCCGATTCCTCGAGAATTGCAGGCGCTAAGTTCCAATGCCGTTAAGCACCTAGCCTTTCACACGACCATGGGAACGCCCTCAGACGCAGCTTTCCTTCATGAAGGTCGCAACAAAGCATGGATGGACATAGTTTTTGAAACGTTTTATATTGCCAGCCGTACGCCGCTTTGCAATAGGAGCCGCACTCATGAAATTTGCACTCGCGCCATCCGCCGTCGCCCTGCTGCTGCTGATTGCAGCCATCTCGGTTCTAGCTCAGGATTCCCACTACCGTCCGGAACGTCAGCAAATTCCCACACCCGGTTGCCTCGTGATGAAAGGAGCTTGGGAGGGTGGATCTAAAGCCTGTACCCAGGATGAGCACGACGCCTGGCTTGCCGACATTCGGCACTGGCGCGATGAGCGCCGCATTCGCATCGGCTATGACGGCTCCCGATACGACCTGCCCGCGCTCAAGTGGACGCAGTCCAGTTTCTTTCAGCCGCAAATGATGGTGGAAGATCGCTATTTCTATGACCCGGTCGCGCACCGCTACACGTTGGATCGATACCTCGACGATCTGGAGAAGAGATACGGCGGGATCGACTCCGTGCTCATCTGGCCCACCTATCCGAACATGGGGATTGATAACCGGAACCAGCACGACATGATTCGCTCTATGCCGGGCGGCGTACCTGGCGTGCGCCAGATGATTGCCGATTTTCACCGGCGTGGTGTTCGCGTACTGTTTCCCATGATGATGTGGGATCAGGGTACCCGGGATCCGGGCATGCCGTGGACGGAGGCGATTGCCAGCCTGATGGCCGAGATTGGTGCCGACGGTATTAACGGCGACACCCAGGATGGAGTCCCACTCGCCTACTCAGCAGCCGCCGACAAGATCGGCCATCCCCTTGCCTTCGAGCCCGAAGGGGGCCCGGCTGACGAAGCCCTGGCCTGGAATGTCATGACGTGGGGACAGTATCAATATCCGTTTGTGCCCATGGTAGACAAGTACAAGTGGCTGGAAACCCGGCACATGGTGAATATTTCCGATCGCTGGAAACGCGACAAGACCGACAACCTGCAGTTTGCTTTCTTTAACGGCGTGGGTTGGGAATCCTGGGAGAGTATCTGGGGCATCTGGAATGGGATCACGCCGCGCGATGCTGAAGCCACGCGCCGCATAGCTACCATGGAACGCGCGCTCGCCCCGTTCTTGATCAGCGCCGGTTGGGAACCGCTGACGCCCATGTTGCGCTATGGCGTATACGCCAGCAAATGGCCGCTGGGTCAGCAGACTGTCTGGACCATTGTGAACCGTGACGAGTACGACGTGGAGGGTCCGCAGATCGAACTAGCCGCGGAAGACGGCATGCGCTACTTCGATCTTTACCACGGTGTCGAGCTCGCACCCGCGAAAAACCAGGCTGGCCGGGTTGTGCTGAGCTTCAACATCGAAGCCCACGGCTACGGAGCTCTGCTCGCATCGCGGACTGCTCCCGACTCTACCACCCAGACGCTCATGACGAAGATGAAAGAGCTGACCTCCAAGCCTCTGGCTAGCTACTCCCATGAGTGGAAGGTTGTGCCACAAGAGATTGTGCCCATCGCGGCGACCAAGCCTCCGACTGGCTCACCCGCGGATATGGTGAAGATCCCCGAGAGCGACTTCCAATTCCGCGTTGAAGGCATCGAGATCGAAGGCTTCAATGACATTGGCGTGGACGTGCAGTATCCGTGGGAAGACACACCGCGACGCTTCCACGATCATCCGATGCACGTCAAATCATTCTGGATCGACAAGTATCCCGTGACCAATGCGCAATTCAAGAAATTTGTCGACGCGACGCACTATCGTCCGCAAGACGACTTGAACTTCTTACGCGACTGGCAGAACGGGAAATTTCCAGACGGCGCGGATAACAGGCCTGTGACGTGGGTTTCGCTCGAAGACGCTCGCGCCTATTCCACGTGGGCAGGCAAGCGTCTGCCGCACGAATGGGAATGGCAGTACGCTGCGCAAGGTGCGGATGGCAGGACCTATCCGTGGGGAAATGCGTGGAAGGCAGAGGCCGTCCCCACGCCTGACAAGGGCCGGACTATGCGCGGCCCGGACGCGGTCGATGCGCATCCACAGGGTGCGAGCCCGTTCGGAGTGATGGACCTGGTCGGAAACGTCTGGCAGTGGACGGAAGAATTTCAGGATGACCATACCCGTGGAGGTATTCTTCGAGGCGGTAGTTATTACCAACCCCAGGGGTCGATTTGGTACTTCCCCCAAGCGTATAAGCTCAATGAACATGGGAAACTGCTGATGACGGCCCCCAGCATGGACCGTTCGGGAGGCGTGGGTTTTCGGTGCGCTCAAGACGCGAACTGAACCCCGGATATCGGATGACGGCTCCGGCTGAAAGGCAGGTCTAGGCTGTCGTCCTGTGCCTCTGGACTAAACCTGCTACTCTGATCTTCTGTGATTTGATATGAGTTTACCGGTCACCATGCGGCAAATTGCCGAACGGGCCGATGTCTCCATCGGCACGGTGTCACACGTCATCAATGGCACTGCCAAAGTACGCGAGAAACTGAGAGTACGCGTCGTAGAGGCAATCCGAAGCCTCGGTTACCAACCCAGCCAGCTGGCACGCGGTTTGCGACGAAATCAGACCAGCATGCTGGGGATGATCATCCCCGACATCACCAACCCATTCTTCCCAGGAGTTGTTCGGGGCGTAGAGGACGTTGCCTACAAGGGGTCGTACCGGATTGTGCTGTGCAACACGGACAACGACCCGCACAAGGAGACGTCCTACCTGAACGAGCTCCGCTCGTATCGACCCGCAGGGCTACTCGTCATTCCCGCCGCTGAGAGCCACATCGCAGCCCAATTGCGTTCGCTAGCCAGTTCGGGACCACCGGTGGTATGCATCGATCGTCGACCTACCGGGTGGGACGGGGACGTGGTCGTGGTCGCGAATGAAGCGGGTTCCTACGCAGCGACGCGGTATCTTTTGCGTATGGGCCACCGCAACCTCGCAGTGATTACCGGGCCACTTCATCTGACAAACGCAGCGGAGCGCCTAAAAGGTTTTCGCCGAGCGCTTGAGGAAGCGCGCGTTTCGATTGAACCGGAGTATGTCCAGGAAGCGTTCTTCGACCGCCCCAGCGGGTATCACGCGGCTCTTCGACTTCTACGTATGGTGCCGAGGCCGACCGCCATCTTCGCCTGCAATGACTTGATGGCATTGGGAGTGCTCCTGGCCGCTCGAGAGTTGAACGTATCGTGCCCCGATGAGTTGTCCATTGTGGGTTTCGATAACCTGGACTTCACTGAGTTCACGGCCCCGGGACTCACCACCGTTCACCAGTCCGGCTATCAATTGGGCGCGACCGCGGCCCGTCTCTTGCTGGAACGAATTGATGGTTCGAAGCAACGCATCAAGAAGCTGGTATTGCCGACTGAGCTGAAGATTCGGCATTCCGCATCGCCGCCTCGCCCAGGAACCCCGGCGACGGGCCGAAGACAGAAGTTCGATCAACCGGTCAGCGTCAGCTAATTTCTCATTACCGTTCCTCACACCCGCCGTTTCTCCCATTTTTGGAAGCGACGTCTGCGGCACAGATCTTTGCTGGCCTCCCAAATGATTGCGCTTGACAACGTTCCCGGAATCGGACTAAATTTTCGCGACCGGCCAATTTGAATCGTTTCAAATGTGCGCCCGCCCAGGGGTCGCTGAAGTTGATTGACCGACTTTCAGGCCGGGCACCTCGTTTGTGCCAGGAGGAATGTATGCAGCGAATCTGCAGGGGGTTGCTGTTTGGGTTGATCGTTCTCGTGGCCATCGGGTTGCTGGCCCAGGTCGTGATCACGAGCACCATTGTTCCCCACGATTTCATCAGCAAATCCTTCCGAGCGGCCCGGATCCGGGCAGAACCGCTGTTAGGCTCTTGCATCGCGCACATACTTCCCGACCTCTGACCTGCAGTC
>Ga0075030_100003630_pt1 | contig 13979 bp, 14 predicted proteins | sample LitLauG_LLR_2012_FD_71393 | JGI IMG/M metagenome (GOLD analysis project Ga0075030, IMG submission 71393) | Freshwater sediment microbial communities from Pennsylvania, USA - Little Laurel Run_MetaG_LLR_2012 | ecosystem: Environmental > Aquatic > Freshwater > Creek > Sediment | place: USA... | reverse complement strand
CAGGGAGTCGGGATTGATGTGCGGCGCGCCGTCCAGCGTGCGGTGACCCAGCACCCAGGCGCGGGCCGCGTCCTGGTCGGCGCCGCTGACCGCGAGCCCGCGCAGCGTCGCCTCGTTCAGAACCTCGACGGCGACGCCGTCCTGGGTTTCGGCGCGGGTGATCGGTCCGGTCCACGGCGAAGCGTCGAGGCTTGCGCCGCCGGCGAGCAGCCGCATCTCCGCGCGGCCGGCGCGGCCGATCACCTGGACGTTGCGCAGACCGGCGCTGGCCAAGGCGACTGCCGCATCGCGCAGCAAATGCGCGGCCTCATCCCGTGCGGCGCCGGGCGCCAGGTCCTCGATCGCCTCCAGCCGGTCGCGGAAATCGCTCTGGTGTTCGGCGGCGCGCGACGGATAGGCGGGGTAGGGGCCCACCCGGCGCGCCAGATCGACGGAGGTCGCCAGGGCGGCGGCCGAGGTCAGGGCCATGATCGAGGCGCCGCGGGCGCGCCCCGCCGGGGAGGCGAACCCCAGGCCTTCGATGACCAGCCGTTCGTGCAGACCGGCCACGGCCAGGGTGATCGGCCGCAGGTCGCGGCACAGGTAGGCGTCTTCGGCGCGGCCGTGGAACTTCGCCGAGGCTTCCAGGTCCAGGGCGACGCAGGCGACGCGCACGGCGTCGACGATCTCCCGCTCGCTCAATTCGGTGATGCAGATCGCCGCGACCGGTCCGATGTCGGCGAGTTTCAACGCCTCGGCGTCCCGTTCCTCGAACGCCACGGTGGGCGGCGCCGGCGTCCAGGCGGCCAGCGCGACCCGCCGCGAGAGCGCGGCCTCCCCCCTCGGCGAGCAGAGGATCGCGGCCGTCGCCGCCGCGGGCGAGCCGCCGTCAATCTCCCCGAGGCGGATCGCGTCAACGATCGCGTCGTCCTCGGCGCCCAGCTCCCGCGCCGCCAGGGCCGCGCGGCGGAGCGCCTGGTTTTCGTTCGGATCGGCGCAGGCGCCCGTGGCCCCCTGGCAGCGTCTCACCGCGTCGGTTACGGCCGCCAGCGCGCCGGACAGTGCGCCGCGGGATGGCCCGCGCCAGGCCGCGTCGTCCTCGACCCGCGCAATCGCCGCGTGCGGCGCTCGAGCCGGATCCTCCGGATGGGCGCGCGCGCCGAAGGCGAGGGTCGGGCCGGGAATGAAGAGGCCCGTCATGCAGAGGCCCACCAGGGCGGTGGCGAAATCCTCGGCCTCGCCGGGCCCTTCGAACACGCCGAGCGCCAGGCCCCAGGCCGCCAGCCGCCGGGCGTAGCGGCCGGGGCCGCCATTGAGCAGCAGGTTCGGCGCCCCCTCGCCGACCAGGCCGTGGGGCAGGTCCACCGCGGGCACGTCCGAAGGAAGTGAGTCGGCCCAGTCGAGCCACGCCTCGATGCGCGCGCGCGTCCAGCCGCCGGGCGCCAGCACGTCGACCGCGCCGCCGGCGCGCTCGACGTCGACCAGCGCGAGCGCCGGCGCCGGCCGCTCCAGCGCCCAGGTGCCTTCCAGGCGGCTTAAAATGCCTCTCGCCATCAGGCGACGCTAGGCCGACAAGAGCGTCGGTTCAATAGATATAGTCGTCAGCGCCAGGTGATCCACAACATCTTGTCAGGCCCGCGCCGCGCGCCGCGACTGGACGCTTTGCGCCGGGGCGCCTATAACGCGGCGCTCGCAACGCGCCATGGCGCAGCATCGGCGAGGGTCAGGATCATCGTGCTGAAGTCGATATTCACCTGGTGGAGTGGCGTCACGATCGGCGCCCGGGCGCAGATCGGCAAGGGCAGCCGGCTCGTCGGTCAGGACGACACCGGCAACAAATACTATGAGACCGTTGACCGGAAATTCGACTACGACGGACGCAATCGCCGGTTCGTGATCTACAAGGGCTACGCCGACGCCTCCAAGGTGCCGCCGGAATGGCACGGCTGGCTGCGCCACACCTTCGCCGAACCGCCGACCCGAGCGCCGCTGCGACGCCGGGCGTGGGAGAAGGATCACCTGCCCAACCTGACCGGCACGATCTGGGCCTGGCGCCCCCAGGGGTCGATCGCCCGCGGCGGCGAACGCCCGCCGGCGGCGAGTGATTACGAGCCGTGGACGCCAAATCCGTGACCCGCTGGGGCGTCGCTCTGGGCGGCGTCCTGAGCGTGGTGGTCGGGGTCGGCGCGGTGATGGCGCAAAACGCCGTCGCACCGGCGCCAATAGCGCCCATTCCCCCTGGCCCGGCGGCGCCGACGCCCGCGCCCTCAGCGAGCGCGCCGGCCGCCCCCTCGGCGGCGCCCCAGGCCCCGGCCGCGCCCGACGCCGCCAACAGCGAGGACGACGCGGCCGCGAACGCGGTCGCCAAGCCCCCGCCGCCCAAGCTGCCGCCGCCGCCTCCGCAGCCCGTGCGCACCCCCGGCGCGGTGCTGCGCGTGCTCGACAAGGTGACGGCGGAAACCCTGGCCTTCGAGGCGCCGATCGGCCGGCGTGTGCGCTACAAGAGCCTGGTGTTCGTGGTGAAGACCTGCGTGACCCGCGGGCTGGAGGAGGCCCAGCCCCGCCCCTCAGCCTACCTCGTCATCACCTCCGACGCCGGCGCGCGGCGCGGGACAGGGGAGGGCGCCCGCGAAGTCTTTCACGGATGGATGTTCGCCAACGACCCCAGCGTGAACGCCATGCACCACCCGGTGTTCGACGCCTGGCTGGTGTCGTGCAGCACGGCGACGCCGCCGGGGTAGGGTGGGGTACAGCATTTGGCGCCGGCCACGCGAGTTAGCGGGGCAGGTAGGGCCGCTCATCTGAAGCCGTTCCATCGGCGAGCAATACTCGGGCGCTCGCGGCTACGGCCAATTGGGAAAAGTGGCTAAGGGCGAAATCCGCGCGAGTCCGTTTGTAGGCGCATCGTCGGCGACCAGCCGTGAGCAAGATTGCCAGCGTGTTATCTGCTAACCACGACAGGCTCAGTCACGAATTACCGGTCTCCGGAGGTGAATCAAATTGCGGCGGCGATATATCAAACCATTCAAGCCGATTTGTTGACGACATGGACCATTTTGCTGCCTTGATACTTGCGGCGTGCACACTCCCGAACCTGGTATGGGGTTTGAGAGGCGCTGTATTCGCGACTGGCGCCTTCCTGCTCATCTGCGTCCTGGGGTATCTGGGACTATTCGCATGGACTTTTTTTTGGGCCGGCCCACGCTCGAACGAATTCGTCGCGGTGGCGGGAGAGGGTTTGGTCGCTACATTTTCCCTATGCGCATTTTGTATTGCGTTTGAGTTCCTTTGTTTGCCGCTCCTGCTCGTGCGCACCGTTGCGATAATGATTTGGCGAGGCAATCTGGTCAGCGAGTTTCTCGAATGGATCCGTGACTGAACCGGGCTCCACGACTCAGCGCGGACGGCGGAAACCCTGGCAATTAGGGGCATGCACCCTTTTTCGGGTCTCTAGAGTTTACTCCACAGTTGGCGTGAGACGATAAAATCGGTGCGTGTCCCCAACTACCGTGTTCAACTCCGCCAACCTTAACCAAGACTCGATCAAGAAATCCATCTGCTCAGTTCGTCGACGACCACCCACCTATCAGCTCTATTCCGTCTCAAATGTATGATGTGGCCACCACCCCCGAGTGGGCCGGCCGTTGAGGATTCATAGGCGAGCGCCTCGCGACCGTCTGGGCTTAAGACTGGTAGTGACAGCGACACAATGAATGAGGAGTAGAGCCCGTTCCCGTTGTGCCAACTCGCCATGCTTTTCGCCATCATCTCGTCTACAGCCCGGGACCCGAATGCAATTTGCCTGTCCGTAAGTAAGTTTCGAAGCTCAGGGCAAGCGTCCAGGGCGCCCTTGGTCGTGGCTTTCGCGAAACGCATGGATAGTTCGATCGAAGGTCGATCCAACGTCCAAATCGAGGCCCTCAAGTCATGGGCCGATAGCCGCATGGACTGGTCGTCTGGGGCGGCGTCGAAAATCCACGGGTGGTTCTCGAACCGATGCGATACAATACTCCTCGAATAGTCGACGGCTGCGGCGCATGCATTTGCTCTCGGCGCGTCCGCTTGATTGCCAACAGCAGCCAGCATGATGGCCGAGGCCCACGCGAACCCACCTACCAGCAACACGGCAGGAGCAATCCCGAATTGATCACTCCCCATCCACCCCATCCCACAATCGTTAGCCTTCGTCAGGGAGACGACTTTAGCCCACCGCCCAAGGCGTAGCCCGGTTATTAGGGACACGTACCCATTTTCCGAGTATCGCTCCAGCGGTTCGCTCCACACTCGGGGTGAGGCGTCAAAATCGGTGCGTGTCCTCGATCGCCTTTATGTCCAGCCTCAGCGTCCGCTTTCTGGCCGAACGCTAAGGAGGATGCTCGACGCTTTGCGGACTCTTCTGTACTGACGCAACTCTAGCGGTCAACATGGTCGGAGCGCACTGAAAGATGCGGATTGTCGCGGCGATGTGCGGGATCGCCGCCGGTGCGCTCGTCACACAGGCGTTCGGCGAGCCCGGCGTACTCACAGTCGACTATGTTCACGCCAATATAGCCAAGCTGCACGGCATGACCTTGCGCTTGAGAGGTCAGGTCAACAACTGCGAATCCTTGACATGTAATATTTGCACGAGCGCCGCAAAGGACGCCGACTGCCTACCGCTGAGCCTTTACTCCGACCGGGCCGGCCGGTCTGACGTCGAGAGGCTGTACCGGTTCGCGACGATCACAGTCGAGGCGCGCATCGATGCCACATGCGAACTCGGATACGACCCTAGCAAGGCCCGGATGCCGGCCGAGATAGTAGCTTGCACGGATCGCGGATCGGCGGTCGAAGACGCTCGGGTGCTAAGCGTCGATCAAAGACGTGCAGCTACCGAGGGTAGGTTTGACATGTATGAGGGAGAGCCGCTCCAGCTAGCGACTGCAAGAGAAGTCGGCCCAATCGTCGTTAGCTGGCAGGCACAACAAAAACGGCTCTATCCGGACAAGAGCGCGAGAGAGGTAGCGGTGTTCAGGGTCCCTTCGGCAGGCCGCGATGACACTGACACTGGTTTCCGCCTTTGCGTCTGCCGCGAGGATAGCTGCGTGGGCAAATGGCCCTCGATGTCGGGGCAGTTGATCCAATCGCCTGGCAACCCCTACGAGTGCTTGCGCGCGGATCAGTTCCAGGCGAACTGGGTATTCTCCTACTAGTCGGACGGCGTCTCTCTACTCAACTCGAGAATTCTAAAAGTGGGGTTCGGGGCGACAAGCCGATACCCACTGTCGGCGCACCGTCGGCGATCGAGTGCAACCCTGACACGACGCGCGCCTTGATTGATGGCGGTCTAGCTATAATCAAAAAGTAGCCGATGTGGTGACCGGACAGGCGTCATCCCCATCAACCTATTTGGGTGCTGCGCTCGGCGGTGCAGTCGGAGGAGCAATATTCGGAGCGACAGGCCAAGCTGGCGTAGTCGGTGCAACGGGGGGTGCTGTATCCGCAGGTGTCTCTGCGGCGTTTGCACCTGGTGCCTCATTCTGTTCGGTCGCTTCAACGGCAAGAAATGTGCAATCGTTGGTGGTATATTCGGCGCAGGTGGGAAATATTTGGCGACTGGCGGTAAGGGCATGGTCGCAAAGCTTGCGCAGAAGACGATTTTTCGTAAGGCTGTCGCAAACAACGAGAAAATGTCAATAATGATTGCCGGGAAGACATCGCAGGGAGCAACGACTAGTGCGAAAATGGGATATAAAACGGTTGGCGCCGCTATTTCGGGCGCGGGCTCTTCGGTCTCTGCTTCTACTACGTGTGCGGTTAGTAGAAAAGCTAACTAATATTGAGAGTGATGGTCATTTCTCTATGAGCGCCTCGCCCGTTTCAATTTGCATTGCCTTAATTGCGGTAAGTTTTGGTTTCGTGGTTGGCGCGGGGACGTGGATTTACAATGATCATGCAATGGATGGATCTATATTGTTCCTTGGCGCATCATATGTGCTTGCGTCCGTCGCCACTCAGAAAGTGAAAGTTTATGGCGATAGAATCGATGGTATCGCGTTTTGGAGAGTGAAATGGAGCGTGTGGTTACAGGATGCAAAAATCGAGAGCGGTCGAGGTGGAGATTTTGCTCTAGTTCCGGCGATTATTGTTAGTAATGTTAAGACCGGAAAAAGGGTTGGTTATATTCTGAAGTCACAATTTCGAGCGCAAGATATAGAAAAATTTCAATCCATCTTAGCGGCCATGGGCGTTGAAATCGGATTTCGATGAAAAAATTTTTAGATACCGGCAATATTTTTCGCTATTGCTGGCGGCGTAATTTCTCCACCAGTTGGCTGGATCCGCCTCAAAGCGGCAGTGTCGTGGTTGAAGAGGTCACCGCAACCAATGCTCTTCAAACAACGCTAAGGTCGAACTAAACGCCAATATCGGTCCGTCCTGCCCCCATGCGGGACTCCGCTAAGTTCAGCGCGTGCCGTCCCTCTCCCATTCTTGCCGCCGGTTCGTTCCTACAGGGAATCGCCTGAGAAATCGATGTGGTTCCAGCCGTTCGGTAAGGTATGGCCAGCATTTCGTCCGAAAGTAACCGTCGGCCGGCGATACGATAGATTTCTATCTCTCTCCGACACGCGACGCCAAGGCGGCGAAGCGCTTTCTGGGCGAGGCGCTGCGGATTTTCAAAGACTGGGAACAGCCACGCGTCATCAACACTGACAAGGTGCCGACCTATGCCGTTGCAATCCGCGATTTGAAGAGCGAGGGAAAGTGCCCGGCGGACACCGAACATCGCCAAGTCAAATAGTTGAATAACGTGATCGAGGCCGGCCACGGCAAGCTCAAACGCCTGATCAAGCTGACCCTGGGCTTCAAAACCCTCAGGCCCGCCTACGCCAAAATCAAGGGGTTTGAAGTGATGCGTGCGTTTCGCAAGCACAAAGCGCAACCGTGGTGTCTGCAACCCGGCGCCCAGGGCGAAATTCGGTTCGACGAGCGGGCCGTTAACCTCGGACCGGGCGTCATGGCCGAGCTTGTCGAATTTCTCGATCGCCAGATGCCCGTCCCGGCTACCTGATCAGGCCGAGCGACGAGGGCATCGACCGTTTCCAGAAATCTTTGCAACAGTGCCCATCGCGGCTTTTGTCTTGCCCTCATATTCGGTCGCGACGGTCCTCCCATTCAACCATTGATTACGGATTAGAATTTATCCGCCCTCGCTTTTTCTTGCGAACATCGTCAAAATAAAATTCCAAAGAACGCACAGTTGCGCCAATTATACATATCACTGGCATCATCAAAAACCAAAACGTAAAAAAATCTCCGGCTTTTCCGGTCATTAAATAATTCAATCCATATTTATATACAAATACTGTTGCGGACATCACCATAAGGACAATTGCCAATAAAATCATGATCGTCAGCGTCTTTAAAAAAATTTGCGCTATAGGATTGGTCATGTTTTGCCTCTGATAGCGAAGGCCCTTTGCATCTTCGCTGCGATATCGCGAACATACTTGAGCGAAAGATCGCTGATGGCCGGATTGAAGAAGTCTTTCTCTATCCTGGAGGCCATACAGCATTGCTCGCAGACCCCGGTGCTTTTTGGCTTCGGATAGGCGAACACGCGATAGGCTTCTTCGTTGATCTCAAACAAAGGATCGCCCTGCGAAACCCTGGACGCAGACGGATTGGTCAGGTCGTGATTCATATCGCTATCGATAAAAGGTAAAGCACCCTCCCGTTACCCGGCAACCGTGGGCGACGGCTTTGGGTCGTCTGCGGTAGATGAGGTCCTGCCCAAAGCTTGCCGTTCGCCAATTCTCATGGTCGCATCGTTGAACGGTGAGTTTCTGCAGCCATGCGAGTTTTCGCTCCTGGGGCATTCTTCCCGCGCCGAACAACCATGGACTGGGGACCAGCGCCTACCTTCAAATCGGCAGTACACGCGGGGTTACTGGCTTTGCCTTCCCGGCAATGATCTTGAGCCAAGGGCAACTAGGGACAAGCACGCTGCTTCGTGTCAGGTTCCTGGGGTGCACTCCAAACACCGGGTAAACTTCAATCTGGCGAGGCTCGGACGCTGAAATCAGTGAACGGGGAGGCTGCGAGCTCTCGCGTGAGGGGTTCGACCGCGAGCGCATCGTCGACAACTAGGCAATAGGCTTCCATTGTTCCGGAACCCGTCGACCCGCCATCGCAATGACCAAGCCCAAGCCAGCCGAGCTTGTCGTTCAGAAAGTCTTCGAGCTCGTGGCGTCGGTCCAAATCCTCGGGCGATCCAAAGCCCTGAACGGGCCGCTCGACGATGAGACATTTGTGGCGGGCCATTGGGATGGGCTTAAACCCCAATGCCCTGGCGTCTCGGCTCAGGGCGTTCAACAGAGTTCGCGCGTCCGTTCCCTCTCCAAGAGCGTGGCATCGCGTCTCGCCGCGCTCGCCACAAACGCCCCAATGTTCGGTGACACTACCGTCGGCAATCCAACCTTCGCGGTAGGCTAGTCGGCCGTTTTGTCGTCTATATAATTTGAACATAGAGGGGGCAGGTGGCGAAATATTGGGCGAAGTGGATAGGTATATTGGCAATTCCGACGGCGGTAATTCTTCGATTCTTACAACGCCAGGCGACATCGGCTGGACGCGATCGTTGAACGATACGGCCGGCTTTTCTACACCGGCATAGAACACGAGATATACGGAGCCTAAAGGCGCCATGCATTGAGGTGGCGATAGTTCCGCGCGGCCCGCACCCTCACGAATAGCGTCGAAGACAGTCGCGCGTTCTTCCGTGGTTAGACGGCTTTTCGCAACTGCGCCGACCGCCGCGATGAGCGCTTCGGCGGCGGCGCCGACACGGCTGTTCCAGTTTTCAGCGATCCATCTCTCGTAGTCGATATAAGCAGACGCAAAAACGGTCTTGCTGGGAGTGTGAAACCGCGCCGTCGCTGGGGCGGGGTGCGAGACCGCGAGCGGGTGGTTCAGCCCGAGACTCAGTTCGAGCCGATCGATTTTTTCGAACGCTGGGTTTGCGCCGGCGATGTCGGCGACCGCAGCAATCAGCGCATTGATTACTTGAACTCCGCTCGCGGAAGCTTCCCCCGTTGACCAAGTCAGGTGAGCGGATATCTGCATGGCATCTATATACAGGCGTCCGCAGCAAATGCATGCACCGTCGGGTTAAGCCATAAGAGCCCATTGATGCTTCCGACGTTGAGTTACCCAAACCTCGCCCCCACCGCCAGCGCGGCCGCCAGCCTCCGCCGATACTCCCCCTTGGAGATTTCGATCGCGCCAAAGGTCTTCAGGTGGTCGGTCATGAACTGCGCGTCGAGCAGGGTGAAGCCGCGGGCGTTCAGATGCGCCACCAGGTGCGCCAGCGCCACCTTGCTGGCGTCGCGCTCCAGCGAGAACATGCTCTCGCCAAAGAAGGCGCCGCCCTGAGCGACGCCGTAGAGTCCCCCCGCCAGGCGGCCTTCGCGCCAGGTCTCGACACTGTGGGCCAGGCCGCGTCCGTGCAGCTCCAGGCAGAGCTGCTCGATGGTGTGGTTGATCCAGGTTTCTGGGTGGCCGGGGCGGGGCGCGGCGCAGGCGGCGATCACCTCGGCGAAGGCCGTGTTGATCCGCACCTCAAAGCGCCCCGATCGCAGGGTGCGCGCCAGCCGCCGTGAAATGTGCACCTCGCCAAGGGGCAGAATGCCCCGCCGGTGCGGCTCGACCAGAAAGGTGCGGTCATCCTCGCGGGCGTCCGCCATCGGGAACACCCCGTGACGGTAGCAGGCGATCAGATCATCGGCGGTGAACGACGGCGCCACCTGGTCCGCCTTTCAGGATTCGCTCGCGAGGGAAGGCGTGGTCCCGCCCGCGCCGGTCAACCCAACCCTTCCGGCGAAGGCCGGGGGCGAGGTGAAACCCGCTGAGATCCAGGCCGAAACTGGATCCCGGCCTTCGCCGGGGTGAGCGGTGTTTAAATGAGGCGACGCAACCCTTGCCACGCCCGCGCCTAGCTCAAGCTTTTGATCCAGCGCTCGAGCCAGTGGATGTCATAGGCGCCGGCGATGATGTCTTCGTTCAGCAGGAGATCCTGGAACAGCGGGATCGTGGTGTCGATGCCGCCGACGACCATCTCCGCCAGGGAGCGCTTCATGCGGGCGATGGCCTCGGCGCGGTCGCGGCCATGGACGATCAGCTTGCCCGCCAGGCTGTCGTAGTAGGGCGGGATGGCGTAGCCGGCGTAGAGCGCCGAATCCAGCCGCACGCCCAGGCCGCCGGGCGCGTGAAAGTCGGTGACGACCCCAGGTGAGGGGACAAAGGTGCGCGCGTTCTCGGCGTTGATGCGGCATTCGATGGCGTGGCCCTCGAACACCACCTCGGCCTGGGTGAAGCTGAGGGGCAGGCCGGCGGCGATGCGGATCTGTTCGCGCACCAGATCGATGCCGGTGATCGCCTCGGTGACCGGGTGTTCGACCTGCAGGCGGGTGTTCATCTCGATGAAGAAGAACTCGCCGTTTTCGTAGAGGAATTCGATCGTGCCGACGCCGAGGTAGCCAATCGCCTTGACGGCGTCGACCACCACCTTGCCGATCCTGGCGCGCGCGGCGGCGTCGATCACGGGGGAGGGGGCTTCCTCCATCATCTTCTGGTGCCGCCGCTGCAGCGAACAGTCGCGTTCGCCCAGGTGGCAGACGGCGCCGAAGCTGTCGGCCACCACCTGCAGTTCGATATGGCGCGGCGTGGCGAGGTAGCGCTCCATATAGACCGCGTCATCGCCGAAGGCGGCCTTGGCCTCGGCCCGGGCCGTCGAATAGGCCTCGGCGACCTCGGCGCGGGATTTCGCCACCTTCATGCCCCGGCCGCCGCCGCCGGAGGCGGCCTTGATCAGCACCGGATAGCCGATGGCGTCGGCCGCCTTCAGCGCCGCGGCCTCGCTGGTCAGGGCGCCTTCTGAGCCGGGCACGACGGGAATCCCCGCCGCGCGCACCGCCGCCTTGGCGGCGATCTTGTCGCCCATGACGCGGATGTGTTCGGGTTTGGGGCCGATGAAGGTGTAGCCGTGCGCGGCCAGGATCTCGGCGAAGCGGGCGTTCTCCGAGAGAAAGCCGTAGCCTGGATGCACCGCCTGGGCGCCGGTGATCTCGCAGGCCGAGATGATCGAGGGGATGTTGAGGTAGCTCTTGGCCGCCGGGGCCGGGCCGATGCAGACGCTCTCGTCGGCCAGGCGCACATGCATGGCGCTGGCGTCGGCCTCGGAGTGCACCGCGACGGTGTGGATGCCCATTTCCTTGCAGGCGCGATGCACCCGCAAGGCGATCTCGCCCCGATTGGCGATAAGGATTTTCTCGAACATGGCTTAGCCGATAACCGCGAGGCGCTCGCCGTACTCCACCGGTTGGCCATCGGCCACGCCAAGCTCCAGCAGGACGCCGGCGCAGGGCGCGGGGATCGGGTTCATCGTCTTCATGGCCTCGATCAGCAGCAGGGTCTGGCCCTCGCTGACCTTGTCGCCGACGCGGGCGAAGGGGGCGGCGCCCGGCGCGGGCTGCAAATAGACGGTGCCGACCATCGGCGACTTCACCGCGGTGCCCTTGGCGGCCGGGGTCGGCGCCGCGGCCGGCTCCGGCGTCGGGGCGGCCGCGGGCGGCGGGGCGTGCGCGGCCGGCGCCGCGGCGGCGGTCATGGCGATCGGGGCGGCGACGAAGGTCTTGGCGACGCGGATCTTGATATCGGCGCGCTCAACCTCGATTTCGCTGAGGCCGGTGTCGTTGAGCACCCCCGCCAACTCGCGCACGAGCCGCGCGTCCGGCGACTCATCGCGCTCCAGCTGAGGGGCCTGAGTCTTGCTCATGTTTGACAGTACCTTGTTTCAGCAGCGTTTTTCGCTGGTCAGGATTTCGCGGCCAACCCGCAAACCGCTTCGATGGCCAGTTCATACCCCGCCGCGCCCAGACCGCAAATCACCCCCTGGGCCGCCAGTGACACGTAGCTGTGATGGCGAAAGGGCTCGCGCTCATGCGGATTGGAGAGGTGGCACTCGACGATCGGTATGCCGACGGACTTCAGGGCGTCGAGCAGGGCGACCGAGGTATGGCCATATCCGGCGGGATTGATCACCAGGCCGAGGCCCTCGCGCCGCGCCTCCTGCACCCAGTCGATCAGTTCGCCTTCGTGGTTGGTCTGGCGGAACACCACCGCTTGGCCCAAGGCGGCCGCGCGGCGTTCGCAGCGCGCGCGCACGTCCTCAAGCGACTCGGCGCCATAGATGTGCGGTTCGCGCTGGCCCAGCAGATTGAGATTTGGGCCATTAAGCACGTAGATCGGCTTCGACATGCGGTCGGGCCCCTGAAAAGCGAGGGCGCCTTGTATCCCCGCCCGCGTGGCGTCACAAGCGGCGGCCAGATCGCCGCGGAACCGCCGAACCCCCATGCGCCTACGACTGAATGGCGAGGATCACGTCACCGACGCCGCCACCGTGGCGGATCTGGTTCGCTCGCTCGACCTGGATCCGCGCAAGGTCGCGGTCGAACGCAATCTCGAAATCGTGCCCCGGTCGCGGTACGCGCAGGTCGCTCTGGCGGACGGGGATCAGGTCGAGATCGTGCACTTCATCGGCGGCGGCTGAGGGCCGCGAATTCTGGTCTGACCATTGACCCGGCGACGTGCTCCGCGCATTCTCAGGCTCAAGACAATCATGGAGGACCTGCGTCATGGATTTGATGCGCGAAGCCACGACGGGCGAAGCCGAGGCCCGGTCGGTCCCGCTGGAAACGCTCGACCCCAGCGACGGCGGTCTTTGGCAACGCAATGTGCTCCATGACTATCTGCGGCGGCTGCGCGAGGAGGATCCCGTGCACTGGTCGCCGACCGGCCCCAGCGGCGGGTTCTGGTCGCTGACCAAGTTCGACGACATCGTCGCGGTGGACTCCAACCACGGCCTGTTCTCGTCCGATCGCGACATCACCGTCGGCGATCAGCCCGACGAAGGCGTGGTGATCCGCAACTTCATCGCTTCCGACCCCCCGGTGCACGACGTGCAGCGCAAGTCGGTGACGCCGGCCGTCGCGCCGACCCGGCTGCACGAGCTGGAGACCTTGATGCGCCAGCGGACGGGCGCCGTGCTCGACAGCCTGCCGCTCAATGAGCCGTTCGATTGGGTGGACAAGGTCAGTATCGAACTGACGACCCAGTTTCTGGCCACCTTGTTCGACTTCCCCTGGGAAGACCGACGGCTGCTGCCCTATTGGTCCGATCTGACCACTTCGACGGAAGAGACCGGCAACACCACGGTGAGCCGCGAGGCGCGCGACGCCGTCCTGCTCGAGTGCCTCGAATACTTCTCCCGGCTGTGGCGCGAGCGGGCGGCTCAGCCGCAGAAATTCGATTTCCTGTCGCTGATGGCGCACAATCCGCAAACCCGCGACCTGATCAACAACCCCATGGAATTCCTGGGCAACATTCTGTTGCTGGTCGTCGGCGGCAACGACACGACGCGTAACTCGATGACCGGAGGCGTCCTCTTCATGAATCAGTTCCCGGGCGAGTGGGAAAAGCTCAAGGCCAACCCGGCCCTCACCGCCAATATCGCCCCCGAGATCATCCGCTTCCAATCCCCCGTCGCCCACATGCGGCGCACGGCGCTGGCGGACACCGAGATCCGCGGCCGCAAGATCAAAAAGGGTGAGAAGGTTGTGATGTGGTACGTCTCGGGCAACCGCGACGAAGAGGTGATCGACCGGCCGGACGAGTTCCTGATCGATCGCGAGCGTCCGCGCCATCACGTCGCCTTCGGCTTCGGCATTCACCGCTGCATGGGCAATCGCGCCGCCGAGCTCCAGGTCCGGGTGCTGTGGGAGGAAATCCTCAAGCGCTTCGCCAGGATCGAAGTCATCGGCGAGCCCGTGCGTATCAGCTCGAACTTCATCCTGGGCTATTCCAAGATGATGGTCCGCCTGACCCCCGCCTGACGCGCGCAGGCGCCGTGGCGGGCGCGCCTGTCATGGGCCGTCCCGCCCCGGATTTCCCCAACACCCCGC
>Ga0075030_100003628_pt1 | contig 13983 bp, 17 predicted proteins | sample LitLauG_LLR_2012_FD_71393 | JGI IMG/M metagenome (GOLD analysis project Ga0075030, IMG submission 71393) | Freshwater sediment microbial communities from Pennsylvania, USA - Little Laurel Run_MetaG_LLR_2012 | ecosystem: Environmental > Aquatic > Freshwater > Creek > Sediment | place: USA... | reverse complement strand
GTGCCGGGAGGCGGATTGGCGCTTTTGCGATGCGTCGATGCTATCACCAAGCTCGAGGGAACAGCGGAGGGGGATGAGAAGACCGGTATCCAGATCCTCAAGCGCGCACTTAGCGTCCCGGCGCGGCAGATTGCCGAAAATTCAGCCGTAGATGGTGGTGTGGTCGTCGCCAAAATGCTCGAGGGCAAGGGCAATTTTGGTTTCGACTCTGCGCGCAATGCCTACGTCGACCTCGTTGACGCCGGGATTATTGATCCAACAAAGGTCGTTCGTATCGCCCTGGAGAATGCAGTCTCAGTGGCAAGCGTGCTGTTGCTGACTGAGGCCACGATGACCGATCTGCCCGAACCGAAGCCCGAGGCTCCGGCATCACCGGATATGGGGATGTAACCGGCGTGTGACCTCTATAGTGCGATCGAGCTAGTTGATACCGACGTGGGAAGAACTGGCTCATTTGCGTCGCACTTCGGAATCGAGAGTGATTGGATTTACGCTGCGAGGCCTCAATGGCGACCATGGAAGAACTCCGCGAGCGGCTTGTATCCAATCAGGTCGAAGCGCGAGGCGTCCGCGATCCTCTGGTGCTCGGAGCGATCCGCGCGGTGCGTCGCGAACTCTTCGTCCCCAAGAAGCTCAGGCAAGACGCTTATGATGACACCCCGCTTCCGATTGGAGCGGGCCAGACGATTTCGCAACCCTATATCGTCGCCTTCATGGTGGAGGCGCTAGCCCTGCGAGGCGGCGAGAAAGTTTTGGAGATCGGTGCCGGTTCGGGTTACGCAGCGGCTGTTCTGGCCGAAATTGCAGGTGAGGTCTTCACCATCGAGCGTGTGGGCCAGCTTGCCGAGCAGGCCACAGCAAATCTGGCGAACGCTGGTTGCGACAATGTTCATGTGCGTCACGCCGATGGCACCGAAGGCTGGGCGGAGGAAGCTCCTTTCGATGCCATCCTCGTCTCAGCCGGTGCGCCGGATATTCCCAAGTCTCTAATGCATCAAATGAAGGTCGGTGGGCGCATGGTGATCCCCGTCGGGGCCGATCAGCGATCGCAGGAATTGGTTCGCGTCTTGCGTGTCGATGAAAGCGAGTTCGAGCAGGAAGACCTCGCAGATGTGCGTTTCGTACCACTCATCGGAAAGGAAGGCTGGGAAAGCCGAGATTGGCAAACCCGCTCTCCCCGCGTCGTGCAGTCACGGCCCGCGGTCAGTGTGTCCATACCAGCCCTCATCTCGAAGCATGCCGAGGCCTTCGTCGATCCGGAGGATGCCGATCTCGAGCCGCTCTTGCGACGGATCGGCGGCGCGCGCGTTGTGCTGATCGGCGAGGCCAGCCACGGGACGTCCGAGTTCTATCGTGTGCGGGCACGGATCACGCAGCGCTTGATTGAGACCAAAGGCTTCCAAATTGTGGCGGCGGAAGCTGACTGGCCCGACGCCGCGCGGATCGATCACTATGTGCGTCACCGCGATGCTGCCCCCTCGGAATGGAGCGCGTTTGCTCGCTTTCCAACCTGGATGTGGCGCAACGAAGAGACGCGCGGATTCGTCGACTGGCTGCACCGGCGCAACTCATCCTTTGACTATGGCCATCGCGTCGCGTTCTATGGCCTCGATCTCTACAGCCTCTATACGTCTGTACGAGCCGTCATTGACTATCTTGAGTCCGTTGATCCCGATCTCGCCGCCACTGCCAAGCAGCGGTATGGCTGCTTGACCCCCTGGGAGGCCGATCCTGCCGCCTACGGTCGGGCTGCGCTCCGCGGTAGCTATCACAAGTGCGAGCAGGCTGTGGCTCATATGCTCGTTGAGCTGCTGCAAAACCGGCAAGCTTATGCGCTGCGAGATGGCGAGCGCTTCTTCGACGCTTCCCAAAATGCGCGGCTGGTCGCCAACGCTGAGCAGTACTATCGCGTCATGTATTACGGCTCTCGCGCTTCGTGGAACCTGCGCGACAGTCATATGTTCGAAACGTTGAAGAACGTGCTCGAACATCATGGTCCAGCATCGAAGGCCGTGGTCTGGGCACACAACTCCCACATTGGCAATGCCGCGGCCACGGAAATGGGCCGACGCGGCGAACTCAATATCGGTCAATTGTGTCGCCAGCACTTCAGCATGGCCTGCTACGCTATCGGCTTTGGGACCAACGACGGAACCGTTGCGGCGGCGTCCGGCTGGGACGAGCCGATGCAAGTCATGCAATTGCGACCGGCGCATCCTCAGAGTTACGAGCGCTTGTTTCATATGACCAGCATGCCCGGGCTACTGTTGCCGTTGAGACCGGCTGGCAATGGAGAACTGCGAGACAAGCTTACCAAGCCCCGGATTGAGCGTGCGATCGGCGTGATTTACCGGCCGGACAGCGAGGTCGCCAGCCACTACTTCGAGGCGGTTTTGCCGCAACAATTCGACGAGTACATCTGGATCGACCGAACAAGTGCCGTGGAGCAGCTCGACGTGGCCGAACTCCAGGGCTTGCCGGACACCTATCCATTCGGAGTCTAGGCGGATCGGCGTCCAAGCTCGCCCAAGACCGGCATCACTGTGTGAAGTCTCTATCAGCGCGTTTGATCTTGAAGTCTCAAGTCGTTTTCTCAGGCGCCGCCGATTTGGTTGAGCCCGGAGGCGGAGTACTGTTGGCTCGCTGAGCCAGGGTCGCATGCCGGCGCCGATGCGCACCCTAACTGGGCTCTCTGCTAACGAGCCTAGCGTGGCGGCCAACACTTGCGGGTCATCGCGTGAGCCTGGACCTGCGGTGATTATTCTGGTGGGGACCTCACTCTCTTGCGGAGCATCCGGCTGCTTTGCCCGCTTCGCCGCAAAAGCCTCAATAACCACAAGTCTTTCGCCGGCCGCCGCCGCGACGGTCTCTGCCATACGCATGCTCCTGTCGTCGGGCTCCCAAGCAAATTGCCACCACCGGTCCCCGGCTCTGCAGAACCGTGCGCGGAAATAGCAGAACGGCGGACTTCGACCGGTCCGCCGCACCGTAGAACTCGGGGAACGAACCGGCAGCGAATCCCGCCCGTTCGCAAGGCTCGGCGACAACGATGATGTCCGAGGACGTTGATTCCGATACGATGAAGGCGCGGTGCGATCTGCGACGACCTTGAACGTGTGCCTCGTCCGGTTGGGCGAGGTATTGGTCTTGAATAGCCGTTCAGCCTGCCAAACGGCTGCCTCTTGTTCGCCACGCAATCTCTTTGGGTCGATGGTCCGCCACGTCCCTGCGGTCAAGGAAAATTCACGCATTCCCGTATAAAGGGCCAATTGGGTAAGTGCATCGTCCAGGAAATAGAGGCCAAGCAGGTCGAGTCCTAAGAAGTCTGCAATACGCGTAGTGACATCGAGCGTGGCAGCATTCGTGACCCCTACATTCAGCCCCAGCAGGGCACGCCGGAATTCGCGAACGGTTGTCAAGACGCACTGCCTGACGGCGCGGCGGGCTTGTCTGCGGCGGCAAATTTTACCCCGGACGTTGGCAAACTCCCGCAACCTCTTTTCGATCCTTCGATTTTCAGGGAATAGGCCACTGCCGTTGCGTTGGCCAGCGCGTGTGCCGGTAAGCAGTTCAATTCCCTCGTCGATGCCTGCGACAGCGTATACTGCAAACTGTTTTGCCGCGCAGGCCTCGATCACGTCGGCGCGCAGCATCAGATGCCGAATTGGCATTGTCGAGAGCGATGCGAATGAGCTTTGCCGGTTCAACTAGTCCTGCTTCCATGAATGCACCCACTTTGCCGAAAGCCGTCTCGTCGCTCGCTTCCGGCTGTTGCCAAAGTCTGGTCCGGAGACGTGGAAACTCCATGAGATGGATCAAATTTGGGCGGGGTCCTCGCTGATCGCCAAAGGTGATGGCCCATTGGCGGTCACCGGCTATGCCAGCTGCCCAGGTATAAGAACGGCGGCGCCACTGATCCGACCACTGCGCAAGCAATCCAGCGCCTCGTTGACGCATTCCAGCGCGAATGGTTCGACCGAAATACGCAGTGGGATACGAGCGGCCAATTCCAGGAAGCGCTTGCCATCGGGCCGCGTCAGATTCGCCACCGACCTTATCACCCGCTCACCCCATAGAAGGTCATAGGTCATCTCGGGGATAGGGCTCATGTGAATGCCGCCAAGCACCAGCGTCCCGCCTTTCGCCAAATGCCGCAAAGCTATCGGCACCAACTCCCCGACCGAGGCAAAGATGATAGCGGCATCGAGAGGGACCGGCGGGGCCTCATTCGAACCGCCTGCCCAAACGCAACCAAGCGACCCTTGCCTGAATGTCACCCGGCCGCGTGAATGCGTAGACGTCCCGGAATTGGTGCAAGGCGATCTGCGCTAAGATATGGGCTGCGGCTCCAAAGCCGTAGATTCCTAGTCTCCTAGCCTCCCCTGCGGCAACCAGCGCACGGTATCCGATCAGCCCGGCGCACAACAGCGGAGCGGCATGAACATCGTCATAATTCGAAGGGATCGGAAAGCAAAAGTCTGCAGAAGCCACAACATGCGTGGCAAAGCCGCCGTCGATTTGATACCCGGTAAAGCCTGGATTATCGCAAAGATTCTCCCGGCCGGACCGGCAGAAGGCACAGACACCGCATGTGTGCCCCAGCCAGGGAATACCGACCCGGTCGCCAATCGCGCCGTGATCAACGCCGTCGCCGCAGGCGATGATGCGCCCGACGATTTCGTGACCCGGCACCAGGGGCAATTTGGGATGGGGCAAGTCCCCATCGATGACATGCAGGTCGGTCCGGCAAATGGCGCAGGCTGCGACCTCGACTAACACCTCGCCGGCGCCCGGGGCTGGCGTCGGTCTTTCGACGCGTCGCAGAGGCTTGCCGACAGCCTCAAAAAGCATCGCTTTCATAGGCTAAACTCCATCAGCCGCAGCTGCCGCACTTGCGTCCACGAGGCTAGACTCTTCTTCAGGACCTTTGAGTTCCTTCTTGATTCTGGCGAGGTCGTCAACGCCGAGGGTCTCGCGTTCTCGGAGCGATTTGGCGCTTGTCAACAGTTCGGCCTTGTTGGCCGCCAATATAGCGCGCGAACGGATAAAGGCAGTATCGATTGGATCCTTGATGGTGTGGTCGATGACCGCGGCGGTATCATTGGCATAGGTCCGTGGGCGGTAAATAGGAGCACTGCCTGCGAGAAACGTCGTCGACTCCGGCTCATAGGAGACCTGCCCGAGTGCTGGCGTCATGCCGAATCTGACCACCATATTGCGGGCGATCTCGGTGGCCCGAGAGAGGTCGTCGGCTTGGCCCGCAATCGGTAACAGCCAAGACAGCAGGTTGTCGAGAAAGCCGGGCCCAGGTTCGCCGGAGAAGGGGATGCTATGCTTGACAAAGTCACTTGCGATTTCGGGATCGACGCGTACCGTCAAGAAGGTCTGGGGGGCGCTGCCCGTCTCGGGCGAAGTGAATGTTCCGGTGATTTGACCTGGGCCAACGAGGACCTCCTTAATCTGCCCTTTGTCGAGCAGATTGTGGAATTCGCTGTAGGGAACGGTTTTGACGCGCCACTCGCCAACCCAGAGGTTACGGATGAACAAAACGACAAAGATAGCGGCAAGAAAATAGATGAGATCGGAAGTATAGCTGCGCCAGTTGAAGCGTTCCGGTTTTTCTGGCATTTCGCCTTACCGACTCCTCATTGGGGCCCCGTCATTCGGCGAACGCCCGGCTGCCGGTTCTCAGAACTGCCCGCGGCTCATATGATTTCAGCCGCCAGAAGGTGCTCTTTCAATTCAGTGTTGGTGAGATGCACGAGATCTTTCAGCAGCTCGCTGCGCACACACTTCTGAAGATCAGCTGGGAGCAGCAATCTGACCACGCCCATAGTCCGCGGGCCCATAACCAGCACAAGCCGGTCGAATTCGTGTCTCGCATGGCGCTCATTGAGAGCCTGCACGACAGTCTCAGCGAAGCGACGTTCTGCTTCACGCACGGGATCGGTGTGGGGTTCGATGGAGTGGCGGGTAGGACCATGGGATTCGTGTATGCGTCCGGGGCGATCACTCATAATGTCCCGGCTATGTGGATGAGGCGATTGCAAATTGAACCCGTCGACAGCTTCCAATGGTTCGTCACGTCCAACCCATTTGACGACGCGAGCGTGAGTGCTGTCCGCAACAAGAACCCAGGTCCTGGGACGCGTTTGTGTCATTGGTTGCTCCTTCATTCAGCGCTGATCGTATTCCATAGGGAACTGAATAGCTTGTTGCATTGTACCGTATTGGATCTTGCGGAAGGAAACTGTCGATCCGGTGGGTGCACTTGAATCTTCAGCGCGCCACCTCCGCAGGCGCAACTCGATCCCTCTACTGCAGCCAAGTAATCCGCGGCGCCTGGCGCGGAACAGCCGAAGACATCGTATTTGGGTATCCGACGATGATCGGAGCCACAGCTTTGGGGTCCACTGGCGCACCGAGACGTTTGCGTCCCTCTGGCGAGTTCAGCCACTCCTGCGCCATGCCAATCCAACAACATCAGATTTGCGCTGCAAGTGCGCAATCCACGGTCGCCCATCGTGTCGGCATATCCGTCGAGATGACAATGAGCACCGGGGCATTGTAGAAGGCCTGGCAGCCCTGATCGGTCAGCTGTTTGGCCAGGCCGTTCGGGCAGGGTGGCGCCGCCCGATTTCCGCAAATGTGCGTTGGGCTCATTCGAAACCGTATCAAGCACCTCCTTGTTCCTGATGACGGTGAACGTCCAGGGCTGCTCGTTTGTGGCGCTCGGTGCCCAGCAGGCCGCTTCGATGAGTTTCGACAAGATCGCGTCAGGAACGTCATCCGGTTTGTGATCGCGAACGGATCGGCGCAGACGAATGGCTTCTAGCACGTCCATGACTTCACTCCCCTCGCCCAGCGGGTACTTCACATCTGCGATTTGGCAGTCCCGTGCCGAGGCTCTCAGCGACGCCTTTCACACGCTTTCCACGCCCTCGCAGCTCAGGCCGAAAATCGAGAGGCCCTCTTCCAGGTAGTCGCTGACCATGGGCTCGCCGAGCAAGTAACTCGCGGCTTGCTTGGGATGGCCGCCGCGAGCGCGCGCGGCTTCGGCGCGGGCCGAAGCCCAGTCTGCTAGCGAATTGCCATCGCGGCCCAGCCACATCAGAGCCACGAGATCGGCCTGTTGATCAACCGACATTGACGCAATCGCGGAATCAATTTCTTCGACCACCGGATCGTCCGGCTGATCTTCAAGCACCGAAGCCATATTGTCGTCGGAAGCGTTGGAGCCAGGGTCCTGCTCCGTCGGAGCGTCCTTGACGTCAAATTCGCGAAACTTCGCAATAAACCAACAAACCGTATCAGCCGACAGGGTCAGCTCCGGCACGTGAACTTCGGGCGAACCCGATGATGGCGTTGGGCCGCTCATGGTAAGTCACTCCTTGTCGAATAACCAGGTCGTTTCGGGCATGCGCGGGTGGGCAGGGAACATGAATTTGTCGCGGATTTCTTTTTGGGATCTTTAAACCACCACCGAGGCAAAGCTCGGCGGTGTGAGCTTGAATGGCGCTCCTTTTTCAATGTTGTGGCATCGTGCACACCATTGTTCGGCCAGCTTGCGCCCCGCCGCCGGATCTGCGGCGGATGACGGATTCGCAGCAAAGCAGTAGCCTAACATACCGGCTCCGATCAGAAGCACTCGCGCGGGGATCATAGGCTTCCTCCCAGACTTTTCGATCGACCAAACCCGATTCTCGCACTCCTCCGGCCATGTGAGGCCACCACAAGCCGCTCCGCCGACACTCATTTCGAACGATGCTTAGGCGATTTCTGGTAGGTCCCCATGAGCACAGCCTCCGCCAGAATGTGACCCATCATGCCCTTCTCGATATCCGCCTTGGACAGCGGTTCGAAGCTATCAAGAGAAGTGTCCAGCGCATAAAGTTTGAAGAAGTAGCGATGGCGGCCGATCGGCGGGCAAGGTCCACCGTAGGCGTGGCGCCTCCAATCGTTCGTGCCGATCTTCGTACCCAGCGGTAACTGGCCAGCACCGGCGTCTTCCGGTAGGTGGCCGGCATTCGGTGGCAGGTCATAGAGTACCCAGTGCACCCAAGTCATATTCGGCGCCTTGGGATCAGGCGCGTCCGGATCGTCAACGATGAGAACGAGGCTCTTGCATCCTGAGGGAACTCCAACCCATTTCAAGGGCGGCGAGATGTCGGCACCCTCACAAGTGTACTTCGATGGGATCAGCGACCCATGCGCAAAAGCGGTTGACGTGAGGGTCAATATCATGACGACGTCGCTGTTGACGAAGTGTGCAGCATTAGAACCGCGCCTCGCGTTCGCTCTCCACTCTCAAGCAACCACTCAGAGTCAACTTTGCGGTAGCGCCTTTTCACAGAGGCCCACGCCACGCGATGGGCGATTTCCTCGAGCCGGTCAGGATCCTTCGAGCAATAGGTGATCCAGGCTTGATTGAACGCTTCGCGGAAAGTATCCTGTGCGCCCCTAGGTAGATGCGACCGGATGCTGGGCGGCAATTCCTCATTCGAGCGATACGGCATGTGAATTCTCTGAGGCTGCAACATTCCAAGAGGCCGAGAGCGGGACCTTCACCAAACTAAAATCAATCCGTAACGGACGCCGAACGCCTTGACGCGCATCAATGTGGAACGCGGAGCATTGCAGAACACGGCAAATGTGTGCTCGGGCTAAAGAGACCACGGGCCTAGATGTGTCAGCAGCCGACGGAAACCAAGATCGAGTCCACACCAAATTCAAGCACGCCAGAAACAAAAAACGCAAGGCGCCGGATGAACCGGCAGGGCGCTCGAGGATACGACGCGGCGCCATCGCGCCAGTCTCTACGGTTGGGGCCCCTGCGTGCGGAAGCAGGTCTGCTGCCCGAACACACCGAACCGGATAATTCCGCGCGACGCGCACGAAGATGCCCGCGACTTCGCGCGCTCCAAGATGCTGACCCAAGCGGACGCCAGGTCGCGCGACGAACGCAAGCCCGTGGAGATGCGGTTTGCCCATCTCAAGGCCCAACACGGCTTCGAACGCCTGCGGTTGCGAGGGTCTGCCGGGCGCGGTTGACGAGTTCCATCTCGCCGCCATCGTGCAGTGCCTGAAGACGCTGGCCCTGCGGGTGCTCAAGTCGCCCGAACCGCGCATGAGTTGCATTATGCGTCGCGAGTGTCACGTCCGTGGCGTTCGGCGTTGCCCCCGGCGGCAAACTGGCGAGCGGAAAGGCCCGGATTGGACCGGCTTTCACACAAAGAGAGGATCGCGGGCGCCAGCCGTGGGGCTTTCGACAGCAACGGCTCGCGACAGCGCGGGTGCCGATATTGGGAAAGGCTTGGGCGGCCTTGCGCAAGCCGGTAGAGGCTGGCATCCTGCAATCATATCAGATTTTCGAAGGACGCACGAATGTCCCACGACGACGATCATGGCAACGGCTCCGAGTTGTCCGAGATGACGCTGCGCGTGCGCGCGCTGGAGACGATTCTCACCGAGAAGGGTTATGTCAATCCTTCAGTCCTCGATCTGATCGTCGAAACATACGAGAAGAAGATTGGACCCCACAACGGTGCCAAAGTCGTTGCCAAAGCCTGGAGCGATCCTGAGTTCAAGAGCGCACTGCTGGCTGACGCAACGAAGGCCGCAAATACGCTGGGTTACAGCGTTGGAGATCATCTGGTGGCGGTCGAAAATACGCCGACGCTTCACAACATGGTCGTCTGTACGCTTTGCTCCTGCTATCCGTCAGACCTATTGGGTCTGCCACCCGTCTGGTACAAGTCGGCCCCATACCGATCTCGTGCGGTCAAAGATCCACGCGGAGTGTTGAAGGAACTCGGAGTGAGTGTGCCATCTGGTACGCATATCCGAGTGTGGGATTCGACGGCCGAGACTCGCTTCCTGGTTCTGCCAATGCGCCCTGCTGGGACCGACGGCTGGGACGAGGAAAGATTGGCTTCATTGGTAACTCGTGACTCGATGATCGGAACGGGCCTTGCGAAGGCGCCGGAGCAAGGTAGTCCATGAATGGGATCCACGATATGGGCGGCATGGATGGTTTCGGCAAGGTGGAGCCGGAAGCGAACGAGCCAGTATTCCACGCGCCCTGGGAAGGGCGTGTCATAGCCATTATGCGCGCCATGGGTAGGATTGGCGCTTGGAACCTCGATATGTTTCGCGACGCGCGCGAGCGCCAGCCCGCGGCCTTCTATCTCACAGCTTCTTATTATAAGAGCTGGGAACGGAGCATTGAAACGCTCCTACTGAGCCAGGGTCTTGCCTCTAATGATGAGCTAGAAGTCGGCCGCTCCCTTGATTCGGCCAAGCCGCTCAATCGCCCGGCTTTAACTGCGCAGGACGTTGCCTACGCAATTAGGCGTGGTTCGTACGGTCGGCCGGCTTCGGCTGCGGCACTTTTCAAGGTCGGTGACCAGGTTCGATCCAAGAACCTGAACCCTACCAGCCATACGCGTCTTCCGCGGTATGCCCGCGGTCGTATCGGCACGATCGAGATCGTGCACGGATACCAGGTATTCCCGGACAGTTCAGCACTCGGTGTCGGAGACAATCCGCAGTGGCTCTATACTGTCGTATTTGGCGGACGAGAATTGTGGGGAACTGATGCTGACCCTGCGATCAGCGTCTCGATCGACGCCTTTGAGCCCTATCTGGAGGCCGCGTGACTACGATTGATCCTGTTGTAGTGCGCCATGCTACGAAGGCTGCAATTGGTATTCCGCGCGATGGAGAAGGACCAGTCTTTCGCGAGCCATGGGAAGCACAAGCCTTCGCAATGGCAATGGCACTGGAGCAGCGGGGTGTGTTCACATGGACCGAGTGGGCGGCAACACTGGCCGAAGAGATCAAGCGAGCGCAAGTCGCTGGAGATCCCGATACGGGTGAGACCTACTATCGACACTGGCTTGCAGCGCTGGAACGGATCGTTACAGCGAAGGGTCTTACCGATCAGGCGATGCTCAAACGCTACCACGATGCGTGGGACACCGCGGCAGAGCGCACCCCACATGGCAAACCGATTGAACTGACCACGAGTGATTTTACACAATAAGCGCCAATTACGGCGGATAACTACTGATGTCCGCCCTGGGTCGTGTGTCACGAGCGCAGCCGGTCCAAGCGGCTGCGCGCAACTGTACGAGAGATGGAGGAGGGAGCCCTTCGGGTTCGGCAATCAGGTGCTGATCCCAAGCCACTGCAAGCTGCTGCGACCAAAAAACAGTGGTGGTGAGCGTTGCAGCCAAGTTTGGGCGGCATGCCCAGATGGCAAGGTCGAGAGAGGCGAGCGCAAGCAAACCGTCGATGAAGTGTCGAAAGCGGATTAGGCGATGTCAAAACCGGGGGATGACCCTTCCTCCGGGATCAGCTCGGGGGATGCCTGATATGGCCCGAGGGGCATCCGGCATGTGGGCGGCGCGAAGCTCGACCAGGCTTTCGTACGGAACGTAAGAACCTGCACTGTGCCATGCCGCCAGCTTCGATGGGCGGCATGACGGGACAAGCCACAAGCGGCGCAAATCGCGAGGGCGAGAGTACCGACGCACAGGTGCAGGGACGGAGCAGCCCGTAGTAGCGTCAAAGGCTCTGTAATGGAGCTGGAGCGAAGGGGCTGCGTTGTTCAGCCGAGGCTGTGGGCCAACTGGCAACGGGAAGAGTCCATGGGCGAGGCAAAGCCGTTTCTGATCCTCAAGCGGGAGGTCTGGGAAGCCTTCAAGCGTGTGAAGGCCAACAACGGAGCGGCTGGTGTAGGCGGACAATCGATCGAGAACTTCCGGACATCCGCTTCGACTTTCTGGGCTACCAATTCCGAGCCCGAAAGACGATGTGGGTCAAGCCGGGTGGGCGCGTCTTCGCACACAGCTTCTTGCCCGCCGCCAGTCCGAAGGCGTTGACGCGCATCAGCCGGGAAATCCGGCGTTGGGCGCTTCATCACCGCAATGACAAGCCCCTGAGCGATCTGGCTGCGATATACAACCCCGCCATTCGCGGCTGGATCACCTACTACAGCCACTTCTATCCGACGCAGTTTCGTCCGACCCTGAAAAGGATCGATGCCTATGTCATTCGATGGGCCCGCCGCAAGTTCAAGCGGATGGTCCATCGGACCAAGGGGGCTAGAGACTGGTTCGACCGGCTACGCCGCGCGAATCCGACCCTCTTTGCCCATTGGCCCTTATGCCATGGCAACGGCCGAACATCGGGAGCCGTATGAATCGAGAGGTTCACGTACGGTTCTGGGAGCGCCCCGGGGGTGAAATTCGCTCGGGCGACTCGTCATTAACGTCGATCCGGCCAGTCACGCCTGATGCTTGAAGTAGCTCCAACAGCCGACGGCTTGCTGCACTGCGGCATCTGTAGCGAAGGGCCACAAGGAGACGTACACCATCCACCGACCTCACAAGAAATGCGGTCGGTATGAGGTGAGATTCAGCCATCATTGGCCAGTCTGCGCCGATGGTCTGTAATGGGGCTGGAGCGAAGGGGCTGAGCCATCTTCGACGCTGAACGCTCTCGGTCACCCGACAATCTGCCTGTTTTCAAAGGGCTCGGGTCTCGCCGAGATTTAGCGCAGTGCTAAGAAAAATCATGCCAACGCTACAAGATATGCTGGAGCGCTTACAGGCTCTCACCAAATTTTGTTTTGTATGATGTCCCATTGCTTCTTGTAGACGGAATTCGTTGGGTCCGTATTGCCCACCGTTGGCGTCTCCGTATTGCCCAGCGTTGGCGTCTTGGGCGGTGCACAGTTCTTTGTCGCCAAATCTTTTTCACATCCTCGCACATGACGGTCGTGTCTTAGCGCCGCACCGCCGTTGGCTGGGGCCCCTCCGGCGGCAAGGAAATCGTCCGCAGCAGCTGGCGCGGAAACACTGGCAGCCGCCGAAAAACCTGCAACCGTCAGGGCAAGCAAGAAGCGTCGCATTGGTTCCCTCCTTAAGCGGTACCGTGCCTCATGATTCCTAAGCGGATACGAGCGGTCAGACAAGTTCAGCCTCAGCACGGGCTCTGCCGGCTCAGGTGGAGGAACGAAACAAGACCGCTAATACCGCGATCCTCCAGAGACCGCCGATTGCGCTGCGTTGCAGCGAACCGGCGAGGAGGGTCATGAAGGTCGATTGGCGAAGCTGAGGGCCATGCTCGAACAACTCCAACAAGCGGACGCGATCCACAAGTTTGGGGTCACGGGCTTGAGCCGATGCAAGCCCGGCACAAGCGTCGAGTGCTCAACCTTCACTCGGGCCGCTTCATGAGCGATTCCTCTATGCCATCGAGGCGAATTGCTGAGCTGCTCCCGTCGGGACGACCGACATGCCTTCTCACATGTTCCCAACCGACCGGCCCAATTCAGGCCGACAACTCATCGTGTCTCTGGAACCAAGGCTGGTTTCAAGGCGGACGGGGGACGAATGCTGTATCCAGCAATTGGATCTAATTGGAGTGGCTTTTCGAAGTCGCATGGTGGAAACAAACATTTGCTTCAGTCCAGATCACGCTTGATTCTATCATCCAGCGATCTCAGCAATACAAGCCCTGAGAATAGCTTATCCGCAGTACCCCTACTAGATAGACCCCTGCGAACGGCGGATTCGTCGATCCCGTACAGCGATGCGCCAACGTTCTCGCTGTGCAGCGTAGTTCAAGCCTACGAAGAGTCCGAGGAGATCCCACTCGGCATTCGCGCAACGTGACATGCGACGGGCACGACAACCACTTCGTCTGTCCGAGAGCTTCGACGATCCGACAAGTTGCTGAAGGCCGCGATCGAACTCGGCATCGAGGGCATCGTCTCGAGGCGCCGTAATCGCCCCAATCATCGTGCCCGAGCCTCGACTGGTTGAAGGTCAAGAATCCCGCATGGGTCAGGCCAATCGCCAGTGCTTCAAGCAGTTGGTGAAGGGGCGGTAACTCAACCACTGTCGCGAATATCAGGAGATTTTCACCATTGACAAATCACAAGCGCCGCCAATAAGTTAAGGTGGATAGAAACTG
>Ga0075030_100003626_pt1 | contig 13984 bp, 16 predicted proteins | sample LitLauG_LLR_2012_FD_71393 | JGI IMG/M metagenome (GOLD analysis project Ga0075030, IMG submission 71393) | Freshwater sediment microbial communities from Pennsylvania, USA - Little Laurel Run_MetaG_LLR_2012 | ecosystem: Environmental > Aquatic > Freshwater > Creek > Sediment | place: USA... | reverse complement strand
CGGTTCGAGCACAATGCGCGCGCCGTTAAGACTTATCGCGATGCGGGTTCCGGGGTGGATTCCAAGTGATTCCCGCATCTCGGCTGGAATGACGAGCTGGCCTTTTGTGCTTACTGTTGTGATTCTGTTCATAATAAACCTACTTTATTCTAGCAAGTAAGACACATTGAGTCCAGAAGTCTCTCATTTCCACGCTGTCATCCCGAGCGAAGCCGAGGCATCCCTACTCCCGGCAGTGGACTGGAGGCAGGGATGCTTCGACTGCATAGCGCCCGCTTGCGCGGGGCGCTACTCCGCTCAGCATGACAGGGGTCATTTCCGGCAGATACGTTCCCGCTGCCGACCATTTTCTGGAATGTCCTCGCTTCGCCTCAGGATTGACACAGACGTAAACTTTCCACTCGAACATGGGCTAAGGGATGGAGCAGAAATCGATCGCTCTGCGGACGAGTTAAATCGATTTAAATGAAGGATTTTCGCGCCCGTAAAGCCATCCTAATCAATGAGTTAACTGCGGGATTTTCCACAGAAAACCGGCTTTTCCACAGACCGGTGGCGAAATAAAGGACTTACGGCTGAATCCCATGCCCATCACAAAAGTGGATACGGGTAGGGCCCGAGTTCCACTCGGGCCGTTTTAGGCTCAAGCCTGCCGCGGCTTCCAGCCGCTGAGGCTTGCTGGTGACGCCGACCGTCAAGCGAGCACTTCAGGCGCTTAAAGCGCGGAAACACTTGGAGGACTGAACGGCACCGCTGAAGCCGTGCCCTTCCCCAAACCCTCAGGCCGGGTTCGTCCAGAGGCTCGGAACGCGTGCCCTTCCTGGTTGCGAGTGATGACAGGGTCTGACCGCTTACTTCGTCACCTTGGCGGGCGCGGTTCTTGGCGCTTCGTAGGGCGGCTTGTCGGGGCTAAAGGCTGTGCTGAGATAGTCGACCAGCGCGTCGCGATCTTTGGGATCGACCGTCGCGCCCCACTTGACCATCTTGTCGACTTCCTTCGTCCAGGCGGCTTTGCTGAGGCGTTGCTGCACGATGATGCTGGAATCGTGACACTCGGTGCAGGAGGTCGTGGCTTTGTCTTTCATCGCGCCGTCGGGAAGCGGCTCGGACGTCTGCATGGGCGCGGCGGCGGGTTTGCTGTTTTGTCCGCGCGAAGGCAGCGCGAGAAAAAGTGCGATGGCCATAGCCCCAACGGACGCAAATCCCAGAACGCTCATTTTATTTTTCATCAAGTTCGCGAACCTCGGAACGAGTTTAAAGATAAAGCTGGCTCGTGATGCATTGGCTTGCGCATTGGGCCGGATAAGACTGAGATCCTTCGCTACGCCTGAAAAGCGGCTACGCTCAGGATGACAAAGTCGTGTATCACCCTTAAGAAACATGAATCGTCACCTGATCGACCGCGTTGTAGAGATATCCGCTCGGGTTCCAGACCGCGGCGGCGGGCTGAGTGCGCCCCTGGCTGTCGGTCGCGCGCGACATCAATGTGTAGTCGCCGGCTTTGGCAGCTTTCCAATCGAACTTCCACAAACGCCATCCGTAGCGGGCGCGGTCAGCGCCGAGGCTCGCGTCGGCCCAGCTCGCGCCGCCGTCGGTTGAGACTTCCACGCGCGTGATGTCGGCTTCCCCGGCCCAGGCCGCACCGTGGATTTGCAATTTTCCTGCTTTGAGCGCAACGCCGTCGCCGGGCGACGCGATCACCGACTTAACGCTCAGCGCGGTCACCGGATGCGTATCTTCCGGCTTGACCGCATCGCCCGGCTTGACGGGCTGATTGGGCATGCGATATCCCGGGCTCATGAAGTTGCCGACGAATTCTTTGTCGAGCACTTTAATTTCGGCGAGCCATTTGCACGAAGCTGCGCCGATCCAGCCGGGCACGAGCGCCCGCGCCGGAAAGCCGTGGTTCTTGTTGAGCGGAGCGCCGTTCATGTGCGTGGCAATTAGAGTGTCAGCATCGAGCGCCTTCTCGATCGGAATGCTGCGGATAAACGGCGGCACGTTGCCGGGAACTTCGTCATTGCCGCGGAACATCACGTGTTTGCCGGTGGGTTTGATACCGGCGCGCTGCAGGATTTCGCTTAGGCGTGGACCGGAAAAGCGCGCCGTGCCTACGGCGCCCTTTCCCCACTGCACTCCTGGTACACGCGGACGATGCAGCGAGCGGCCGTTGCCGGCGCACTCCAGCGTGTTCACCACCGAATGCGTTTTCAACTTCGACAGTTGTGCGAAGTCCAGCACGTAGGGTTTTTCCACTTCGCCGCCAATGGTGAGTTTCCAGTCCGCTGCACCCAGCTCGGTCGGCTGATGCATGTGGTTGCGAACAAAAAATCGAGGCGCGGGCGTGAGCCAGGTATTGAAATACTCCACCGGTGTTTCCAGATCGCGGAAGCGATAGGAACGCACGATGAGGCCGTCGGCGCCGGGCAGGTCAATGGAAGCTTGGTTCTGCGAATCGGCCGCCGCGCGCAACGCCCAGGAGAGCGCAGGCGGAATTGCCGCCAGCGTGAGGGCCGCGGTCGATGTCTTCTTGAGAAAATGTCGTCTCGATGGCATAAGCACCTTGAAATCACGCCGCCTGCCATCCCGAGCGAGGCGAACGATCTATATATTCAACTTCACGTGCATAGACTCTTCGCTTCGCTCAGAATGACAAAGTCAGTGATGTCACTCTCCATAAAAATTACCACCACCGGCCCGGAAAGGAGAGTGTCTAAACCGGGCCGATGGCGTTTCTGAAGCGTCATGCCCTTCAGAAGGTGTAGATGAGGTCGAACTGCTGCCGCTTGAGCGTTGGTTCCTGGGCGCAGGGCACGGCGGCGCACTTCTCTACGCCTTGCGTGACGGCTGCATTGTTCTCCAGGTTCGAGTTCAAGGTGCGTCCGAACCACATCGTGTACTGTGCGGATACGTTCTTCTGCAGCTTCCAGGCGGCATAGACCCGGTTCTGAAGAACGTTGGTGGGAGCACGCTGATCGCTCTCGCCGAAGGACGCGATGCTGGCGTCCTGCTCGATCCTCCACCACGAATAACCAAACTGCACGTCATTCTTCCTCTTGGATTGATTGCCGACGATGTTCTGGCCAACGCTGAAGTCGAAGCCGTAAGCCTTGTTTTGTTTACCCAGTCCGGTCGGATTGCCGAGCGCGTCGGGGGCGTTGCCAGCCGCATTGAGGTTCTGCTCATACTCCAGCATCAGGTTGATGGGCAGGCGTTCCGATCCAGTGTTGAAGCGGTTGTTGAGCACCAGGTCGGAGTAGAGAAACTTGGAGAGGAAGTGGTTGACACCTTTGGAATCGACAAAGGTGGCGTTGGTCATGCCGTTGGCCGCGAAGGCGCACGGAGCAAATCCGCCAGAGTAGCCGGTGCCGTTCCATACGCTGGCGCAACCCGGGCCTTCTCCGGTGACGGGATATGAAACCGGCGGGGTGCTGGTTGTGCTTCCGGTGGTGGTGGCCTGTACTGCAAACGCTGAAGCGGAGAGCAGCGCATCGGCGAGGTGCCAGTTCAGGATGGTATAGCTGGGCGAGAACTGCCAGCGGCCGAACTCCATTTTTGAGCTGACGCTGCCGCCGAAGGCCCAGGTGTCGGGACCCTTGGTCGATTCGCTGGCTGCGAGCTGCATGCCCTGGAGGGTGAAGTTGCGAATCGGCCCTTTGTGGGTATCGAACGAGAATTTCTCGTTGAAACCTTCGGGGCTGATATCTGGATCCCAGGTCAGCGAGGTGCGGGCCCACGGAGTGGCGAATTTTCCGCCAGTCAGCGAAAGCCACTTGTGTGCAACCGGGTTGAACGTGATGTAGCCGCGATCCAGACCGATGGTTTTGCGGTCAAAGAAGTTGCTCAGGGTTTCGTTGGTGGTGGTCGGATCGCCCAGGGTGCCGGTCGCGATCGAGATGCCGCCGATGAAGTCCTGGCTGAGCTGGCCTTCCACGCCGAAGCGGGCACGGATGCGAGCCCGGTTGCGGTCAGGGATGCCTTTCTGGAAATAGTCTTCACCGCGTACGCGCATGTCGCCGACGAAGCGGAAGCGGCCCATGATGTCTTCCAGAGCCGACAGCTTCTTCTGATCGTCCTGCGTGCTAACCACGGTGTTGGCGACGGTGGTCCTGACATCGGCCACATCGCCCGACAGCTTGGCCACCGTGCTCTGCTGCTGATCGGTGGCGGCCTGCAGGCTGGCGGTCTTCTGGTTGGCTTCCTGGGAAGCGGCCAGAGCCTGCTGCAACTGTTGCTGGGCCTGCTGTTGGGATTGCTGGTTTTGCTGCAACTGCTGGGTGAGCTGCTGGATCTGCTGCTGTTGGGCAGCGATGGCATCCTTCAGCGACTGCACATCGGCGGCGGTCACGGCCGGCTGGGCGGGGGCCGCGGCGGCTGCGTGTCTCTTCTTCGGTGCCGGCTTGGGGGCCGGCGCGTCCTGCGCCCAAGCGCCGGCGCTTAAGGCCGCCAGCACCAGGGTTGCGATCCATCGGTTCTTCGTTGCGTTTGTCACGGTACTCTCCTTATTTTGAGTTAAAATTATATCTATGTACATCGACATAATAGACATTTGTCTCAACCGAACCGCTTGCTGCCATCCGGATTGAGTCAGAACTTACCTGGTCAGGCCGGCGTCAGACCCCATTTCTGTTGAAGGTGGCGCTCCATGCTGCGGAAGACCAGGCCGTCCACTATGTAGCCGAGAGCGATGATCAGCACCATGACCGCGAGGACAGCGCTCATGTCGTTCAGGTCGCGCCCCATCATCAGAACCTGGCCGAGGCCGAGGCTTAGGTAGAGCATTTCGGCGGTGATCAGCGAGCGCCAGGCAAAAGCCCAACCCTGCTTCAGGCCGGAAACGATGAACGGCAGGCTGGCTGGCAACAGCACGTACCAGAAGAGCTTGAAGCCACGCGCCCCGAGATTGCGTCCCGCCATGCCGAAGATCTTCGGCATTTGCTTTCTTCCGTCTTCCATGGCCAGCGTGACCGACAACAGCGAACCCATGATCACGACAAACAAGATGGCATTCTGGCTAAGGCCAAACCACAGCAGCGCCAGCGGCCACCAGCAGATGCTTGGCAGGCTCTGCAGGCTGACCAGCAAACCTCCCATGGTGTCTTCGAGAAACTTGTTGGAAGCCACGCCGAGCCCCAGCACCATGCCGAGCACCACCGAGATGCTGTAGCCGATCAGCACGCGCTGCATGCTGACGCGGATCGCGATCAGGTAGGTGTGGTCCTGGAAGCCAGCGTAAAGTGCCTGGCCGACGCCCCACGGCGTGGGGAAAAGATAGGGCGGCCAGATCTTCAGTTCGGCCAGCAAGGTCCAGAGGCCCAAGAGCCCGGCGTAAAAAATGATGTAACGTGCGGCCCGCTTCATGCTTCCACTCCCGGTTCCACGTGGGGCTTGACCCCTTCGTTGTATTCGGCTTCGAGGGAGCGATTGATCTCTTCGCGCAGTTCGTCGAGGATTTCGCGCGCCGCGTGGGCCACGGAGACGTCCTCGAGGTGACGGGGCCGCGGCAGGTCCACCGGGAACTCGTTCTTGACCCGGCCGGGCCGGAAAGTGAGAAGGGCGACGCGGTCGCCCAGTCGAATGGCTTCGCGCACGTTATGGGTGACGAAGATGACGGTGCAGCCGGTGTCGTCCCAGATGCGCTCCAGTTCATCGTGCAGGAGGTCGCGGGTCTGAGCGTCCAGCGCGGCAAATGGCTCATCCATCAGCAGCACGTCGGGTTCGGTGGCCAGAGCGCGCGCGATGGCGACGCGTTGCCGCATGCCGCCCGACAATTGGTGGATGTAGCTGTTCTCGAATTTCGACAAGTGCACGAGCCGCAGGTAATAGCGGGTCTTCTCTTCCCTTTCGGCCTTGTCGATGTCCTTCATCTTCATGCCGAACTCGACGTTCTGGCCGACGGTCAGCCAAGGGAAAAGTCCGTGCTCCTGGAAAATCAGGATACGGTCCGTACCCGGGCCTTGTACCGGACGGCCGTCGACGAGCACCTGCCCGGAGGATTGGGGCTGAAGGCCGGCGATGAGATGCAACAGAGTGGACTTGCCGCAGCCGGAGGGTCCAACGATGCAGAGGAACTCGCCCGCTTTCACCTGCAGATTGATGCGGTCCAGGGCCAGCAACCGCTGGCCGCTCTGGGTGCGGTAACTCAGGCAGATGTCGCTCAGCCCGACTTTGGCTACGCCGGGCACGTCGGGGCGAGGTGCGCGTCCGACCGAGGCCGGACCGATCTTGCCACGGTAGCGGGGAGTACGCGGTTCAACCGGAAGGGGAAATTGCGCCGGAAATGTTTGCGTGTTTGTGCTCATTGGATGGCCTTCTTTCCCTTTTCCTTCAGAACCTGGTTCAGGATGGTCAAGTCGTACAAACCGGAGAGGTCGGGCATCTGGCGACCGAGAAACCCGTCGTCGAATGCCTGCCGCGCGGCGGTGTTGAGAGCGCTGTGCAGCGGGTCATAGGTGATCTGTAGCCTGGAAAAAGCTTCGTCGAGGATCGCCGGAGCGAGCGCCTTTCCTGTCTCGGCCTGAATCTGCTGGTTGAGCAGCTTTTTCGCATCCTGGGGATGCGCGTTGATCCAATCCGTGAGGTCGACGTTGGCGCGAATCCAGTTCTTCACCAGATCGGGATGGGCGTTCAGAAATTTCGTGTTCACGACCAGCAGTCCGATCACGAATTGCCCGTCCGGCCACAGGGAACGCTCGTCCACCAGCAGGCGGCCGTTGCCCTCGTGAATCAGCCGCGTCGCCCAGGGCTCCGGCGCCCAGGCCGCGTCGAGGTCTTTCTTCAGGAACATGGTCAACTGGTCTGGATTCGCCAGCGGCACGATCTGCACGTCGCCGCCTTTATCGTTGGTCTTGAGGCCGTGACTCTTCAGCCAGTTGCGCAGAGCGACGTCCTGGGTGTTGCCGAACTGCGGCGAAGCGACGCGCTTGCCGTGAAAATCTTCCGGCTTGTTGATGCCGGCATCGTTGCGGACGATGAGTGACGCGCCACCGCTGGCAGCGCCGCTGACCACACGCAGCGCTTCGCCGTTCGAGCGCACGTAGCCGTTGATGGCAGGATTGGGACCAACATAGGTCATGTCGATGGCGCCAGCAAATAAGGCCTCGATTGCCGATGGGCCCGCGTTGAAGCTGGTCCACTGCACTTTGACCTGGGGACCCATGGCCTTATCGAAAAATCCATTGGCCTTGCCGACCATGGCCTGCGCGTGCGTGATATTGGGGAATGCCCCAACGCGAATTGCGGTCGGCGCCTGCGCCCACGCGGGCATGGAAACGGAAAGCCACAAACACAGTACAAATCCAGCTTGCTTGATCACTCTCCCGTACCCCCCACTACCATGGGGAGGATGCTGGCAGTTTCTTTTTTCTTCTGGCCCTTTTTGCGCTTCGAGCTCTTTCCTGATTGCGGACCGGGATCGGCGATCAAGTCGGCCAGGCTGGTATTTTCCAGGATGCGGGCTGCGGCGTCGCGAACGTCCAAAAAGACCTGATAGAGAGCGCGGTGCGGAACATCGCGGCTGATCAGAAGGCGAAGCTGTTCGGCGTCCCCGAAGGGCGCAAGCGGTCCGTCGATGAGACGGATAATTTCGGCGAGCGAGATCTGCTCGGGATCGCGCCGCAGTTGATAGCCGCCCTTAGCTCCCCGGGCACTCTCCACCAGGCGGGCGTTCTTCAGCTCAATCAGGATCAGTTCGAGGAATTTTTCCGGCAAAGCCTCTTCGTAGGCAATCTCACGGATCTTGATGGCGCCCTGGTTATGGTGCCGGGCCAGCATCATCATGGCTTGCAGGGCGTAGAGGCCTTTCTGAGAGGTTTTCATGGTCTAGTTATATCATAAAGTCTATTAATTAAATAGACTTTATTCGATCTGACGTGTGCACCTCACCGTCCACCGGCCAGAATGGCGTTAGGCCTTTTATGTCAATGATTTAACGAGCACAGGGACGATGGACGACAGGGCGGATTTGTGCAACGGATTTCACCTTCTGGGGAAGAAATCGGCGAACTCAGGCCTTGGCGCTGCGGACGCCGGTGGCCAGGCCGCGCGCCGACAATTCTTCGAGCGCTGGCAGGGACTTGGGTTGGGTGAATTTGCATTCCGCAGGTTGCACGCCGGAGCGAATCGCTGAGGCCAGCGCCTCAAGTGCAAGGTCGGTGTTGGGAGGGATGTAGATGGTCGCGGCCAGGATGCCGCTGCGCAGCCAGGCCTGCCCGGTTTTGGGCATGCCGTCGCAGCCGATAAATGGAGTTTTCAACCAGCGCTCCCGCTGCTCACCTTCGATTTGCGCAAAGGCCTTACGCGCCCCGGCGGCCATACTGTCGTCCTGGGCCGCGACCAGATCGATCTGCATTTTCTGAGACGTGCTGAGACGCAGCCACGAACTGACACATCGGTGCGCGCTCTCCTCGGTCCAGTTCGCCCTGACTGATTTGATCTGAATTGCAGTTGGCTTGGCGAGGTTCATGCCAGCGGTCCGCTGCCTGGCGGCGATGCTGTTAGGTGGACCTTCGACATAGAGCACGGTGCCACCTTGCGGGAGAAGAGCCGCGATTTGTTTGCCCTGGATTTTGCCGACTTCCTGATGGTCGGTGCCGATCGAGAACATGGGAGCCTGGCCTTTCTGTCGCAGCTCCGTGAGATAGTCAGCATCGAAGTTCAGGACGGCCCACCCGATTCCGGCGCTGGCCGCAGCCCGAGCGATCTGGGGAAAGGCGGTGCCGCCGGCGGGTTCGAACACAATTCCATCGGGACGGGACAAGGAATCCGCCTGCACATGCTGGAGAAGCTGCTGGCTCTGCAGCACCGGGTCATTGCCGGCGTGAACGATTTTGACGGCAACATCAAGGCGAAGAGCAGCCGCCTCGGCGGCGCGGGCCTGCTCCTGCTGGTAGTCGTTGTCGTCGTTGGTGAGTGAAACCAGGAAATTGGGCTTTTTCATTTAGCGCCGATTGCAGAAATGATAGGGCAAGCGCGACACGGGCAATGGTCACGAGAGTGTAGTGACGAGGGTAACGCCAAGCAAGAACAGGAGACCCGGGGCAGTTGCTGTTCCCGAAATACATGGCTGCGGTACCATGACTACTCCGAAGGACACCTAGCGTTTAGTTTTGACGTTTTCTGGCCGGGATGGCGAAATTGGCAGACGCAGCGGACTTAAAATCCGCAGGGGCCACAAGCCCTGTGGGGGTTCGATTCCCCCTCCCGGCACCAGGATTGCTGATTTTGCCCGCTTTGCTTCTTAGTCTGTCCGAAACATTTTAAGACTTCTGCCTACTTGCGCTGCAGGGTCTTCAGATACTCCACCAGGTTGTGCAAGCGCACCTCGCCCCAATCCTGGTCCCGTTCTATCTCATGGAAAACCGGACCCCAGATCGGCATTTCGCGCGAGCCGTGGGAGATAATTTTGCCCTCACCGGAAATTACTTGCGCGATCCTCCGGTCCGGGAACTTTCCGCCGTTGCGCGCGGCAATCATCGTAAGATCGGCGGGCTTGGTTTTTAGTCCGGCTGCAGCGGGCCCATTCCCACGAGCGTCGGCTCCATGGCAAGCGGCGCAATGCGCACGGAACAAGTCGGCGCCTTCGACGGATGGAATGAGCTTTAGCTTTGGCTGCGACGGTTCGGAAGTGCCCGTCTGCGATGCGCTGGTCGCGCAGGACACGGCGAGTAAGAACCCGGCAACAATCGCTATTAGACTATTTTGCATGTTCTCTCCTGGCGGCTCGCGCGGCCGGCCACGGCAGGAATACAGCGTTCCCGCGAGACTCTACCACTGGGCTGGGTTTGAACAGTTTGCACAACCGGCCTTCCCTGGCGCAGCGACCAAGCTTAACAGAGACATCGCGTCACTGACTGAGGGTTTTCAGTAGTGGTGGGGTGGCCCGGCCTTCAAACCCGCAGAGGCCACCACAGTTGCGGATGCCCGGTCCTTCGCGCGCGCTTTGTGAAGGGCGGGCACCCGCCCCGGGTACAGCCAGCCTCTTCGCCGTGATTGGCATGGCCACAATAGTGGACACGGTGGTTCTAGAGCGCCGCATAGATCAACCCGGCGCCGGCTGCTGCCGCGATAGGAGAAAGGATCCGAATCACGAGAGGTGTAAGCCGCTTCACCCACCACGTCCCGTAGGCACCATGCCACCGCATCGGGGCGACCATGATCAGCAGCGAGGTCGCAAACAAAAGCCACCCTGCAACCTCGAAGACCAGCGGCAGCTTAGAGGCGGGCGCGCGCAGGATCAGCGCCACACCGGCCAGCACGCGCAATCCCTGCTCAGTGAACTGAAGACGCCAGTTTGAGCGCTCCAGCAAATCTGCGCTCATCTTCTCGAACAGGTGAAGGCAGTAACGCGGGCGCAGGGCCATCAGGAACGCGACACCGACAAGCCAAAGGCCCGCTGCGATCACAACGATCAGAGCGATAGCCTGCAAGCTATTCTGGCGAATCGTCATATCCAAACGTGGGTTCCCGTCCTGGCGAGTCCCGCCAATTCCGAGAGTGTCTCACAGCGTCCCTGCAAAATTCACGCTTGACATTCCCCGATAATCCACTACCATACGGTTGTGGATCAATTAGGCACAACGTTTGCGGCTTTGTCGGATCCAACCCGGCGGGCGATGATCGAACGACTCTCCCACGGGCCAGCCTCAGTGCATGGATTGACGGAACGGTTTGCACTTTCGCAACAGATGATTTCGAAACATATTGCCTACCTGGTGCGGGCGCGGATTGTGATCAAGACGAAGCGTGGACGGGAGAGTGTGTGCACGCTCAGGCCAGAGGCGATTAAACAAATCAGCGACTGGGCGTTTAACTATCGCCGATTCTGGGAAGAGAGCTTCGACAAACTGGAAGTCGTTGTAAATCAAATGAAGAAAGATCAAAATCAAAAAAGAAGAGGCCAGAGATGACAAAAAACACGGTGAACGAGATTGAGCGGATGGTTGTGACAAGAGTTTTTGATGCCCCACGCGAGTTGGTTTGGAAGGCGTGGACCGACCCGAAGTACGTGATGCAGTGGTGGGGGCCGAAGGGTTTTAGTGCGCCGGTTTGTAAGATGGATTTTCGCGTGGGAGGAAAATCTCTCCTCTGCATGAAGACGCCGGATGGGCAGGAGTGCTGGAATTTGGTTGAATACCACGAGATTGTTCCGTACGAGAAGATCGTTTCCTCCATGTCCTTTTCGGACTCGAAGGGAAACAAGATTGAGCCTGCAGAACTAGGAATCGAACATGAGGCCATCGACGGTGCGTACGACGTGACCCTCCTTGAGGATCTCGGGAACGGCCGGACGAAACTCACCCAGATTGGAAATGAACCCATGGAGAGCGCGAAAAACAGCGGTCAACTGGAAGGCTGGAACCAGATACTCGATAAAGTTGCCGCGGTTGTTGCGAAGCTGGCGCAGGCGAAATAAGAAGTTGGGGGACCGGGGACAGAAGGAACGTTTCCAGGTGTTTCGCCGAATGGAAAATGGGTGAACGTTCCTACTCTCCCCGGTTTTCTCGCAGGAGCGACAGAATGACACGGTCAAGCGATCAATCAAGGAAGCGAGTAGCCAGCCACGAGGGTAAGAAAAATGCCCGAGGCAAGACCACGATGAAGCTGCTCGTCGCCATGACCGGCAAGGCAAGCCCCGCGAAGCCCGCAACCGGCGACGAACCCGTGTTCGCGTATATCGCCAGTCTGCCGCAGCCGCAGCGCGGCATCGCCGAGCGCATTGATGTCCTGGCGGCCAAGACTTTGCCGGACCTCCAGCGCGCGGTGAAGTGGGGCATGGCGTACTACGGGGTGGATGGGGGCTGGTGCTTCTCATCCGGCGCCTTCGTCGGCCATGTGAAACTGATGTTCATCCGGGGCACGGCGATCAAGCCGGAACCGCCGGTGACGCCGATCGGGATGGGCAAGTCCACCCGCGGAGTCGAGTTGGCTTCCCTTGACGATTTCGACGAGCGCCAATTGGTGTCATGGATGAAGCAGGCCGCCACCATGCCCTTCGTCGGGGGAAAGAAGCGCTGACGACCCGTGAACCTACCGATGCAATGCGAATCCAGAGGGCAAAGCTGCCTCAAGATTGATTGGTTCGCCGGTGATGGGGTGGTGGAAGTTTAGAAAGCGGGCGTGCAGAAGATATCCTCCGTCGCCGGGGAGGCCGGGGAGATTTTCAAGAGGCTGGCCGGATGGCCCGTACAGAGGATCGCCTACCAGGGGATGGCCGATGGATGCCAGATGGATTCTGATTTGGTGAGGACGTCCGGAATGCAGGCTTACCTCAAAGGTTGTGGTGCTTGCGGTGCGTGAGATCACCTTCGCCAATGACTTTGCCGGCTTGCCACTCGGGCTGGCAGCCCACACCATGCCGAGGCGCGGGTGCGGTACAAGGCCGATGGGTGTGAGGATTTCATAGGCGTCGTGCTGGGCGTCCTTCTGTGAGACGTTTTGAGCCAGCGCCCAATAGATTTTTTGAATTCTGGGAGTGTTCCAGTCTGCGCCTAGTTTTGCGGCGGCCTGCGCGGTTTTGGCGAAGAGAACGATGCCGGTGGTGCCTCGTCCTAACCGGTGGACAGGGTTTGCGTTGGGAGTTTGCTTTTGCACCAGGCGCAGGAGCGTGTTTTCCATGAAGCCGCCGCCGGGGAGGGTCGGCAGTCCGCCGGGTTTGTTGACGGCCAAAAGATGCGGGTCATCAAACAGTACTTCGAAGTGCTGAGGAGTGTCGGGTTCGATCCAGGGTGGACGGTTCCAGACAAGGGTTTGGCCTGAAGTGAGCGATTCGCTTCCGGTCGCGGTGACACCGTTGACGGTGACTTCGCAATTGTTCAGATTTTGTTGCCAGGCGTGTGGGGTCGAGTGTGGGTAAAGGCTTGCCAGGTGTGAGAGCAGGGTCCGTCCATGATCTTTGCTGCTGATGATTGTGGTATAGGCATGGCCCCGGTTGAGCATGTGGTGAGTGTAAGCATCGCCGCCCACCCCTTGCAAAAACGCAAGGGTAGGGCACCGTCTGTGGGAATGGCGTGGGCAATACCACTAAGGCGGGTCACCCGTCGTGCGGCGGCCGACTGCCGCAAGAAAATTCTTCACAATCTGGACATTCTTTTCCGTGCTCATCGAAATCTCTCCTTTTCCCTTACATCAAGTGTGTCCCGTGTCATCCGACGTTTCGGAATCATCCTTACTCGGGCCAAATCGCGCCGTCATAGATTGATTACTGCTGCTTCTTGAACAAATCCTGGAAGATGAGCGGACCCCAAGTGCGGCCGCGTGCGTGCACCAGCGCGCCGCCCTCGTTGAGCTTTCCCAGCTTGACGGGTGCGAACCCGAGTTGTTTGGCCAAATCCCCCACGAGAGCGATCGCGTCCTCATCGTCGCTGGACAGAAAGACGACCCGGTGGCCGCCCTCGACGATCGGATCGGTAGCCAGGATGGCCGCACCCAGGTGATTGAAACCCTTCACGAGCTTGGCGCCCGTGAAAGACTTCGCAACGAATGCGGAGGACGGGAGACCGCCCAGTTCTTCAGGAAGAACTCCAAACGCGTTCGTCGCGTCGATGACCGTCTTGCCTTTCCAGTTCGGCAGGGCCTTCGCAACCTCACGATGTTCCCCGAAAGGGACCGCCAAGATGATTGTGTTGGCCTGGAGCGCATCCCGCAGCGACTTGGCGACAACCGTGGGTCCAATCACCCGAGCCTGCGGAGCTAACTCCTCGGGCTGCCGGCGACTCGCAACGCTCACGTTGATGTTTTTACGGGCGAAGGCGTGGGCGAGGGCCTGACCGATCTTTCCGAATCCTACGATTGCGTAGCTCATAATGTTTCTCCGATCCATGTTGATATTGATCCCAACCACCGACTTCAGATGGCTGAGAAGCCGCCGTCGACATTCAACTCCACCCCGTTCACGAAGCTCGAATCGTCGGAAGCAAGAAACAGCGCGACCGTCGCGATTTCCTCAGGTTGACCCATCTTTCCCCGCGGGATCAGGGATTCGAAC
>Ga0075030_100003625_pt1 | contig 13987 bp, 8 predicted proteins | sample LitLauG_LLR_2012_FD_71393 | JGI IMG/M metagenome (GOLD analysis project Ga0075030, IMG submission 71393) | Freshwater sediment microbial communities from Pennsylvania, USA - Little Laurel Run_MetaG_LLR_2012 | ecosystem: Environmental > Aquatic > Freshwater > Creek > Sediment | place: USA... | reverse complement strand
CACGGTGCTGGCGGGCCTGGGCATCGGCGGCATCGCCATCGCTTTCGCGGCGCAGAAGACGCTCGAAAACCTCTTTGGTGGAATCAGCGTGCTGGCCGACGAGGTCATCCGCGTCGGCGACACCTGCCGCTTCGGTGACCGGGTGGGAACGGTGGAAGATATCAGCCTGCGCTCGACCCGCATCCGCACGACGGAAAGAACAGAGTTGTCAATCCCGAACGGCGCCCTGGCCGCCATGAATGTCGAGAATCTGACCCGGCGCGACAAGATCCTGTTCAACCCGACGCTGGCAATTCGCTCGGAAACTTCGCCCGACCAGTTGCGTTATCTACTGGCCGAATTGCGGCGCATGCTCTACGAACACGCCAAGATCGAGCACGAGAGCGCGCGCATCCGCTTTGCCGCCTTTGACAGCAGCGCCTTGAACCTCGAAGTCTTCAGCTATGTGCTGACGCGCGACTACGCGGAATTCACGGCGATTCGCGAAGACTTGCTCCTTCGCATGCTGGAGATCGTGGGCAAGTCGGGGAGCGGCTTTGCATTCCCCTCCAGCACCATCTATATGGCGCGTGATACGGGTCTGCACAAGGAAAAGGCACAGGCGGCAGAACAGCAAGTGCAGCAGTGGCGGGACGAGCGGCAGCTACCCTTCCCCGACTTTGCGCCCGCCGACAAGTCGGCATTCAAGGGTTCGATCGCGTATCCTCCGCCCGAGGCGGCGGGGGGCGGGTCCCGGTAGGCAGACCGCTCGCAGGGCGCAATCACCGGGGATCGGCGCAACCGGATAGGGAATTAGTTGGGTGGCAGTCCGACCCTGCGAACCAGATCTGCGAAACGTTGGTCCGAGCGCAAAGGGTCATAAACGGCGGCAACCTTAATTCCCAGGACATTGGTGGCACGCTCTGCGACCGCTCCATCTAACTCCGAGAAAGCCAGGTCTTTGTCGCCAAGTCCGGTATAAACGATCGCCGGATACAGGGGGCTGACATGTTCGCGTTTCGCGCGGACTTGTATTTCACTCAGGATTTGTCGAGCATGGGTTTTGTCTCCCGCGAGCGCGTATGCTTCCCCGAGCATGGCGGCGCTCAGCGGACTATCGTCCAGCCGTTTCGCAGTTTCCAGGTTGGTGAGAGCTTCCTTCCACTTCCCTTTTTGCACGTACGAAAGACCGCGGTAAAGATAGGCGGAGGCGTAGTTCGGCTCAATCTCCAGGATGCGGTCCATCGCGCTTAAGGAGTCGTCGTATCGCCGTGCTAAATAGAATTCCGCTCCTTCAGAAGCCCGAATCGGCAGCGACATGGGGTCGAGTCGCCGGGCGATTGTCATTTCACGAAACGCTTCATCGAATCGTCCCTGCGCCAGCAAGCCGTTGGAGTACCAGAAATGAGCGGTTGGGTCGGTGGGATCGGCAGCCATGGCCAATTTGAATTCCCGCTCGGATTCCTCCCAGTTCCAGTCGTGATTCTGTGTGATCAACGCCAGCACTGCGTGCGGTTCTCCCAACTCAGGATCGAGCTTAAGCGCTTGGTTGGCCGCAGTCCGGGCCTGGAGGACGGTCGCTTCCGGCGAAATGTCGTAGTCACTAACCATCAAGATATTGCAGTCTGCCAAACCGGCATAAGCCAACGCGTAACCGGGATCAGCGTCGGTCGCCGCGTGGAAATAGCCCAACGCATTATGAAGTCCCCGTTCGGTTCGCAGGTTCAGGCTGTAGCGGCCCTTAAGATAAGCATCGTAAGCCTCCGGATTCGCAGCCTGATGGCGCGGCGGATGATTGCGTGGCTTGATGGCCCAACGCGATTGGATTTCCTGCGCTACTCCAGCGGCCACATCGTCCTGCAATGCAATGATGTCTTGCGCGCTGCGATCGTATTCTTGCGCCCAGAGGTGACTCTGGTCTTTCACCTGAATGAGCTGTGCGGTGATGCGCAACCGGTTCCGGTCACGCCGGACGCTGCCCTCAAGAACGTATTGCACATCGAGTTCACGACCGATCTGATCCAGCCGCTTCTCACCGTGCTTGTATCCCATGACAGAGGTTCGCGCGATTAAGCCCAGTCGTTCGGGTTGAAGCCCTCCAAGCCGGGTGATGGTCTCCTCGGTGAGGCCGTCCGTTAAATACTCCTGTTCCGGATCGCCGGTGAGATTCTGGAAGGGCAGCACCGCCATCATGATCCGGTCCGGGGGTGCGGGCGCCGGGGAATGCCGACGCCGGGCCATATAGCTCACCGCCGTAGCGATCAAGAGTAAAGCCGCGACCGCGGCAAATCGCCATCGAGAAGCGCCCGCAACCAAGGCGGCCTTTTCGTTTTCGTGTCCGTGGTTATGTCCACCGCTGCCATGCACCGTGGAAGCTGGCGAGGATTCTGCCGGCCCCGCGTCGTTGCGAACTATGGGAGCCACGAAGCGGTATCCGCGCTTCGGGAAAGTCTCGATGAATCGTGGTTGTTCCGCAGAATCGTCCAGCGCTTCGCGGAGGCGGTTCATCGCTTTATTCAGGCCGAGATTAAAATCGACGAACGTCCCAGCGGGCCACAGTCGCCTGCTGAGTTCCTCACGGCTGATCATCTCGCCCGGTCTTTCCAACAACGCCGTCAAGATCTGAAAAGGTTTTTCCTGAAGAACGATGTGGTGGCCATTGCTGCTGAGTTCCCCGGTGCGCAGGTCAAGTTCGAAACCGTCAAAGCCGACGATATGAGTAGATTCGGTTGGATTCGCCATCGACGACCCTGCGATGGGGGGAGGAAACGTGCGGAAGTGTAGCACGGAATCACCCGGACCAAGAACCAGAGTTTATCTAAGTAGTTGAGAAAGCTACTAGTTGCTGAGGGAACAATAATGTCACGTGCAGGTCACGCGCCCGGCATTGACGACGCAAGCGCGCCAAACCATAGTTACGCTTCGAGCTACGTCGGGACTTTCCCGCAGTCACCACGCTGAAGCCGACCCTACCCAAAGGCTCAAGAGGAGAAGTGTACATGAACTCAAAAACATGGACGCGCATCATCGCTCTCGCTTTGTTCGCCGCGCTGGCGTTGCCCGTTTCGCTGGCCGCGCAGGATAACGGCAAACCACACCACCGATACCACCACTACCAGTTGATCAACCCGGGCACGCTGGGCGGGCCCGTGAGCTACATCTCATCGAGCCCGGAGGAGAACATGATCAACTCTCGCGGGGCGTTCGAGTTCTTCGCCGACACTGCGGTTCCCGATCCCCTCGCCCCCAATTGCTACAACCCTGACTGTTTCGTCTCCGACGCCGTGGTCTGGCAGGATGGCATCCTGACCGATCTCGCTGCCCTGGGTCCCGGGTATAGCAGCCTGGGCTCTGCCATCAATGCGAGCGGCGAGGTGGTTGGCGAGTCGGAAAACGGCCAAATCGATCCGCTCACAGGAAGCATCGAGGCTATCGCGGTACTCTGGAAAAACGGAATCGTCAACCTTGGGACGCTAGGTGGAAACCAGAGCGTCGCCAATGGCAACAACGACCGTGGCCAGGTGGCGGGGGCCGCGCTCAATGCAGTCTCCGATCCGTTCGCGGGCATCCCTCTGTGTAACGGCTGTGGCACGTTCTCTCAAACTTTCCTCTTTGTCCCAGCCGCGACGCAATCGCATGCGTTCCGCTGGACGGCAGCTGGGGGCATGCAGGACATGGGCACCCTGGGCGGACCCGACAGTTCGGCCAGCTTTGTGAACCAGCGCGGACAGATTATGGGCGAGTCATTCACCAGCTTCACACCCAACCCCTCGACCGGTGTTCCGACCCTGGATCCGTTCTTTTGGGAGAACGGGAAAATGGTGGACATCGGAACTCTCGGCGGCACCTACGGCGTTCCCAACTGGATGAACAATCGCGGCCAGGTGGTTGGCGCTTCCAACATGGCTGGGGATCAAACCAGTCATGCATTCCTCTGGGACAAAAAAGGAGGGCTGCAGGATCTCGGCATCCTGCCGGGAGGATTGTTTTCGTATGCAACCTCCATCAACGACGCCGGCGAGGCTGTCGGCGAGTCCGATTCTTCGAATGGTGCCCCCGCCATCCTCTGGAGAGACGGAGCCATCATCGATCTCGGCAACCTGGCCGGCGATATCTGCAGTGGGGCGAATTCAATTAATTCGTCGGGTGAAATCGTAGGGTTCGGCTCGGCCGACTGCAGTATCGAGGACCATGCCTTCTTGTCGGAGAACGGCGGTCCCCTGGTTGACCTGCAGACCCTGGTTCTTCCCGGCTCTGGCGTGACATTGACAAACGCGCTCTTCATCAACGATCAAGGAGAGATCGCCGCACGCGATGTGCTCGGAAACGCAATCCTGCTGATTCCGTGTGACGAGAATCATCGTGACGTCGAGGGTTGCGACTACAGCATGGTGGATGCGGCGACACTGCAGCAGAGTGCGGCGCCCGCTACCCAAAACCCGGCAGCCAGGACTCCCCCTAGCCGCATTCCTGCGGGAGTGTTGAACCGTTTTCGTTCTCGAAGGCGTCAGCCGTAAATTGTTTTTCTTGAGGGTACCGGAGCAGAGCCGAGCGCGGTTCTGCCCCGGCTCCCCAGACGACTCGGTGCTCACAAATCACTCGCACTACGGAGAGCATCCCCGGCTTACCGGGGTAACTTGCGGGGGGGGGCGGGGCGCGCTAGCCCACGAGATGTCGGTACCTATCTCAGTCGACTTCCGCCCACACCACAGCGGCGTCGCTCGGAGCAAGTTGGCAACGTTTTGAAGAGGGCTGGCCCCACACCAGTTAGTGCCAGTCGCCAGCGGCGATGAAAGCTCCCCAGTGAAACGGATGAGTGCTCTGGTGTTTTGCCCGGAGTTCGCTCAAAATCTGGCGGCTCGCAGCCCGTACGGATTCGCCGGTGTCCTTCCCGTTCAAGAAATGTTCGCGGTACAACGTTCCCATCCACTCCCGTGTCGTTTCGTCCTCGACCGGCCAGAGGCTCATGATCACGGTCTGGGCTCCGGCTATCTGGAACGCCCGCCGCAACCCGAAAACTCCCTCCCCGACTTTGATCTCGCCCACGCCGGTATCGCACGCAGAGAGAACCGCCCAGTCCACGCCTTCCAGATTGATTCCGGCAATTTCTTCAGCCGTGAGAATTCCATCGGTCTCCGCAGCCTTGGCCGAGCCTCGTCGGTTCGCCCCAGCGAAGGCCAGTCCCGACAACAGCAACGGATTCTCGGCGGTCGCGGGTAAAAAGTCTCCGTCCCGCGTGCCAGCATCCAATCGTCGTTGCACTGCGGACTGGCAACTGCCTTCCAGAAAGAACCCATGAGTGGCCACATGCAAGACGCGCTTGCCCGGAGCATACTGCTCAAACGCTTCTGGACTCGCGCCGGCACCGGTGATTTCCTGTAATTCACCACTGCCTTGCTGAACCGGGAAGCCCCGCATGATCTGGGTTCCGTCTCCTGCACCGGATTGCTTCCACAGCGCGGCAATATTTTCCGCTTCCTGCTGAGAACCGGGCAAGGCAGGGAAGTGCAGCGTCTGAAAAGTCCCGCAAGCCGAGCGGGTCCCGCGCAGGAGCACTCCGCTCGTGCCGCTCGTCGCACCGCCTGGAGGCGGCTGATTCGACGCCATTGCCGGCGTGCCGGCATGGTCAAATGCCGGATTGCCCACCACCAGAATTCCTTGTCCGTGGCGCGATTGCGAGGGCACCAGGTCCCGTTCCGTGGAAAGGTAGTGGATCAACGTCGCGGTTTCGACCAGATACCGCGAACTGCCGACCGGCAGCGACGCCAGACTTACCAGATGTAGCGCCCCATCCGGCACGACGAATACTTCCTTGGCGCCACCGAGTGCAGGCACGAGAGGATCCCAGATCTTTCGGCGGAGCGCTGCGCCGGTGCGCCGGTAGGCGTCTTCACTAGCGCTTGCGGAGACGCTGATCGCTTCCGTTTGCCGCGCGATGTCGTTTCGCCATGCGGCCAACAAACTCTCGATCTCTCGCGCGGCGCCCAACGACACGAATTCCGGTTCCTGTTTTCCGGCGCTCAGCACGAACGCCGCATAGGAAGGAACTGGCACGGGAGCCACCTTGCTCGCACCAGGTTTCTGGATCACGCGCTTCGCGTAGTGGACGAAAGCCACTAGAGCGGAGCCCGGCGGCAGAGCGGCGGCGATTTCTTTCAGTCCGAGTTGCATTCGCGCCTGTTCCTGGCGGAAAGCAGCGCTTTTCTCGGCCAAGAGTCGTTCAGCCTTTTCTTTCGTCCGGCTGGCCTCTTCCAGCAGGTTTCGATACGCCTCAGGCTTCATATCCCCAGCGCCACGGAACACCAGTGTTGCCAGCCGTGTGCGGGCGGATGACAGTTGCAAGGCCAGTTGCGTCACCTCGGGGTCCCCGCTTCCATAAGTGGAACGATGTCGCGCTGCCAGTTCATCGAAAACCAGCGCCCGCGAGCGGATCATGGCATCGAAGACTTCACTGCGAGCCGAAGGCGTATTCGCTCGTTCGGTGAGGGTCAGAGCGAGGTCTAATCCAGAAGCCCGGATGGTTTCATAGGCGAGCGCCTGCCGCTCGGAGAGAGTACGGACTGACACGCGCAAGTGTGCGGCGCCGATGCTTTCTGCCCGCAGTGCCATTTCAAGGGCTTCTGCTCTTCTTCCTGACCCCGCCAAGGTAAGGGCAAGGTCGTTCAGACTGCGTGCCAGGTCAGGGTGCGTTGGCCCCAGACCTTTCTCTCGCATGTCCGCGGCTTGGCGCAGGTAGTTCTCGGAACCGGTAAGGTCACCCCGCTCATAAGCCATTTCTCCGAGGTCGTTCAGTATCCCTGCCATACACCAGGAATTGGGGCAGGATTTCTGACCTACCTGGAGCGCGCGCAAGTCGTAATCCATGGCTAAGCCTATGTTCTTTCGGGCTCGTTCCAATTCGGCGAGATTCCCCAAACTATCGGCGACATAAAGAGAGCCTGGGTTCAACTTCTCATACATGTCCAGTGCCTGGTGATAGTGCTCAGCTGCGGCACTGAAGTGGCCTTGGTCGCGTAATATGTTCCCGATCAGAACCAAGTCCGCGGCTACGATGCCAGATTCCTTGTCTTTGTATTTCTCCTGCGCGCTGGCAAGCGCCCGCTGGCCATATTCAAGGGCGGACGGCAAGTCTCCTTGCTTATCGAATACGGAGGCCAGATTCTGGAGCGTAATGAGGACTCCAATCGAATTGGGGACCGTCTTGTTGAATGCAGCCAGCGCCCTTTCGAGGTAATCTCGAGCTGCGGTAAAATCGTATTGGTCTGTAGCGACCGCTCCAAGGTTCATCAGAGAAGATCCCAGGAAATCATGCCGCTTTTCCTCGAGAGCTAATGCGCGCTGCAAGTGCTCGCGAGCGTCGGCGAGATTTCCTTCTTGATTCTCCACCAGCCCCAAGTCCTGGATACACCAGACCATCGCCCCGGAATCTGGGGCGAGTCTCTCCACCATGGCGACTGCCTCGGCAAGATGTTCGTGCGCGATGCCTAGGTCTGTCGCCGCCATCTCGAGGTCCCCGATTCTCTCCAGGATGCCCGCTTCCTCCACCGATCCGGTGGGTACGAGTTTTCTCTGAATCTGCAAAGCAGCGAGATAGTGCTGTTTTGCGACAGCTTCGTTGTTGCCTTGCTCGATGGCGGTGCCCGTCGTTCGGGTGTCGTTTTTGCCCAACATGCTGAGGGTTTCCACCATCAGAGCCGAATCCGGGGCGACCCGTTGCTCGATTTCGAGCGCCCGGGTGAGATGGCCCTTCGCAGTATCGAGAGCCTGCGTGTTGGCGTTGAGGAACCCTTCGTGGTTCCATGCTCTGCCGAGGACGTTCAGTGTCTCTATCACCTTCATCGATTCGGGTGACTGTTTCTCCCGCATGGCCAGCGCCGCCAGGAAGTACTTGATCGCTGGCGGCATGGGCCCTTGTATTCCAATGGCATACCCGGCGTCGTAGAGCGCCTGAGCGAGCGCAGCGGGGCGCGGACTTTCCATTTTCGCAACCGCCAAGGCCTGGACAAACAGCCTTTCTTCCTCGCTTTTGTTTTCTTCGGCGCTGAGCAACGCCACCTGCGTCATTGCCACGATCTGTTCCGGCGTGTCGCCCGTTCGGTCCCATATCTGCTGCGCCTCCTGCCATGCTGACAGAGCTTCCTTCATGCGCTGGAGATTGCGCAGAGCTTTTCCTCGCGCTTGCTGCGCGAACGCTTCACCGGCCGTGTCGTTTGTTTGTCTTGCTGCTTCGAGGGCCTGGTCGGCTGCTTTCAGCGAGTCGAGGGGTTGGTTGGCCTGAGCCAGGCGCTTCGCCTCGTCCAGAATCTTCTGAACCGCCGCCGATGGCATCGGCCCGGACGGTTCGACGGGTGTTGTGGCTGCTTCGAAGGGTTCAGCATCAGTAGCGTACGCGCCCGGCAGAAATGTGAAACAGGCAAGCCAGAATGCCACAAGTCGGACCCGTCGAGCGGTCATGATTCGCTACCTCCCGCTTACCAGAACAACGCGATCCTCATTTGCCAAGCTGCCGCCGAATTTCCTCGGCTTCTTTTTCCCGGCTGCCGTGGAACTGAACTGTCTTTTGCAGTTCCTCTTCCGCGGCCGATACTTCCTTCTTCTCTAAGTAAGCCTTGGCCAGATAAAAGTGCCCTGATTCGGAATATGCCGGATTGCCGAGAGAGATGGTCTTGCGGAAGGATGCGATCGCCGGGTCGGTTTGCCCGGTCAGCAAATAGCAGGCGCCCAGGTAAAAATTGAACCTTGGGTTTTGAGGACTGGCTTTCACCGCAGCCCGCAAACCAGGGATAGCCACGGCGTAATTTTTTTTCGGGTAATTCAGCATCGCGGTACGGAAAGCTTCTTGCCCCTCATCTTCCCCGCCCCGAAGCACGACTTCTGAGTATGGGGGCGGTTCCAACCGCGCCAACTCCTCCAGGGACGGCGGTGGTGGCGGAGGGGAAGGTAAGGATACTTCGGGACCGGTTTTGGGCGGTGACAGGCTGACTTGCTGCGAAGCGTGCTGCTCTCTCGCCGAATACCACCAGATTCCCGCCGCCAGAACCACAGCGACCGCTGCGAATGCCGGCGTCCAGACCCACACCAGCCGGAATCCGGCGCCCCGAGCCCGGGCCGGCATCACCGGCTGACGCTGCAACTCCGTCTGCACCGCCAGGCGCGTCTGAAGCTGGGAAAAACACGAGGCGCATTCGAAGTAATGCTTCTCGAATTCCTCCCGCTCCGGCTCGGCCAGCCGGTCGAGCAGATACCCTTCGAGAATCTCTCGTTCTTGCACTTCGTTGCAGGTCATCGCTTGATAGTTATGTGGCAAATTCGCCTAGGTTCGTGACAACCTCTTCTCGATCAAATCTGCGACCTTTTTCAAGGCACGCAGCTTGCGCGTCCGCACTACTTCCGAAGTGAGGCCAAGCCTGGCGGCGATCTCCCCCGGCTTGCATCCCTCAACCAGGGTCATCAGGAGGATCCGCCGGTCTTCCTGCCCCAAACGGTCCAGTGCCTGATGGACCAGCCTTCCCCGCTCGGCGTCTTCGAGTCGCTCGACCAGGTTCTCCTCTGCCAGATCTTCGGGAAGGGGCTCCACCGGCGGTGTTTGGCCCGCGCTGCGCAGTTGGTTGTTGATCAGATTCCGAGCCGTGCCATGGATAAAAGCAGGCAGCTTATCGGCGTCCTGCAATTGCCCCTTGCGCAACGCACCGATGACCGCCATCAGCACGTCCTGCACTAACTCGCGCGCTGCTTCCCGGTCGCGGGTACGCACCACGCCCATGACGAAAACGCGGTGGGAGAACTCATGCACCAGTTCCGTCTCCGCCGATGCATCCCCCTGCCGGATTCGTTCGGCCAGACTCCTCGGTTGCGCGGCGCTAGTGTCGGACGGCAGACGCCTCCTCCCCGTAGCGGCGGATTATACCTCGGCTCTCCTCGAATTCCTGCAGAATCAGGCCGCAAATGCCTGCTCGACGCAGATTTGTTCCGGAAAGCTGTCACGTTCCTGGTGCCTTCAACCACTCTTCCTCTGAACGACACGCTCGTGTCAATTCTGTGGGGGAGAGAATGAAAACTACAGCATCGATTTGGATCGCAGCTATCGCGTTGTTCAGCACCTTGGCGATGTCAGGTTCGCTGGCCGCGCAGAATAAAGTCAAGCAGCAACACAACTCACATCACCAGTACCAGGTCGTGGACCTGGGAACATTCGGCGGTCCGACGAGCTCGACGAACTGCTGCGACCACCAGATTACGGCTCGTGGGGTCGTCGTGGGTAGCGCGGACACTCCCGCCGCCAATCCGAACCCCGGGTGCTTCAACGGCTCCCTGGGGGTGCCGGACTGCAACGTCAATCAAGCGTTCCAGTGGCAGGATGGCACCCTGACCGACCTGGGCACGCTGCCCGGTGGCTACAACAGCTACTCGCAAGGCATCAATGCGCGCGGGACAGTGGTCGGGTCATCGGAAAACGGCGTCACCGATCCCGATCTGGGAACAGTGGAGTATGACGCCGTTATCTGGCGCAACGGCCAGATCACCAACATGGGCACGCTGGGCGGCAATGAGAGCGTGGCCTTCGATATCAACGATCGCGGGCAGATCGTCGGAGTCGCGACGAACGCGGTGCCCGATCCGGCTTCTTTCTTTGGCTATGCCACTCAGACGCGGCCCTTCTTCTGGGAGAAAGGTGTCATGCACGACCTGGACACGCTTGGTGGTACGGACGGCGCAGCGTACCTGATCAACGCTCGCGGACAAGCCATGGGGCAGTTCTACGCGAATGGCGGTGCGGCGATCGATCCCATCCTGTGGCAGGCGGACGGCACGGCAGTGGATCTCGGCACCCTCGGCGGCACCAACGGCAACCCGTTTGGGCTGAACAACCGAGGGCAGGTCGCTGGCTATTCGAATCTGGCGGGAGACGCAACCCATCACGGATTCCTTTGGGACCGCGGAACGCTTACCGACCTGGCCACCCTGGGAGGCAACAACTCGGAGGCGTATTGGATCAACGACTCCGGCGTGGTCATCGGAAGGGGAGATGTACCGGGCAGCCAGGCTCATCACGGAACGCGGTGGGCGTGGAAACACGGGGTGATGACGGTGACCGATCTTGGTGTCGTGAACAATGATGTCTGCAGCACGGCATACGGCATCAATTCCAGCGGCCAGATCGTGGGCGACGCGGGGGTATGCTTTGTCGGCGGCGACGCGTGGTTGTGGGAAAACGGCGGGCCGATGGTGGATTTGAACACGCTGGCGCTGCCGGGGTCGGGAATGCACCTGGCGGACGCGCGGCTGATCAACGACCGTGGCGAGATCGTGTGCACGGGAGTGCTCTCCAATGGCGACCTGCACGCGGTCCTGCTCATCCCGGTGGACGATGAAGCCAAAGCAACCCACGCGACCGCGGCGATTCCAGCTCTGTCGGCTCACTACGTGCCGCGCTCAACGCAGCGTGCTGCGCTGCCGCGAAGGAGCAATCGGTAGCACATTCGCGGCCTGCAATCGGCGGGCAGATCGGTGTTCGCGAGGCAACGCAGAAAACTACAAGGAGAAGAACATGAATTCCAAAACATGGGCACGCATCATCGCTCTGGCCTTGTTCGCCACGCTGGCGATGCCGGTTCAGATGGCGGGGCAGGACAAAGCGAAAACGGACTACTACCAATACCATCACTACCAGATTAGTGACCCAGGCACGTTCGGTGGGCCCTCCAGCTACTTGTACAACGGCGTGGGCGTCGCCTCTGGGTTCATAAACAATCGAGGGACGCTCGTCGGGGCGGCGGATACGCTCACATTGGATCCGTACTGTCTCGATTCCCCAGACTGCTACGCCGCTCATGCATTTCAATTGCAGAATGGTGTAACGACCGATCTGGGAGTTCTTCCCGGCGGCGTAGGCAGCCAAGTCGGCTGGATCAGCCCAAACGGGCTGATGGTGGGAGTCTCTGACAACGGTCAAGCCGATCCCTTGTCGGGAGGGACGCTGCCGCAGATTCACGGGGTTCTCTGGGAGCACGGAGACATGACCGATCTGGGAACCTTGGGGGGTGGATACTTCAGCTTTACTGAGGCCGTCAATAGCCGCGGCGAGGTCGTCGGATGGGGCCAGAATACGATTCCCGATCCCAACTCCATGTTGACCGGGTACGGGTATCAGTCGCGGGCGTTTCTATGGGACAAGCAGAGTGGGATGCAGGACCTGGGCACTCTCCCCGGTGGCACCGATGCCGGGGCGCTGTTTGTCAACGAGCGGGGACAAGTCACGGGATGGTCCTACAACAGCTCCAATCCGAACCTTGACAACCTGTGCTTCAGCAATTCCTTAACCACCGGCTCCTTCATTTGGGACAGGAAGAACGGGATGAAAGACATCGGCAACCTGGGAGGAACCTCTTGTACCCTCACTCACGACCTCAACAACCGGGGCCAAATCGTCGGCGGTTCGGACGTGCCTGGAGAATTCCAGCATCCCTTCGTGTGGGATTCTGCCACCGGGATGACCGACCTGGGAACGCCGGACGGGGGTTACGGAGTCGCAAACGCGATCAATGAACACGGGGACGTTGTAGGCCTCGGGTCTAACGGCGTGTTCCATGCGATGCTTTGGCGGAGGCGTGGAGGGAAATGGAAAATGACCGACCTCGGGACCTTGAATGGCGGGAACTGCGGTTTCGCGCTGTCGATCAACGCGTCAGGCCAGGTTGTCGGCATTTCGGGACCCGACAACTGTTCGCTTCCATTCCTGTGGGAGGATGGCGGCCCATTGGTGGATCTTAATACTCTTGTTCCTCCCAACTCCGGCCTGCAACTGTTTGAGTCGGCGCAGATCAATGACCGTGGAGAGATCGACGTCCTCGGCACGGACGCGAATGGCAATAACCACGCCGTTATCCTGGTTCCGTGCGATGACAATCATCCCGACGTCGAGGGCTGCGACTACAGCATGGTGGATGCGGCCACGCTGCAACCGAGTGTCACACCCGCTCCCCAACCTCCGGCAGCCAGGACTCCTCCTAGCCGCATGCCCGCGGGACTGTTGAACCGTCTTCGTTCTCGATGGGGTCAGCGGACTCCAGTTTCCGGAACCGTGCCGGAGCCTGCCGCAAAGCAATCACTCCCCGTCAACACCGACAGCGTTGATTTGGAAGACGAATATTTGCTGGCTCCACTCGCCGGGCACCATGCCGGATATTGCGGGGTGTCCGGTTCTAAACTCAACGGCTACTGCGTTGCCTATAGCTATTACAGTTGTTTGGCCAAGGCTTCCACGGCCTGTCCCAGCGGGCAGGTACCAAGAAAACCGGGTTACTTTCAGTGTGACAACAATTATCGCCGCTATGTCGATCTTGGGAGAGGCTGCGGCTTCTGAGGATTCGTGTTCAGCAGCGAGACCGGACGTGGACCAATGTTTCGCTGCTCAAGCTGTTTCGGATCGGCGACACCGAGTTAGTTCAGCTCATGTGTTCCGGAAGACACCGGGGGCGGAACCGAGCGCGGTTTCGCCCGGCCCGCCAGCAGGACGATCCGGCCTTCACAAATCACCCGCACTACGGAGAGCATCCTCAGCTTACTGCGGTAACTTGCGGCGTAGCACGTCCGTTTCTAGCATGAAAGTGCTATGCCTCTGGCTCTCCTCTTGTCTCCCGACGACCAAGCCGTCAGTGCGATCACTGGCGTTCTGGAAGAAATGTCGGTGAGTTGCGAGCGGCCCATGGATGGCGCGTCCGCAGCCCAGAAACTCAATTCCCGCAGTTTCGATTTCGTGCTGGTGGATTGCGAAAATCTGCCCGCGGCCAAGCTGATCTTCGATGTGTGCCGCCGCGGCAAGAACAACAACAGTCCCGTCCCCATCGCCATCGTGGATGGTCGCGCCGGACTGCCGACCGCGTTTCGCCTGGGAGCCGAGCTGATTCTTACCAAGCCGGTCGCAAGAGATCAGGCCAGAAGCACGATTCGAATGGCGCTCAGCCGCCTGCGCAAAGAGGATCCTGCCCGCGCGGCCCCGGCCCCGCAC
>Ga0075030_100003623_pt1 | contig 13992 bp, 21 predicted proteins | sample LitLauG_LLR_2012_FD_71393 | JGI IMG/M metagenome (GOLD analysis project Ga0075030, IMG submission 71393) | Freshwater sediment microbial communities from Pennsylvania, USA - Little Laurel Run_MetaG_LLR_2012 | ecosystem: Environmental > Aquatic > Freshwater > Creek > Sediment | place: USA... | reverse complement strand
CCGAAGGGATTCTGGTACTGCGCCGTCTCCCATTGAACGAACTCCTATCGAGAAGTGAAGGCTTCGGCCGGTCGCATCCCAGTTCCGCGGATTAGCAGGAAGGCATCTTTGCAGTCCCCCTTCTTCATCTTGGCTGCAATCCGTTCGGCATCTGATATCGTCAGCGCCGCGGTGCGGCCTACGACTTCACGCATAGGAACTTTGAGCACTTCGCCGTACAGCCGCTTCATCTGTCTGGCAAGACTGAGCATTCGCCGCAAGGTTCGCAGTGCATGGTTGGCATGGTACGGGCCGCCAGGGAACGTCGTGGTGTCACAGTCTGTCCCTTTGATGGCGTTAAGTTTCATCTCGGCCAGTTTGGTCGTAGACAGCACGTGCCAACCGTGCTTGTAGAATTTTTTCGTGTTCGCGTTGATAGAGTGGGTGTCGTCTATCCACTTCAGGAAGTCCACCGAGAACGCGGCCAGCGTTGGACACCTTCGGGTGAGCGAGGCGAGGCCCTGAGTCTTGGCCAGCAGTCTCTTTTCGTCCAAGACTTGCTGTGCCAGATACTTTACTTTCTGCTTAGTGGATCCCCGTATGCGTTTTCCCGTGTCAGGATCGGTGATGGAGAAATAGTAGAAGCCGTTACGTCGGTAGAGTGGCATAAACGTACCGTACCATCCTCCGTAGTCTGTTGTCCGTGCGTCCGGTCACACGCCAAGTCGAGTCGGCGCCCATGCCGCGAGAGTCGCATGTTCCATGCGAGCCTCTCGTATTTGTTTTTCACGCTTCGCAATCGACGTTCCTGTGCGAGCTTGGCGACTGTCTTTGCGCACTCACGGTGCCACGCCTCCATGTTCGGACGTATCTCACCGTCCACCACGGCGCCAAGCCACCGATAACTCAACGGCCGAGTCCGCGGATAAACCAATTCAATGAAGCCGAAGGCGATTGCATCCTTCAAGGTCTTTCGAACTATCTTTACCGCCCTCTCGTCTTCATGGTCCCCCGTAATCATCCAAGCCATTGCTTGGGGATGGACCGAAAGCACAAGCGGTTGGCCGGGTTCGATCTGATCGCGGAACCACTCATACAACTCGTTTACGACAGCCCAGAGATTCCCCGACTCAACCACGTGGGAGCGCTTCATGCTGTACTGCAAGCACACCTTGAATCTGTCCTTTCTCACTGCAACACCCCCAGGTTAACTATGAACACTATGATCTTATGAACAGTATGAATATGATGGGTCGAACCTGTACGTTTCGACGTTACATTTCTTCGGTTTTTCACGGTAGTGTTTTAATCCTTCCAGCAACCCCAGGAGCGACAACATCACCATCAAGCCAACAGTGAAACCGAAACTTGGCTGCCATCCTTTGAAAGTGATGTGCTTTCTCTAGCGGACGCAGGAAACCTTCGGCCCGGGCGAACGCGAGTAGTCGGCTGATGTGCATCGGGGAAACGCCAAGAATTTCTCCCATCCGGACTACGGGTAACGAGATGTAGGCAGCCCCGCGCATCACCTGCAAATGGTAGGCAATGTTTAGAAGGCGCCCGTAGACAGCACTGGCGCGACGGGTTTGGAATGTCATTGGGTATAGGTCCGCCATGCGCACGGCCGCGGCCAACGGGCTTTCGCTGGCGCCGAGCATTACCGTATCCCAGAGCATTTCTAAGTCGTCAAACCCTTCTTCTGGACTGTCGTATCCCAGTTCCGTCAGGACGTTGGGACGAATCTGTATCAAGGTCGGAATAGCTACATAACCCCGTAGTGGTGCCATATATGAGTCGTCTTTCAGTTCCCGCACCATATCCCAGTAGGGGTGCTTGTAATCGCCGCCTGTGGACGCTCCGCAGCGGGGATCGTCCGGCGGATCATCGATGTACCGTTGGAGTACCGTTTCAACGTACGAAATGCTCTCGGCTGAAAGATTAGCCACGGCGCACCCCCCGATCGTAGAGAGTGCCGTTTGTTTCTGAGATCGCGCGTCGGAGTTCGGTCAACGCGCGGTAGAACTTCAGTGCCGAACACTGCGCACCTTGAAAGTAAGTTTCCGCTAGCCTCTCAACGCTTCCGTCAGGATCGCGGAAAACGAGATCAACGAATTTTGTGTTTGTGGTCTGCTCACAGCGCTCAAAGGCGGCGCCGGATGCGAGTAAGAATGCGGCCTGTGGTAGCTGCCGCGTACGGTAGGAATCCAACATTGATTCAACGTCCTCATGATGCCCTCATCTGTTAAAGGTGCTTCCCCGCCTCGGAATTTCCAGCCCGAAGCGGGGACTCTAAGTTTCGCTACTTCTATCGTCGCGCGTTGCGCGCTGCCCCGCCAGCAGTAAGAGCAGGGCTAGTCGCGTTGTTCCGTGGGCCGAATGCGCGCTCCAACTGGGCTCGAAGTTCGCGCTGGGCCCACAAGAGTTGCTGAACGGGCACGGGAGCGTCGGCCTTGAACTGTTCATATTCCCAGCCAAGCGTCCCTTGTTCGTCGAGGAATCGAAATTCCGCATTGCCCCGTTGTCCGTGGATCTCCGGAATCGGTGCACCGCGTGCGATCAGAAAAGCGGAGAAAGCGATGTTCCTCGTTCTGTATTCTTCGTTCATGGCTACTGCCCCCGCGTGACGTCAGAAAACACCGCGCGCGCCATGTAGATTTTGCCGTAACCTTCAAGGGGAAGGTGTGGCAGATCGTTCAGTTCGAAGGTTGGAGCGTCAACGGAATGGCTGTTCAGTTGGAATCGGTAATAGAACATGTGCAAGTCACCAGAACTAAACTGATGGTGGTAACGCATGTCATGCTCTTCGCCGGGGAATTGCTGTGGTTCGGTTGCGTGCCAGTCGCCGAGTCCGTCCAGGTCAGTGCGCCATGAAAAGACTTGCTGATTCATGATGTCCGTATCGCCCCACAGGCAGATATCGAAGATCGACGGTCTATCCGGCCCCAAGTTTTGCAAGCCAACGTAATCCGCGGAATACTCAACTCCGTTGTCGTTCCAACCCTCTTGGCCAAGGTAGACATTCCCGTCTGGTCCGCCGTAGTAGCAGCGACTGAACCCGTTCACGTCTTCGCAGTCGGCCATCACGTAGTCGGCACTCAGGACGCCAGAATAAATCCTGACGTAACCCTGTCCCGTTGTTTGGCCTTGGGCTTGATACGTCCGCTCACCGTTAGCGTTTTGGCCCAATTCGTAGGTTGACTGGCCCGCAAGGTTGAAGTCGTGGATGACTTCGAACGGGTTGCCGTTGGAGTCTCGCGCCTTGACAACGATCTGGTCTTGGTACTTATCGACGTTGTGCAAGTGCATCAGCGTCACATCGTCCATGTACGTGTCGCCGATTTTCGAGAGTAGCGCGCGCTCGTACTCGCCGGAGACTTCCACGGGTCCGCTTGTTCCGATCGTCGCCAGTTTCTTTTTGTAGTTGATCCAATACGGACCTTGGTCGCTGTGCGTGAAGGCTCGGCGTCCCGCGATTCCCATGGGGAATGTGTCAGCCCAGTCCCAAATCCCTTGCGCGTAAACCAGTCGCGCCATGTGGGAATTCGAGAAGACAACTGCGTCGTTCCCGAGCTCTTGGATGTTCAGCGGAATTTCGCGGAACGGGAACATTGTCACGTCGTCGGGCGCCCATGACTGCTCAGGTCTTCCGAGAACGACGGGATTCAGCGCGGCCGCGGCCGATCCGGAGACGTGAACGTATGTGTCAACGCCCGTCCCGCCGAGTACCCAATCCCCGATCGTGCAGAAGCGATCCATCGCCGGCGGTACACCGTTGCGCGAGGGAAGTTCTGATTCGAAGTCGAGTGAATAATTCCCGTCCAAAACCGTGTTCGCAGTTCCGGGATAAACCGACAGCCAAGTCCCGTTGCCGTCCATCAGGGCGTAAGGAACTTCGCCGCCGTCAATCGTGGAGCCGATCAAGATTTGAAGTTCCGAGTCTTCGGTTCGAAGGTCCGGAAGGTGATCCGTAACAATCGTGCATGGAGCGATTGGCGCAAGTCTTCCCCCAATCGCGACGCGATTCCCGACGTGCTGCGTGGTTGGGTTGTAGAGACAAGCGTAAAGTTGATATCCCGGCTGAGCACTGGTGACGCGAGTAGCCGGGACTCCGGCAGTAACGTTCAGTTGTATGTTGGGAATCCTGTAGCCACCATCGACAATAGTCGTTCCGGTTAATAGCTGGTACGCGGAAGTGACGCTTACCTCCGAGCCGCTCGGAATGCCAAGCATAGTGACGGAGTAATGATTCGAGTCAACCACGGTGACAGGGAGCGGCCCAAGGTTCACCGTAAGATTCACCCGAAAGGACCGTTGAATGATGGTCACATTCGCGGTTCCCACAATCAACTGTCCAGTCGTTAAGGCGTGAGCGTTCGATTGGACTGTAAGCGTGGTCCCGGAGAGGACAGCGGTTCCCGGCCCAGGAAGTGCGGTCGGAGTATGTGCCGATCCCCGCGCGGAGACGTACTGTGCCACTCCGCCACCGTCGGCAGTAATTCCCAAAATCCAGAGTTGGCCAGCGGCGAGGGTAGGTAGACTGCTAACGGTCAGCTTTTGGCCCGTGGCGCCTTGTACTCGCGTCGAGCCGATCTGACCAAAGGGAGACATCGTCGCGCTGGCTGGATCCCAGATGCCCGCATAAACTTCCTCGCCGTTGACATCGCTAGCGGCCCATGAACCACCGGAAGCAAAACCCGCAACTGCGGCGCTAAGGTTGGGGAAGCTCAGCCCGATCGAGACGGTGATTGCTGCTGCTTCTGTCGTACTCAGGCTGCGAATCCCATTCTTCCGCAGTTTCGTTCCGTCCCAGAACCACACACCGGCCTTCGTGCCGATATGGATTTGGCCGTTCGCGTAGAAAACTCCCCACTTGTCTGCGGTCGGCAGAGTTCCGACCTGCGTCAATGTTCCGTCGGAGAGCTTCAGCGTCCAGACACCCGTCCCGGCGCCGATCATCAGGTAGCGAACCGGAAAGCCGTTGGAGTCTAGAATCTGGTAGTCGGCTAGGCTATGGATCGGCGCGCCAATCGACACGCCCCCGTACCCGCCTTCACCATAACCACCATCTCCGTATCCGTAACTAACACCCACGGCCAGCGTATAGCCGCGCCTTAGTTCCAGCCAACCGCCCGGATTGGGAACCCAATTCACGCAACGAAGCGAGCGGTTCTGTGGAATGGCGAGAGGGTTGGATCTGCTATCTACACCCCCCAACTCATACATCTCACTTGCATGGGCCAAGATCGTTCTCCTACATTGGCCCTCTTTGCTGGTGTGGTCTCCCGCCGAAGATTCCAGCCCCCGGCGGGAGTGCTTAATTCCTTATTGCGATTCGAACGCGCGGCGAAGCACTTCGTCGCGACTCGCGTCTTGGTCGGTGTTGCCGGCACTGCCGTCCGCTGGTTCGATGTTGCTGACAAAAATCTGCGAAGCGAGCAAATGAACTTCCGCTTGGTCTGGGAAGCCCACTCGTGACTGACTCAGGATTGCGCTCGCGAACTTATGCGCGCGTTTGTATCTTTGGATACCTTCAGTAACTGACATCTTGGGCATATGTTTATTCCTTTTGTGTTGTGGTTAGTAACGTGGCCGTAACTGCGGGCCGATTTGGTTCGTTAGTGCCCCCTGCGGCTTTCTGTTTCCGCAGATAGGCGATAAAAAGCAGAGTGTTAGCGACGGACTCGATTAAGGTTTCAATGCGGTAGGGCTGCGGGCCGTCGAAGCCGTAAGCCGCGCGGACCTTTGCGATCATGCGCGCTTTACCCTCTGGCTTGAATTTGATTTTCCTGGCCGCCGCGCGTTCTTCGCGAGATGAGCTGCGTGAGACTGACTCATCAAGGCGAACTTTGTAGTCGAGTAGTTTTGCGACGCGAGGGTCAGTGCCCAACTCGTCTTCAAGATGAAACCGCATCGCGGCCGATTGGGCGGGAGTGGGATCGGTCCACCGCGGAACCTTGCTCCTTAGCGCGAGGCGTTCTTTCAAACAGCTGATGAAGGCATCGTCGTCGAGGCACTTTTTGACGGCGTACAGGAGGGGCTTACTTTCTGCCAGTTCTTCCAGACTCACCTGGAACCGATCGGCTAACTTCTTAACTTTTTCAGGGTCGTACCCTGCGAGAATGTCTGTCATCGCCGTGGGGTGATCTTGCCAGCCCCAGCCACTCCACCGCCGGAGAGCGCTCCATTGATGACCGGGTTAGGTTCTGGGCATTGCGAAAACTGGCCCGGCTGTGGCGGGGCGGGTTGAATCGGCTCAGTGCCGAGATACTTCGCGCCGCCGGGATACCGCCTAACGAATCCGGCCAAGACCGCATCGTCTGTGTGCCAATCCCCAGGAGCTAAGTTGACGTGATGATTTTGAAAGAACGCATTGATGGGCGTGAGGATGCGAAAGCGATGTCTCATTACTGCCCCTTTTTCCGGAATTTGAAGTCTGGTGCGTCCCAGACCAGTGGTAGGTTGTCTCCGTAGTAAACCGCCGCCGTTGGTTTCAACACCCGATAGGTCTTGTGCAGGGCGCGACGCGTTACGTCCGGAATTGGCTGCTCGCTGTAGTAGCACGCCTGTTCGATCGCCTCGGCAACCTTCAGGAGCGCAACCGCGGCTCTGTGTTCCAATACGTTGATACCGTCAGTTAGTCGAGGCACGAATCCTCCTGCTCCTGCGCTTGGCCGTTAGAGAATTCGAACGCTCCGTCTAAGTGGGCAAGTAATTCCGTGACAGCGCGGATACTCTGCACCATCGCCAAGCGCGGGCCAGGGCTGTCAGTTTCCTCATCGCCAGTGACGAACTTCTCCTCAATGGCATCCTGACCGGCGTCGATGAAGCGCAGGCAAGCGCTGCGAATTTCAAAGATGTGGTCGATCATCAGAATCCACCCTTCGAATGCCGCGCGGCGTAGGCATCAATCAGACTCTGCTGGTCCGACCGTTCAACTCCAATCGATCCGGTAGATTTTCCACTGCCGAGCATCCGGCCCGCCGATACGCGGCGCGCGCTACGCTCAGCATCTTGTTTGCCCTTCTTGCCGGCCTCGACAACCTGCCGCAAGATTTCTTTCGGGTTGACGCGGGCACCAGCGCATAGGCGAGCCGCGACTTGGGCTTTCACGGCGAGCGCCTGACGAATCGGGAGTTGCTTGCCTTCCGCATCGACCGGATCGAACTCGGCAAGCCACGGATTTTGCTGATAGACTTTTTCGGCGAGCTCGTTGAATTCAGGCGTAGCGAAGGCGGGAAGTTTGAGGCTAGCGAATTCCTCGGACGCGACCGTATCCGCCCACGTTTTGGCCGCCAGGTTTTCGGTGAAACTTTGTCGCATCTCCCCAAGTTCTGGGACGAACGCTTCTAGAACTTGCTGGAAATTGTTCCTGACGAAGCTCACGATATGCTGCTCAACCATCGGCGGAACTGCGGCCTCGGCAAAGGATTGGGCTGCATAGTTAAGCACTTCGCACGTCGCACGTACGGCGGGGACGTGTTCTTCTGGGGTTTGCATGACGGTGGCCAAGTTATGGGTCAGCACATCCAACATGATTGGTTGCGTCGTTTTAACAGAACGATCCCACGTTTCCGAGATATGCGTCGCGAGTTGCTTGGCGGCCTCTTCATTCCCCGGCTGCAATAATTCCGCCAAGGACGCCGGCATCGCGATTTCGGGCTTCGGCTGTTCTGCCTCAGCTTCGGGTTCTTCCTCGCCTTCGATTTGCTCTTCCTCTTCTGGTTCGGCCTCGGACTCTTCCTCGCTCTCTTCAGTTTCGTCTTCCTCGAACGCTTTCCTGAATGTGTCAACTTCGGCATTGAGTTCCGCGGCTTCGGCGGCCTCTGCCTCTAATTGGGATTCGATCTCGCTCTCGTGACTAACGCCGTCATGAGCGTCCTCAAGCGAGTTTCTTTCGGTGCGCAGTTGACGGCGCCGCTCGGCACGAGCATCGGCCTTGTTCGCTTCCTGGGTCCGCAGGTCTTCGAGATCGCCAAGAGTTCGAGTTTCTTTTTCGGGTTCGGGGGTGTGTTCCGCTGGGCCCTCAAAGCCGTGATGCGCTGCATATGCTTGGGATAGGCTGGGTGTCGGCTGGTCGGGCGCGGGACGCTCGGTACTCAAGGGGGCTTCTAATGACATGGTTGGTTCCTTTTCAAAACTTTCCGGTGACGCGAAAATACTCTTCGCGTGACGCGGGTTTGATTGCTAACGCGCGACACCATTCGGTGTACTGCCGATAGATCACGTCGGCCTTGGGGACTGTCACAGATAATTGCGGGAGTACCTGACCCACGTGGGCCGCACAATTTGCAAAAATCGCGCCTGTAACTACCGTGGATTCAATGGGCTGCAAGGAGGAATTTTCGTTATCTGTCACAAGCTGCCCGTTTCTGGCTCTCGTTTCTCTGAAGCCGTTGGCGGCATTTGCCCGAACAGGTTTTTGCATCCGCACGTTTCGCGAGAAAAGGCTTGCCGCAGACTTCACAGGGGCGCCTGGTTCGCTTCGGCGTATCGAAAACTTCCCGCGGCGCCGGGGAATTGTGTTGGGGGCGCTGCGCGACTTCGTCCATCCACTTCCAAAGTCCGACGGCCGCGATCCGCGTGCGATCTTCGGGGTTGAGGCCGTTAAGATCAATTGCTGGATTCATTTTCGTTTGGGGCTTTCGTGGCAAAGATTTTTTCGCATTCGGCGATAGATTGAGCGTAGAACGCGCCTTGGGCCGCCCCGCGCTGGAGCACCAACAAGCCGGTGAATCGTTGCTCGATTTCAGCATCCATCCGGTCAGGGTCGTAGCTTGGAACCTTTGCGCGGGTGTTGACTCTCTCGCCGCTAAGCATTGGCTTGGCGCGGAGCGGAAGTCTTGCGACCCTTCGGAGCGACTGGCGTGAGCGCGGCATCGAGGTCTTCCCGGCGGAAGAGAATCTGGCCGCGGCCGTTCAGTTGGACACTTGGGATCTCGTTCGTAATCGCTCGTTCGTAAACTCTACTGCGCGAGCACCGCAGATATTTCGCGGCCTCTAGCAAGGTCAAAAATTCTTCGGGCATGGAAACTCCTTTGTTGGTTTGTGGATTGGGGATACTACTGGGGCGGAACTTGGCCCTAGGCTGGGCTGAGATGCTTCGTTTCTGAGGGGGGGCCGCTGGCTTCACCGACGCTTGGATTCGCCGGTATGCGGGTCGTTCTGTGTCACTGCACTAACTCCGTACAAAGAGCCAATTATTTCTAGCTCTACGTAAGACCATTGTACCACACAAATCTGCACTTTACGGGGTGGGTTAAGCCTAGCCTGTGCCAAGCTGTTGAAAACAAGGCAAATATAAATATTGCGTTCTGGCATTAGAACGAGTACAATGCACGGTTTTTCAGTTGTCTCACCCTTCCACTCCCCATCCTTACCCGAGCACCGTCCGGAGTCAAGGCTTTTTGGCAGGTACTGGAGCAGTAACCGCCAGTCTTATCCTTTCGCCGTGACCTCACTCACTCTTGCGTGTGATCGCGCGCCCCATTGCTCACATTTTCCTTGACGGGTTATACCTACCAGGTATAGTTCTGTCTCGTATGGCAATCAAAACCATAACCGTTCGGGTTCGCGAGTGCCAGTGCGAAAGGTGCGGGCATCAGTGGCAACCGCGGCTTGAGGGGCTTCCTACAATTTGCCCGCGCTGCAAATCGCCGTACTGGAACAAGCCACGGCGAAAGGAGAGATCATGACTCGCAATACTCCTGCCCAAGAAACTCAAAACCCAAAACTCGATCCAATCCTAGAGTGCCGCCTCGGTCTCATCGAAACCGCGATACAGATCGCGGAACTCCGCAGGGATGCCCTCGAAAGAGTCCTGACCTTGGCTCGGCAATTCAAGGCAACAGGGTACACTTCGGAAGATCGCAACCAAGTAACCCACCTCGTTGCTCTCGTCAACGCTGCCGGGAACGATCCGCACGCCTTTGTGCGTTTACTTAACTGATTTTGCCGGATATCCTCTCCCCCCAAAAGCCCGCTTCCCCCGTGGGCTTTTTTCTTTGGTCAGAATAATTCGGAAGTCAATCCCAAAATTTGCCTCGGAGAGTTTGAACACAACTCTAGATTAAGTTTGCGTTGCGGGTATCGGGGTGCCCCCCTTGACGGGTGGGTAGGAGATTCCCTTCGGGGGGGGGATGGGGGTATCGCGGTTCGCATGCGGATTGGGCGTGTAGGGTTAGCAGTTCGTGCGCCTTATGGCCTTTTGGCATCGACCTGGCGGCCGGCATTTGGCATGGCATTCGCACCTGATTTTTGGAATTCTCGGACGGGCGAATGACAGGCGAATCCCTCGCTAGGATGCACCGCGCTTGCGTTTAGAGCCGCTCTGGCAAGCGAACGGCTCAGGCGCATGGGAATCTATCACCCTAAGTTATCTGTCACGCCTGTTGCATATCTCAACAGAGAGTGTACTAACTGGTAATCATTGGCACTAAAAACCGCCCTGTTCTAGCCGTGTTTCCTGCAAGTTGCTGATTTCACTTGACAGGAGACTTGTCAATATGGTATTTTGACAAGTATGGATCACCTAACGTGGGATCAGTTGAAGCGACTGCTGGCGACAGCGAAGGAACATAGCGAACGGAATTGGCTGCTGTTACTGGTCATCTTCTGGCACGGCCTGAGGGTCAGCGAAGCACTCAGCTTGACGCCTAGGAACCTCAGAGATGGGCACCTACGCATTCAGCGGCTCAAGGGGTCACTGAAGACCGATCAGCCGCTCATGTCGCATAAGAACCCGCTTCTCGATGAGAAGGACGCACTGCTAGCGTGGGCGGCCGGCCACAAACAGGATCAGGTCCTCTTTGACATCACACGCCAGAACGTTGATCTGTTCATGAAGCAATACTGCGCCGATGCTGGAATCCGTTCCGCCCTGGCACACGCCCACGTTCTGAAGCACTCGCTGGCAATGGCGATGCTGGGCGAAGGCGTACCGCTTCCAATGCTGCAAAAGCGGCTGGGGCATAAGAGCCTAGCCAGTACTGGAATGTACCTGCGGGTCAGCGACGATGACGCCAGCGCTGCTGTCGATCGTGCCCTCAGTAAGAAGGCCTGATGGGCCGGAGATAATCCGCTTTAGTTCGATGTACTCGCGCATCATCAGACCTACATTCCTAGCCAGTTCCGCGCGGGTTGCTTGCGGGTGGGAATCAAACTGACGCTTTGCCATGAACCGCGCGAACCGTATACGGTCTTCCGACGTGAAATCGCCCTGCACAAGATCAAGAGTGCCTACGACGTCCAACGCTGTCTTTAAGACATCCACCCAACTTGGGTGATCCAGTATCCACTTAATCAGAATTTGCGGGTCATCTGTCATCGGGGCTTCGCGGTGACAGCTCTTGCAGAGCAATACAAAATTACCGGGATCCGATGAGCCCGAGATCGACCTGGCTATGATGTGGCAACGTTCCAGCTTTCCCCATGTCGGTACAGCCTCTTTGCAGGCAAAACATTCTGGGTCGTCTGGATCGATAGGAATAGTCCCGCGCTTCACCCAGTACTGCACGATCTTCGCGCACGAGGGAAACGACTGCATCTTGTGAATACCTTTCTAGTTTGAGCGTATCGGGCCACCTCGGAGAATTTCCAGCAGTAAGAGCAGGGGTCAGGCGTGCTCTACATTTCAAAATCAGAGAGGGGCGCCACCGGGAACTACAAACCACCATTCGTCTTGGGGGTCTTAAGGCTTCTTGATCTTTTCTCTTCAGCGGGTCAGACTGCTCGATTGAACGAAGGCAGGTACCTTTGTAGACTTGCCCCGCCTCTGCATTCGGGGGGAGAGAGGTGGGGCATTCTTTCCTAGCCGCATGAGGCTCACCGCATAACCTGCATTGGCGCCGGCGCCGGCAACCCCATTATTTGTAGCAGTTCCTCTCGAATCGCCAGGAGACGAACCCTTCTCAACTCGTTCGTATTGACTTCTGCCGCGGTATAGCGCCTCCGCGATCGGTACAACTCGTTCTCGCGCTTGAGCGACGCGATCTCCTGCCTCAGCTCTAACACCCTTTCCCGATCGAACTGATCCATGCTGGAAATATACGCCGTGTCAAGCGTGCTTTACATTTTAAATTCAGACAGAGAGGCGTCACCGGGAACCGTTTTTCCGAAGGCTGTACGAAGGTATTCGTAGTTAAACGTTACACGCTGTAGCACATGGATTTGGCGAATGGTGATGAGGGTCACTGCGAGGGATTTTAGGCTGCCTTACATTTCTCGTTCATCTCTAAGCAAGGAGTCAATCAATTGAACGAGAATCGCACCCTGGCTGCTCTACTGACAATTGCCTTCTATAGTGGAACGAACAACAGCAATCCAAAACCCGAGGATGTGAAGAAGCAGTACGAGGAGTTCGTTGCGCTTCTGACAAAAAAGAATAGAGTACCCACGGTCACGGTCTTGTAGAGCGAGAACACAAGTCTTCATATTCTCTAGATTGCGTCTCTGTGGCTAGGCCCGATGGGATAGGTAACCTACCTCCCGTCAGTGTTGCTCGTGGCCAGTCACGGCAAAAAGCCCTAAAGAGCGACCAGAATTATTCTCCCCAGATTTGAGGGGGAATCTCTTGCACGGTAACTCCCTTATTTATGCGGTGAGTAGGAGTCGCTGGCTTCTGTCTATTTTGTTCGGATTCTGTAACGGCTTTGAGGTGTCGCTGTCCTTGTCGGAAACAAGCAGTTTGCGTACACTCTGAGCGCGGGAAGAAGCCTTTTCCCCTTCCTCTACTTCAAAGTTCCGTTGTGCTTCCGGCCCTTCGATGTATTCAGGTTGCTTCATGGACTTGATTATGCGCCTACTTCTCCCACTTTTTCTTTTGCTATTTACAGCCAGCGAACAGAAACCACAGATGCTCTCCCGTCAAGCCAGTATTCAAGAACGGACAAGACAAGGCGGCGCACAAGGTTCCCAACATAAACCACCCGATGCTGTCACTGTCGGCGCTTCTCTTGCTCCACAAACACCAATTGGCCGCGAGAACGAAGAACAACCCTACGACGCTGCAAAGGATTCTCTCTATCGTTCGTACCTTAAAGCCACAATCATAGGGACTCTCGTCGCGCTCGGCGGACTCTGTATCCTGTGGCGTCAATCCCTCCATCTGCAATCTCAAATCCGACTGCAAGAGCGTGCTCAGCGCCAATGGGTAAACACGAGTCAGTGGAAAGTTATTGCCACTGGCCAAGAACTCAGCCCTGGTAGACCAATCGTGGAAGTTGGTTTCACGCTTTCCAATGAGACTAGAGCTCCCATCACTTTGGCGCTTGTCACGTTCAACTCCGAAGGTCATCCAGCCCACACGGGAGATCAAGGATTTCCTGAAAATACGATGCTGTTGCCCGGTAATCCATTTCGCCCAAGTCTCCGAATAACGCTCACGAGAGAAGACGCCTTCGACTACATTCACGAAGGTCTTTTGCTGAAAATTAGCGGTGTAATTGTCTACACCGACGCGCTGGAGGAAACATGGAGGCAGAGTTTCCGAATCTTCTTGGTCGCATCCAAAAGCAACCTTAATGTCGTAACCAGCAATTACTTCCATACCTTGGAGAAAGTGCGTAAAGCGAAAATTGGCCAATCTCAGCTGAGTTTCTGGAGCAAGGCGATTGATTGGTACGTTACGCAAATTGAAGCTATAAAAGACGGAGAAACCAAAGAGCACTAGCCCTGTCGCGGCAAGGAGGAATATGACAGATGCGGGATCGCGGGAAGAAACTTTTCTCCGCCGGCTGTGACAAAAGTGTGTACGTACGCTTTTAGCGGCCCTTGTAACCGATTGATTTCAGATGTACGCGATTCACGGTCAGGGAGAATAATTATCCTGCATAAGTTACTGATTCTTATGTGCTCTGGTCGATTCCGCAACCGGGACTCATAATCTGTTGGTTCCAGGTTCAAATCCTGGTGGGCCCACCAGCGTTGGGGTCCTTCGCTACGCTCAGGATTTCGGCAGCAGGCTCCCGGCTCGCTTCGCTTCACCTCACGCCTGCTGATCGCCTCAAGTTCAAATCC